>Ga0255181_1000295_pt1 | contig 17442 bp, 16 predicted proteins | sample Atl_Colum_RepC_8_FD_183621 | JGI IMG/M metagenome (GOLD analysis project Ga0255181, IMG submission 183621) | Freshwater microbial communities from Altamaha River, Georgia, United States - Atl_Colum_RepC_8d | ecosystem: Environmental > Aquatic > Freshwater > River | place: USA: Georgia...
GGCGGGCAACAGCCGCTTGATCAAGGAATCCCGCGCCCGTCCGCCAGCACCCACTGCCTCTACGCCGACCTACGGCAACCTGGCTGCTCAGTAGTCTCGGCAAGCTTTACCCGGCCGGATCGGCAAATCCTGCCGATAGCTCCCTGATGGTTCAACCCTCGGGGAGCGTGTTTTTCTTCAAAAACCGCCACACATCATTAAGTTATTGATTTTATTGATTTAATTTATTTGGCACGCCACTTGCTTAATACCTAGCAGACCCATTCTGGGTGTTCCCAGATTGGCCCGAAACCTGCATAGGGGTGTGCATGAAGCTCGTACCGCAATACAACACTCTGGCGTTCCACGAACAGTCGCTGCTCGCGCGCGCCTATCGTCAGGAGGTGCTGGGTTCGAATCTGGCCAACGCGGACACCCCCAACTACAAGGCTCGCGATGTGCAGTTCGCCGATGTCTTGCAGCAGCGCCTTCAGGGCCTTGAGATCAATTCACGTCTGACGGTCTCCCGCACCTCGTCATCGCACTTTGAGACCCAGGGCGGCGCCGAATTTGAGAATCCGAATTTGTTGTACCGCCGGCCGATTCAGCCTGCCTTAGATGGCAACACGGTCGATGCCGATGTGGAGCGAACCCATTTCGCCCAAAACGCCATGATGATGCAGGCCGCAATTGAGTTCTTCAGCGGCAGCATCAAGTCCCGCCTTCAGGCGATCAGCGGTCAGCCAGGCTAATCCAAGGGGGACTGAGCGATGAGTCTGATGCGCACATTTGAGATCGGTTCGACGGGACTGGTTGCGCAGTCGATTCGTCTGAATACGACCGCATCGAATATCGCGAACGTCGAAACACTGGAAGGCCCCGATGGCCGTCCGTATCGTGGACGTCAGGTGGTATTTCGCACAACACCGATTGATGGTGCTCCCGGTGCCGGAGTAGAAGTGGCCAATATCGTTGAAAACGATGCGCCGCTGCGTAAGGAATTTAAGCCCGGTCATCCCCGGGCAGATGCACAGGGCTATGTCGAGATGCCCAATGTGAATCCGGTCGAGGAGATGGTGAACATGATCTCCGCCTCCCGCTCGTACCAGCTGAATATTGAAATGATGAACGCAACACGCTTACTCATGCTGCGAACGCTCAGCATGGGCAAAGGTTAATTCTCTAAATAACTAGGGCGATCGCTATGGCCACTACTCTCCAGGATCTGAATATATCGGGCTTAAAGTTTTATGAGCCGCCTGGTGCGCCGACGGCGCCAAAAATTGCTGACGGAACCTCCACCAGTGAGCTTCAGAGTAACTTTCTAAAGCTACTTACCGTACAACTGCAAAATCAGGATCCGATGAATCCAGTGGAGAGCGCTGAAATGACTTCTCAATTAGCGCAGCTCAACATGGTCGATGGCATCAACACGATGAATAAGACGATGTCGTCTTTGGTGGATCTGATGCGCGGCGCTGATTTTGTGAACTACTCCAATACGGTCGGGCGGAGCGCCTTAGTTGCTGGAAACGAGCTGCTTTTCGATGGGCAAAATCCGATCGCGTTCGCATTGCAATTTGCGCAACCAATGCCCAAAGCGAGTCTGCAAATTACCGACTCATCAGGAAATATCGTTAAGAGCATGGATCTTGGCGCAGTTCAAACTGATTTGATGAATATGTATTGGGATGGTCTGGGCTCCGATGGCAAATCGCTTGCTGCCGGCCAGTACCGAGTTATTGCTAAGGGAGTGGATGGCAATAAAGAGCAGGCACCTGCCTCATTCGTATCGTCCATCGTTGCTGCAGTAGGCCGAAATGGGAATGACATCAATCTGACCTTGGCAGATGGGAAAAAGATTCTGCCAAAGGACGTCGTACAGTGGGTAATTCAGTAGGTCAATTTAATACATAAGCGAGGGTGACAAATGCCTAATTACAGCATCGGCCTATCAGGGCTCCAACAGAGTTCTAACTCAATGGATGTTATTTCCAATAACATCGCCAATGCCAGCACCGTGGGATATCGGGCTGGTGAGTTTATTTTTGAGGATCAGTTTTATAAGGCCATGAACCCTATGGATCCTGCTCGTGCGGGCATGGGGGCAGCAAAGCAGAATATTCGTCGCCTGTGGAATATGGGTGCGATTCAGCAGTCAGCCAATACCCTCGATATGGCGATTACTGGCGCGATGGGTTTATTTCGCCTGACCAGTAATGCTGACGATCCCGCCCAGACTTACTACACCAGAAATGGTCAGTTTGCTATTTCAAAAGAGGTCGATCCTAGTTATCCAAAACGCAGTTATATCGTCAATGAGAATGGAATGTTCTTGACGGGTTATATCTCTACGGATGGCAAACAGCTCAGCAATACCCACACCAATCGACTTTCAATGCCGCCGACAAGCATAGATCCGATTACGACAGAGAATTCGACGATGTCGGTCACGCTGGATGCAAGACAGACCGCATTTATTCCCGAGGCGAATATTGAATTCGATCCCGAGGTACCGACAAGTTATACCAACAAGGTATCCCAGACGGTCTATCACCTTGGCGATGCCGGTAATCCGCACACTCTAGAGCTTTATTACCGCCGGGTTGAGGATAAGAATATGACCGTGTTGTACGACGGTTCTTATCTTAAATATGAGCCTAATTCGGTTGCGGACCCAAAGGCTTCTACTGAACCTCAGGGCGCCATGATTGAAAATAATAAGTCCTATGTTGTTCTTACTGCCGAGTCCTCAGGACCGAATTTTGATTATCTCAGTTCGGCCGATCGCAAGACGAACGCAACGGTTGAGTTGAAGGGTAAGGACTACATTAACGTAGACGTTAACTCAGATATTAGTGATCTTGCTCGGGTAATTGTTAACGGAAAAGATACCGGTGTCGTCAAAAAGTCTGTCGATACTTTGGCAACATTCGCTGCGGTATCGGCTGGTTTACCCGCTGCGGTTGACACCACCTTAGTAACAATCACCGGAACTTTCAAGGCGGGTGACCAAGTTAATCTGCAGGTTCAAGGCAAGCTGTACACATACACCGCGGTGGATGGAGATACGGCTGCTACCGTGGCAACTGCTATTGGTGCTGCACTGGATGCAGATAAAACCATCTTGGGTCTTGATGCGGCCGCGCCGACTGCAGTTGCGGGGGCCGCTATCACCATTAAAGGTGCGGTTATAGGCGATGCGCTTGAGGTCACAGCATGGAGTACTCGAAATGCGCAATCCACTGGCGCAGTATCAACAACAAAGACGGCAACCGCCGATTCGGTAACTGCTGAAATTAGTAAGGTGACGCTCGCTGGTGGGTTTACCGAGGGCGATCGGGTTTCTGTTGCTCTTCAGGGGATTACCTACACGTACACCGTAACTGCGGCTGCTGCCGCAACTGGAGTATCAGCCGTAGTTGACGGGGTCTATGCCCTTATCAACGCTGATAAAACTGCTCTTGGTGTATCGGTCGCTAAGGCGTCCCCAGATATTACGATTACTGCAGGGAACAAGAACGATCCACTCGATATCGAAGTGTCGGTGAATAAAGCTATTCAACTCAGTGGCGATATCACGGTTGCTGAGGATGATGAAGTGATGTTTTTTAATCCTGTGACTACCGCTTATCCTGGCTCTGCTGTAAGCACTGCGAACAAGGTAATTACGGTAGCGACCTCGGATTCTGCGATCGAAGTTGGTCAGTATCTCTGGAAGAAGTCCAAGGCCGGTATTTTTACTCAGCTTGATGCCAAGGTAGTTGAAATTAATGGCAAGCAGTTGACGTTAGACAAAGCCGTCACACTCGAAAAAGATGACCAGATTGTGTTCTATCAACCGGTGACTTATACGGTGATGTTACAAGATGGCGCTAAAGTTCAGATGACTGGAGAGCATAAGCGCAATGCAACAGCGGATGTCCCGCAGACTTTTACTGCGGTCACAAGTCAGGTCGAAGTCTACGGTGGTTTGGACGGAACGATGTTCAACGGAGCTGACTCACGTTTCTCTTCGGATAGTGATGTGAAGGCAACGGTCGATGGAAGCTATGACCCCCTCGCAGTGATTCAATTCTGGGGTGGTCAGAATATCGACGCTATTCGATTTGATGCGACGACTGGAAAACCCTCCTTTGAAACTAAGGTTCAGCTAAAGGGCATTGTTACTTCCAGCGGAAAGACGAACGGCCCTGGCAGTCTGCCCATCAGTGAGGATCATCCGCTTGAATTCAATCTCGATCTGACCGGCACTCGGCACTTTGCGACATCCTTTTCCGTGGACGCCAACTATCAAGACGGCTACCCCACCTCGATGCTCAGCAATGTCACGATCGATCCTGAGGGCAAGATCGTGGGTACTTATAGCGACGGACGGGAATTTATTGCCGGTCAGCTCGCCCTGGTAAATTTTGCCGCTGTCAACGGTTTGGTTCCTTCTGGCAATAACGTCTTCCAAGCCAGTTACATGTCAGGCAACGAAATTAACGAGAACGTGATTATCGGTAAGCCGGGCGAGCGTGGGCTGGGCGGTATCCGGGCGGGCTCCTATGAGGGTTCTAACGTCGACCTCTCCAATGAACTGGTCAAGTTATTGATCCAGCAGCGGATGTATTCGGCCAACTCACAGTCGATTCGGGCCTTTGACGACACCCTGACCACCACCATCCGGATGACTGGCGGCTGATCTGGCATTGAATTTGCTTATCAAGGATGAGACACCCTTTCAGGAACAGAAATGATCGACCGAATTGCCTATACCGCGATGACCGGGGCCAAGCACACGATGGGCCAGTTGGCGAATACCTCGCACAACATGTCCAACGTGCACACCCCTGGTTTTCGGGAGATCGTGACCGCCTTCCGGGCGGTTCCCCTGGAGGGTGAGCAGGCCGATTCACGCGCCTTTGTGGTGGACTCTTCGCCCACCGCCATGTTTAACCCCGGTCCGATAGAGACGACCGATAACCCGCTCGATTTTGCAATCGCAGGGGATGGATTTTTCGCTGTTCGTCGCGCGGACGGCTCAGAGGTCTACACCCGCAATGGCCGTTTTTTCCGAGATGAGAACGGCGTCTTAAAAATTGGTCGAGACGTATCGGTGGTGGGTGAGGGTGGTCAGATCACTATCCCTGTAAATGCCGAAGTTGAGGTCAGCCGTAACGGCCTTGTCTGGGTTCGTGAAAATGGCGAACAGCGGATGAACCAGATTGCCCAGATCAAACTGGTTAATCCAAATATTCGCGATCTGACGCGTGCCGATGACGGATTTTTTGAGCTCCCATCAAATCAGCCGCCCGCCCCATTAGACCCATCAGTGCGGGTGTCACAAGGCATGTACGAAACCAGCAACGTTAGTGCAGCTAACGCCATGGTCCAGATGATCAATCAGACCCGAATGTTTGAACTGAACATGCGCGTCATTCAAACAGCAGAACAGAACGCTCGGCAGGCCAACATCCTGCTGACGATGTCTAATTTCTAAACGCATAACGCGCAAAGGAAAACAGCATGATTCGCTCTCTATGGATCGCAAAAACCGGTCTGGATGTTCAGCAGACAAATCTGGACGTGATTTCCAATAACCTCGCTAACGGCACGACTACCGCATATAAGCGTGTCAAACCGATGTTTGAGGACTTGATATACCAGACGATTCGGCAGCCAGGTGGTCCGACGCAGGGGGATGCGCAGTCACCCAGTGGCTTACAGATAGGGGCGGGTGCCCGTGTTGCAGCAACTGAGCGTGTTCACATTCAGGGTTCGTTAAATCGAACTCAGAACCCTCTAGATGTTGCAATTTATGGAAACGGTTTTTTTCAGATTAATCTGCCTGACGGAACGATTGCTTATTCTCGTGATGGTAACTTCACACGTAACTCAACTGGTCAGATCGTTAATCAGGCGGGCTTTACAGTTGCTCCGGGTATTACGATCCCGCCAGATGCCCAATCAATCTCCATTTCGGACTCGGGCGAGGTTCGGTATTTCACCCAGGGTGGCGCCGTTGAAGGGGTGGTTGCAGGCCAGTTTCAGTTGGCCGTATTTGCCAATCCCGCAGGTCTGACTTCCATTGGCCAGAATCTGTACCTCGAGACCGCCGCGTCAGGCTCTCCACAGCAGGGTAATCCAGGTACAAATGGCTATGGCGCGCTACGTCAGTTCTATACCGAGTCATCGAACGTCAATCTTGCGGAAGAGCTTGTGGGAATGATCGTAGCCCAGCGCGCCTACGAAATTAATACGCGCGCCATAAGCGCATCAGATGACATGCTGCAGCGTCTGGGGCAAATGTAATGACTTTCGCGCCACTTAAAAATCTAGCCATCATCTTTTTGATGTCGTTTGCAACCGCTTTGCTGGTGGGGTGTGCTTCCGCTGAAAAACCTCCGCTTGTAAAGACATCTACATCGGTTCGTCCTACCGTGGCCGATAGCCAGCCATCAAATGCGGGTAGTTTATTTCCGGCGTCGGGTGCTGCTGCGGGCCGGTTCCGACCGCTATTCGAGGATCCTCGCGCACGTAATGTTGGCGATACCTTAACAATTGTGCTGAATGAAAAGACTGCGGCGAAACGCTCAAGTAATGCAGCCGCAGAAAAAACGTCTGCCGTTGACTTTACGGCGGATCTCTCATCGTTGAATAACATCAGCGGCGCGGTTAATGGCTTACCGGGCGCTGGCCTTGCGCGTAATGCAGCAAAGCGGGTCGCCGCGGCAGGATCTGCAGTCAATGGGTTATCTGCAGAAGGTTCGGTGACATTTGAGGGCTCTGGAGAGGCGGCCGCGCAGAATGATTTTACGGGCACGATTACCGTCACAGTAATCGAGGTGCTTCCCAATGGGAATCTTCTGGTTGCAGGAGAAAAACAACTTGCGGTCAGTTCTGAAGAAGAAGTGATTCGAATTAGTGGCGTGGTGAACCCGTCGGATTTGGTTCGAAATTCGACTACCTCTTCGAAAGTAGCCGATCTTCGGCTTGAATACCGGGGGCGTGGGTTTGGCGACGATGCCAATAAGCCGGGCTGGTTTACTAATGTTTTGTTAAAGCTCTCGCCGTTCTGAGGAATCTTATTTATGTCGACACTCGGGAAAATCATTCAAAGAGGCTGGTGGTGGATTTTGATTGCAGCCATTGTGATTGGACAGTTTCTATCTGCCCGTGATGTTGTCGCGCAGCAACGTATTAAAGAAATTGCAACAATTGCAGGCGAGCGGTCGAATCAATTGATTGGCTATGGCCTGGTGGTTGGTCTGGATGGCTCAGGCGATCAGACCACCCAGAGCCCGTTTACTCTGCAAAGTACTTTGGCAATGCTCCAGTCTCTCGGCGTGGCGGTGCCACCGGGCGTATCTGCCCAGACCCGAAATATCGCTGCGGTCATGGTCACTGCGGAACTGCCCGCAAATGCGCGTCCCGGCCAAAAGCTTGACCTCACGGTGTCTTCGATGGGTAACGCCCGAAGCCTACGGGGTGGCACGCTTCTGATGACTCCGTTGCGTGGCGCCGACGGCCAGATTTATGCTCTCGGCCAAGGCAATATTTTTGTTGGTGGTGCGGGCGGCGCTGCGGCGGGCGCAAGCACAGTAGTCAATCACCTCTCGGCAGGACGCATTCCTGCGGGCGGCCTTGTGGAGCGGACGCTACCAAGCCAGTCTGTAGGCCAGTTTATGCAGCTCGATCTGTACCAGAGTGATTACACCCTGATGCGCCGGACTGCCGAAGCTATTGCTAAACGGTTTGGCGAAGGGGTAGCAATGCCGCAGGATGCGCGTTCGCTTCGTGTTGCTGTGCCAACCGATCCGTTAGCCCGTGTTGCCTTTATGGCGGAATTAGAAAACCTTACCGTTGCTGCTGGTGCCGAGCGCGCTAAGGTGGTCGTAAATTCGCGTACTGGCTCTGTTGTAATGAATCAGTCTGTGAAATTGAATCCATCTGCTGTAGCTCATGGAAATCTTTCGGTTCGTATCCAGTCTGACCCCGCTGTTAGTCAGCCAGAGCCGTTCAGCCGAGGCCAGACTGCGGTTGTACAGCAGGCCCAGGTCGAAGTCGAGCAGGGTGGTGTCGAGGGTGGGCTCGTAAAGGTTGCGCCCGGTGCCACCTTGGATGAGGTGGTGCGCGCACTTAACGTATTGGGCGCAAAGCCGGCCGATCTGATGGCGATTTTGCAGGCCCTAAAAGCCTCTGGCGCCTTACAGGCTGACCTTGAGGTTATCTGATTATGGAACCGTTGCTCGCGATTTCTCCTTGGGATTTGTCTGCGCAGCAGGCACAAGCATCACGGCTTAAGCGCGATGGGAGTACACGTGAGCAGTTAACAGAGGCGGCACGCGGATTTGAGAACGTTCTGATACGTAAGTGGATCGAGGTTGCCCGGAAAGCAAGTCTTGATCCCAAGCACGGCGCTATGGCGAGCTATGAAACTATGGTTGATGACCAGCTCGCATTTCTGATCTCAAAGCAAGGTGGGGTGGGATTTGTGAAACCAATGGTTGAGCAGATGATGGCTCAGATTGGTAATCGTATTGAGGATCCCGTGAAGGTTAACAGTGCAGCCGCTGTTGAGTCTGGGAATATGCCTACAGAGAGGAGGCTCGCACAATGACTTCCTCCATTATGAATACGGCCCAGGCCGGCCTTCAGGCGGCCCAGGCCGGCTTGCTGGTTACTTCGCAGAATATCTCGGGCTCATCCGTCGAAGGCTATAGCCGCCGTGATGCATCGGTAGTGATTAATCGCCTTGCTCCGAATTCTGTTGGGATCTATGGAACCGGTTTTTCGGTTGAGGGATTCACCCGCGATTACTCTCGCCTGCTAGAAAATCAGCGCCTGACTCAGCAAGGCAAGACCTCCTATTACGAGACCCTCGTAGAGACCACTGAGCTATTGGATAAAGTAATTGCTGATGAAAGTAATTCTCTGTCTATTGCGATCTCGGAGTTTTTTGATGCGGCTGGTCAGATGGTTGGCGCTCCGGAGAGCATCGCTTATCGGTCAAATCTCTCGCATAAAGCTGATCTGGTCGCCCAGCGGGTGGTGGGACTTGCAGAGACCGTAAATCAGGTTGATAAAGATGCCAGAAATGCGTTGGGAACTACGCTGGAGCGTGTCAACACCTTAACAGGTCAGCTTGCTTTACTGAATAGCAAACTTAAGGAAGGCCTGAGTGTAGGCAATATTGAGCCATCCGCTGATTATCTAGATGAGCGGGATCGGGTGTTAATGGAGTTGCAACGTCTGGTCGGCGGTCAGGTCCTGATTAATAGCGATTCAACTGCATCACACTACCTCAATGGAATCCCGATTGTTGAGGGAGACATTGCGAATCAATTTCTCATGACGTCTTATGAGGGAGATATTGATAACCTTCGTATCCAGTACACCACTTATAAAACGTTGACCGAGCCTGCAGTTGAGAAACGTAATTTAAATGTAACTACACGATCGATCGCCACCGATTTTATCTCTGGCGGTGATGCGGGGGCGTTCATTAAAATAATTCGAGATTTCGTGCCGGATGTATCGCGTCGTATCGATGCCGTCGCGATTGGCATGCTGAAAACAGTGAATAGTATTAGTCCTAATCCGATCTTTGGTTTCCGGACTGAGGGTGGAAATATCGTTTCGAATCCTGCGACGGACGAATTTGCCCGGTCTATTCCCACTGTTCGTGCTAACTCAGACATCTACACTATTCGGGATCAACTAGATCCTCGGGGGTCGATTTACAACCCTGGAATGTCTCAGCTGCGTTCGGCTAATTTCATCTCTATGGCACCGACGGATGCCAGCGACTACATTATCGAGTCGGATCATGTTTATAAGATTGAGGCGGCTCGCTCAATATTCAGTGATCCGGTAGCCGATGTTGTCAGTACTGTAGGCAACAATATTGCAACTTGGGTGAATGACCATAAAGCCAATCAGTCAGTTATGCAGGTGCTGAACGATCGTCGAGAGTCAATTTCTGGTGTCAACCTGGACGAGGAAGCCGCCAATATGGTGAAGTTCCAGCAGCTCTATGCAGCATCCTCAAAGATGATTCAGACAGGAAACCAAATGTTCGAGACGCTATTGGCGATGGTGTCTAGCTAAGGATGAACTGAGATGAGAGTCAGCAGCCATCAGTTACTAGACGCGGGGATCAAATCCATTCAGCAGCACTCCGTTGAGGCCATGAAGTGGCAGCAACAGATCGCCTCTGGTAATAAGTATGCAAAGGCTTCCGAGGGCGCCGTTGCGATCGCCCGTGGCGTTGAGATTCAGTTTGACCAGTCTAAGTACGCGATGCTCAAAGCCAACCAGGACTTTGTTGCAACGCGTATGGCTCTGGCAGATGCCCAGCTGGGCAGCATGCACGATGCCCTCTCTGAAATGCAGCAAATTGGTGTTCAGGCCCGTGATGCGGCGATTGGCAAGATCGGTCTCCAGTCTCTGGCCCAAAAGGCTCGTGCTGCTTATGATTTGCTGGCGCAACAGTCGGTGGCAATGGATACTAACGATGAGCGGTATCTTCTCGATACTACCAACGTTGCGCGGCTAGAGCAGCCTAAGATTACTGCTAATGGTAGTGATTCCGTGGCGCAAAAAGATTCGATTACGTTCGCAGGTTCCTATAGCGCGGATGACATCATTGAATTGACAGTAAATGGAGTTCGCCTCCAGTATGTCGTTCCCACAGGTGGGCAGACTGCAGCTCAGGTCGCTGCTGGCGTAGCGACACAATTTACTTCCGCTGCAAATAATGCAGGTAACACGGCGGTTTCTGCTACAGCAGCCCTCGATGTTATTACCCTTGAGGCAAAAAAACCGGGTGTGCCGTTTACCGCGACGGTGCAGGAAAATTCATCTACTGGCACTGCTGCACGTGCTGAGGTCAGAGCCAACGTTACTGAGATTTCTTCCGCAAAAATCGCTGAAGACGCGATCTTTCATAAAGCGGGTACTTATCTTATTGATAAATTCACAACCCGATCTATCGGTGCAGGAGAGACCGTTACCGAGGCAAGGCTACAGATTGAGGGCAAGGGCCCCGACAATACGGCGGGCAGTTACTTTGTAGGCGTATACAAAGATGGCATATTAAAGTTCCCGCAACAGCCCGAGTCATTTATGAATCTGGAAATCGCCATTACAGGTGATCCAGATGGATTTACTGAGCTTCGATTCGAGGCTAATCCTGTCACCGTTCGATTAAACCCTGGCGCTAAGTTACATGCCGATGGCGCTTATGCGGTGGAGCTCAGCAAAGGGGACCAATTTGTAAATGGAAATTTTGAGAAAGCCGGCGTGACGTATGAGGGTTCAAATGCGTACGTGAATGGCTGGACTGCTGCGCTTAGTCAAGTGGCGGGGACAAACACAACGATTACTGCGGGAACCAATACGGTTGACTTTTCAACCCAGACACAATTCGATTCAGGTCGTTCATTACTTCTCAAATCGACTGGGGTTTCAGCAACGGCGACAGCGGGCGCGGCGACCGTAACCGGGCCCACACTTTTATCAGACGAGTCCGTACAGTTGTACGCCTCGAACCCTGAGACCGGTCGTGTTGCGGATTTAGTGAGCTTCCGTTGGGCGACAACGAGTACCGAGCTGGCCAAACTAACGGTGAAGCTCGTTAATGTTGATACTGGTGAGGAAACGACGCTGTTGTCTTCCACTGCGGCTGCAGCGAATTCCGGCCCAACTTGGGCGGCTTTCAATCACACCGTTACTAAAGATGGACGTTATAAGTTCAAGGTTGAGTCGGCAACGGTCGACGCAACTCCGGCGGATCCTGCGGGCGCACCGGGTTTCACGGCTGCAACTACATCGGTCTACATCGACGATGTCCAGGTGGTCTCTGGCGCTAAAGAACTCACAGCGGCAACCCTAACCTTTGACGGCACGGCGGTGAAAACTGCGACAGTAGCGAATGGTGGGCTGGCCTACGATGCGCAGACCAAGACCACCCGGATCAATTTTGCGAACTCCGCAGATGATCCGAGTAACTTCTATGATCTCTCCTTGGATCTGGTCGGTGATCCTGCCAACCTGCGCACGACCGATAAAATCAATTTCCGGGTAGATCCAAAGGTCAAACAGATCGAGATTGAGCCCGGAATTTGGGTGCCCGAAGGCATCAGCTTCCGCGAGGCATTGGGCAACACCACCGCAACATCCCGAGACGTGCTCGCGGATGCCAAGGCGTTCGTAGAATCCCTTGAACGCGCCGCGGTCTCTGGTTCGCTGGAATCAGACTTTACGGGCAAAATGGCCAATCTCGATTCTGCGACGGATCAGGTCCTGAAGTATCAGATTCGTGCCGGCGTGATTGGGGCTCAGGTGGATGCGGCGAAGGCAGCCCTGGAAATCAAGGCAACTGAGCTGGAGGCCCACCGGTCACGGCTGCTGGATACAGATATCGCCGAGGCATCGGCGGGCTTGGTTCGGACACAGACCCTGCTGGAGGCGGCACGGTCGATATTTGCGCGGCTCGAGGCCTCCAACTTATTTCAACGGTTAGGGTAAGGACGGGAATTCCCGTTACGAAGAAGAAAAGGACGCAATCATGCTTTGGGGAATAGGTGTCATCGTAGGTCTGGGCTGTGCCCTTCTGGGGTACTCCCTACACGGCGGAAACATTGTGGTGCTCTGGCAGCCAACCGAGGTGCTGAGTATCGTGGGCCTTGCTGTCGGCTACCTGATTGCCAGTAACTCAGGCCGAAATCTCAAGGCCACCATGGCCGCGATCCCTAAGGCGTTCAAGTCGCCCTCGGCGACAAAGCGCAAGTGTTTGGATCTGCTGTGCCTGATGTTCGAGATTCTGCAAAAGATTCGCCGTGACGGTCTGATGTCACTTGAGGCAGATATTGAAGAGCCCGAGGCCAGTCCCTTGTTTGAGAAATATCCGAGTATCGCCAAAGACCACCACTTAACCGAGTTCATCTGTGACTATCTGCGGATGATGCTGGGCGGATCGCTCAATGTGCAGCAGGTCGAGGCTCTGATGGAACAGGAACTGGAAACCCACCACCATGAGGCCCATATTCCGGTGACCATTATTGGAAAGATGGCCGACGCCTTCCCCGCCTTCGGGATTGTGGCCGCTGTGATGGGGGTGGTGATGGTGATGGGCTCGATCGGCCTGCCACCTGCTGAACTTGGAAAGCTGATTGGTGCGGCGCTGGTGGGTACGTTCCTGGGTATTTTGATGTCTTACTCGGTTACAGGCCCGATCTCGAGCGCTTTAGAGCAAAACGAAGAGGTTGAGGCAAAAGCGTTCACCGCAGTGAAGGCGGTATTGCTTGCAAGTCTTAACGGTTTTCCGCCGCAGGCTGCTGTTGAATTCGGCCGCAAGGTGCTCTTCTCGGATATGCGTCCTACGTTTAAAGAGCTGGACGAAGAAACTAAGGCCGTAAAGGGTAAGTAAGGCGAGCACAATCCCAATAGATGAATTGAATGATTAACTGGAACAGTTGAAGTGGCTGAGAAGAAAGAACAAGAACCAATAATCGTTAAGCGCGTCAAGAAGGTCGTTGGCGGGCATGGCGGTGGGGTTTGGAAAATTGCCTACGCAGACTTCGTGACTGCGATGATGGCGTTTTTCTTGCTCATGTGGGTGCTTGGCTCGACCACCTCCGGTGACCTCGCCGGTATTTCAGCCTACTTCCAGAATCCGCTGCGTCTCACACTCGAGGGCGGTCAGGGTTCCGGAGATCAGAACTCCATTATCAAAGGCGGCGGCCCGCAGATTTTTCGCACGATTGGCGTTGAGTCAAATGCAGACGCAGATACCGCCCAGCGGCGTATCAGCGATTCACGTATCGAGGAAGACGAGCGTCTTCGTCTCAATACCCAGGCAATGCAAGAGGCAAAGGCCGAGATCCAGGAGAAACTGCAGTCAGATCCAGAGCTCGCCAAATCGCGTAATCAGGTCTTTATGGATATCTCTGCAGAGGGCCTGCGGATTCAGATTGTGGATGAGAAAAATCGCGCCATGTTTGTCGTCGGTGGCACCGAGATGGCCCCTTATGCGATCAATCTGCTGCGATTAATTGGCACCGTATTAAAAGATATGCCCAATATGGTTCGTATCGAGGGCCACACCGATGGCCTGAAATACGGTAATGGCCCAGCGGGCTACACCAACTGGGAGCTTTCCACAGAACGGGCCAATGCTGCCCGTCGCGAACTTGTTCGTGGTGGCCTACAAGAGGCTAACGTTTCACAAGTAGTGGGCTTTGCGGACACGATCCGGTTAAATCCGTCGAACCCGAACGATCCTTTGAATCGTCGTATTTCGATTACGGTACAAAACAAAGCGGCGGGTGGATTGCCCTCTGCAAAAGCGGCGGGCCCATCGCCTGCGCCTGCGGCGATTGAAAAAGGTCAGGCCGCCGCCAAGGCAGCGCCACCTGCACCAGTACGGCCTGCTCCGACAGCGCCTGCAGCCGCCGCACCCCCTGCCAGTGCGGGAGCTCCGCAGCCGGACCAGGGTGGCCGCACACCAGTGCTCGTCTTGCCGCCACGTCCGCAGCTCGGCCCGAGCACGCCCGGATCATCACCGCCTAAAAAATAGCGGACTAAGCAACCATGCAGCCCATCGCATCCATTTACACGCACTGCGTAACGCTTGTGATTGCGTCGGTAGTGTCTTGGCCCGTATTGTCCCAGGCCGCTTCTCCAGCGCCGTCAGGTGCTGCGACAGCGGCCCCCGCCGCCAAGGCGCCAGCCGCCGTTCCTGCAACACCAGCCAAATCAGCAGCACCTGCGCCCGCTCAGGCGGCCGCACCCGCTAAGCCTGCTCCTGCGGCGAACGCCGTGCCCGATGCGCCGAGCTTTGCGGATTTTGTCAGGTGGCATCGCATGTACCTGGATGAGCGTGGCAAGTCTGCCAAAGGCGCAGCCTGTATCCGCAGCAGCACCTGTATCAGTGATGAGAGCGATTATTTCCGTCACATCGAGGCAGCCTACAAGATTCAGAAATCCATCGAGGGCTGGGCGAAGGCCGGAAGTCATGATGCTGCCTACTTTGCAGGCCTGATTGCTTTTGAAGAGGCCAAACGTTTTGATGAAGAGTTTCGCATCTATGCAGGCCACAAGGATGAACGCTATCTTGAAGCGGGGAGAAAATTTCTAGAAGCATCTGACCGTGAAGTTCGTCGCGCTAAGGAGTTTCTGCACCCTGCGGCCTATGCCCATCGCCCCGAGTCCTGCATGCTCATGGGCGAGGTTCTGGAGTACGAGAGACTGGGCACCCACGATACCAATGCCTTGGTGTTTTATTACTGTGCGGCCCGCGAGTACTACATCGCTGGCCAGCGGGATCCTGCGCTGCGGGCCTATGCCGGCATGATGCGCACGGGTCATCCCCAGAGTCCTATGATTATCGAGATGCATGCGCGTCTCTTCCCGAAACAGCCGCCCAATCTGTGGCGCCCCATTAGCCCTGCATCCACGTCTGCAGCGCCTGCTGCTGCAGCTGGCAAGGTGACCCATTAGAAAGGAACCGCTATGGCACCGATCCTCGAGAAGTTATCTGTCGTCCTTAAAAAGACCATGTTTTTTCTGGTCTTCCCGCTTGGCCTTGTGGTGTTCCTGTTCTTTCTTGGAGAGCAATTCGAGGTAAGCCGTCTGGGGGCAAATGCTGAGTGTGAAGACGCCGCTAATAAATCAGTCTGTCTGCGTTCAAAAGGTTATCTGCCTGCATCGCCTTACTACCCCGACCTTGGCCGGCGATACCTCGGCTCATTTGCCCGTACGGTAGGTGGTGATCTTGGCGCAAGCTATAAAGAGCCTGTGCCAGCCGCGCCCGTGGCCGCCGCTGAGGGAACAGCTGCAGTAGATGCTGGCGCACCATCGCCTGCGCCCGCTGCCGCCGGAGCACCCGCACAGACTGCAGCCGCGCCTGCGCCGGCTGCGCCTCCTTTGCCGCCGCCAGCACCGATTGCGCCTCCCGCTCCTCCGAAGAAATAATTACTCATGAAAAGATCGATGCGGCATCTTCTCCTGTTGCCCATCATCGCGCTCGTCGTCGCGTGCTCGGACTATCAGACAGCCCGTCGCGCATATGAAGTCGGCCGGTTCGGCGAGGCATTGGAAATTCTCGAGCGCTTAGCCCGAGAGGGGGATTCGCGCGCCCAGTATGAGGTAGCCCTGATGTATCTGCAGGGCATCGGCACGCCGATTAATCCCACCCTGGGCGGGCAGTGGATGCTGACTGCAGCCAACAATGGCAATGCCACTGCAATGGTCGAGGTCGGCGGACGCTTTGAAAATGGCGTGAATGCTGAGAAAAACGTGATCCTCGCCTTCACCTGGTATCGAAGGGCTGCACTGACCGGAGACCCGATTGGCCGCTACAAATACGCCCTGATGTACGAGTCGGGCGAGGGTATCCCGCAGGATCTTCCGCGCGCCTACGCCTGGTATCGGCTTGCAGAGAGCACGGCCGGCAAGATCGCCGCCCAGCGGGTCTGGCAGAAGATGACGCCTGCCGACCGTGAGCAGGCCGATCGACTGCACGATATTCTTAAAAATAATCCCGAGGCCTAAGCTACACTTCCGTCATGGCGGAAGAAGAGTTCCAGGAAGATAAAACCCTCGAACCTACCGAGCGGCGATTACAAAAAGCCCGCGAAGAGGGACAGTTTGCCCAGTCCCGAGACCTCACCACTCTGATTCTTCTGCTCACCTTCATGCTGTTTGCATTTTCGGCCGGCCCGGTCTTGGTTCGCCAGATGGTGGTCATGGTGCGCGAAGGGCTGACTTTTTCAGATCCCAACCAATGGTCCGATACCGTCATGGCCTGGCTGTCAGGGTCGGTGTTAAGTTTTGTGGGCGTACTTGCGCTGCTGCTGGTCCCGGTTCTGCTGGTAGCGATCTTTGCGCCGTTAAGCCTGTCGGGCCTGCGGCCCGTATTCGCGTTTAAGTTTCAGGCCAATCGTCTCAATCCGATCGCCGGCATCGGCCGCATTCTGTCACTGCCGACATTTGTGGAGCTCATTAAGACCATTTTGAAAGCACTGCTGATTCTGGGTGTGGGCATGGCATATCTCATTGCGCTGCTGGGCAATGTATCGACACTGGTCAATCAAGACTTTAGTGTTGCGGTCGTCAATACCAGTCAGCTGATTTTTAACGGTGCGTTGCTGCTCCTGGTGCCCTTGATTTTTATCGCGGTGGGCGATGCGGTCTTTCAGCGCTTTAACTTTATGCGCCAGATGCGCATGAGCCGCGAAGAGATCAAGCAAGAGATGAAAGAGATGGAGGGCTCGCCAGAGATTCGGGCCAAGCTGCGCCAGCGTCAGCGCCAGATTGCGCAGAGCCGAATGATGTCGGCCATCGAGCGGGCCGATGTGGTGGTGGCCAACCCCGACCACTACTCGATTGCCCTGCGGTATGACCAGGGCACGATGGCGGCGCCTGTTGTGGTGGCCAAGGGATTGGATTCTTTGGCCTTGCGGATTCAGGATG
>Ga0255181_1000319_pt1 | contig 16581 bp, 9 predicted proteins | sample Atl_Colum_RepC_8_FD_183621 | JGI IMG/M metagenome (GOLD analysis project Ga0255181, IMG submission 183621) | Freshwater microbial communities from Altamaha River, Georgia, United States - Atl_Colum_RepC_8d | ecosystem: Environmental > Aquatic > Freshwater > River | place: USA: Georgia | collected...
CCGGGCGGGCGCGCATCCGACGCGGGCGGCGCGAGTCCGACGAGCGGCAGCACATCCACGGGGTCGAGCACCGGGTGCACCCATCCGTCGCGGATGGCCTCGTTGCACCCGCGTGACCGCGCCGCATCCACCGGGCCCGGGATCGCGCAGGGATGGCGTCCATGGTCATCGATCGCGTGCCGGGCCGTGATCAGCGCTCCGCTGGTCGCGGCGGCCTCCACCACGAGCACCGTGCGCGCCAGGCCCGCGACCAGCCGATTGCGCCGCGGGAAGTTGCCCGCCAGCGGCGGCATGTCGACCGGGAATTCGCTGAGCAGCAGGCCACCCGCGTCCACGATGGCCTCGAACAGCTCGGCGTGGTCCTGCGGGTACGGCTGCCCGAGCCCACTGCCCAGCACGGCCACCGTCCGTCCTCCCGCCCGGAGTGCGGCCCGGTGCGCTTCGGCATCGATCCCGCGGGCTCCGCCGGAGATGATCGGGAGGCCCCACTCGGCGAGCCGCTGCGAGAACCGACCTGCCTGGCGAATGCCGTACGCCGTCGCACGCCGCGCCCCGACGATCGCCACGGCCGGATCCCCGGCAGACGCCGGATCGCCCCGGCACCAGAGCAACGGCGGCATCCGTGGCAGCCCGCACAACGCCGGCGGGTAGTCCGGATCACCCACCACGATCGCCCGGGCCCCGGCCCGCTCCATCCGGCGCCGCTCGTCGTCGGCGTCCACCGCATCCAACTCCGCGCGGACCGATCGGGCACGCGCCACGCCGACCCGGGGCAGCGCAGCCCACCGATCGACGGATGCCGCCACCGCGGCGTCCCAGTTCCCGAACGCATCCAGGGCATCCAGAAGGAACGCCGGGCCCGCTCCCGCGCAGAGTGCAAGCCGGATCAATGCATCGGGGACACAGCCGGGGTCGCGGGCCACGCGGCCAACCTAAGTGACCCAGCGGAAGTGCCCCTCGACCAAGGAAGTTTTTCGCGCGGTCGACCCTGGGGCCGACACGCACACGGCCGCGCGTCCCTTCAGTCCGCGCCGTGCGGCTCGCGATCGCGCTCCGCCGGAGCGCCACCGCCCAGCCGGACCGAGGGCCTCGCGCTGTCAACGGCGTCCGGCACACCGGCGAACGCGGGCTCGGCATCGTTCGCGCGGGCAAACGATCCCCATGCCGCCGCGGCCGCCGGCGGCACCGCGCCGGTCGCGCCAAGCCACTGCCCGGCGGCCCCGCCCCACTCCGAAAGCGGACGGCGCGGCAGGCGCGCGCGGATCGGGGCGGACAGGATGCCCAGGAAGATGCACATCACGCCGGCGCCGGCGATCCACAGGGCCTTGCGGCCGAGCGTCAGGCGGCTGAGCAGGGAGTCGGGGAACGGCACCACCGCGGCACGGACCGGCTCCACCGTGGACTCCACCCACTCCATCGGCGTCTGCTGCGCGGTGGACGCGACCAGGATCGGGCGTTCCCCGACCGGGACCTGCCCGAGCTGCGCCGCCACCAGGCGGCGGACCAACTGGGGGTCGCGGCGGTCCACGTCGCTGATGAAGCGCGAGTACGCGGCGAGGCGTCGGTCGTTCTGCGCCTCGCGCGCCTCAAGGTGCGCCAGCTGCGTGCGCATCACCCACAGGTCGTAGGTGGCCGGCACGAGCACCGCCGACGCCACCAGCACGAGGCCGGCGACGACGTACAGCCATCCGGGATCCAGGGCCAGGGCGATCGGTCCACGTCGCATCCTGCCATGATCGGCCGAATCGGCCGGATGGCTGCACAGGACGGGTACCCGCGTCGGGGGCCGCTCAGGCGAGCTCGGGGAACATCTTGACGACCGTTCCCACCAGGTCCTTGACGTGGCTCACGGATTCGGTCATCAGGGCGGACTCGGCCGGGGTCATCCGGATCGGGACCACGCGCTCCATGCCGGCGGCGCCGAGCACCACGGGCACGCCCACGAAGAAGCCCTTGCCCTTCTGCCCGGGGGCAACCCCGTACTCGTCCTCGCAGTAGGCGGCGCACGGGATGATCCGCTTCTTGTCGCGCACGATCGCCTCGACCATCTGGATGGTGCCGGAGGCGGGCGCGTAGTACGCGCTGGTGCCCATCAGCTTGACGATCTCGCCGCCGCCGACCTTGGCGCGCTCGACGCACTCATTGATGTCCGACTCGGGAAGCAGCTGGTCGATCGGGATGCCGGCGACGCTCGTGAACCGGGGCAGCGGCACCATGTCGTCGCCGTGCCCACCCAGGAGCAGCGACGTGATGTCCTCGACCGAGCATCCCAGCTTCATCGCCAGGAACGTGCGGAAGCGCGCCACGTCCAGCGCGCCCGCCTGCCCGAGGATGCGGTTGGTCGGGAAGCCCGACACCTTCCAGGCGGTGTAGACCATGGCGTCGAGCGGGTTGCTGACCACGATCAACACGGCCTTGGGTGAGTGCTTGGCCACCTGCTCGGTGACGTCCTTGACGATCTTGACGTTGACGCCGATCAGGTCATCGCGGCTCATCCCGGGCTTCCGGGGCATGCCGGCGGTGATGACCACCACGTCGGAGTTGGCGGTGTCGGCGTAGTCCGACGTGCCGATGATCCGCGCATCGAACCGCTCGATCGGTCCGCACTGGGCAAGATCGAGCGCCTTGCCCTGCGCCACGCCGACGCGATCCGGGATGTCCACCAGGACGATGTCGCCGAGTTCCTTGGCGGCCGCCCAGTGGGCGCAGGTCGCTCCGACGTTTCCGGCTCCGATGATCGAGATCTTGGCGCGTCGCACTGTTCGGTTCTCCGTGGTCTGAGGCGTGTCGATGGGGCGGGAATGATAGGCGGCCCCGAAACGACGGCGCGGCGCCCACGAGGGGCGCCGCGCGAAATGGGCCAGAAAGGACTCGAACCTTCGACCTCACCCTTATCAGGGGTGTGCTCTAGCCAGCTGAGCTACTAGCCCGTCGGATCGGAGAGTATAGCCGAATCCGTCGTCCGTTCCGGCACGGCCAACTCGTTCTGCAGTCGCTCCAGATATCGCAGCCGGACCCACGCCATGGCGGCGGACCGCAGCGTGGAGGGATCCGGGTCGCCACCGCCCTGCTCCGCCGCCTCAAGCGCGCCGTCGATGCCTTCGCCCAAGGCCAGACGCGCCTGCGCCGCCATCTGTGCCGCCGTCGAGCGGAGGACGTCGATGGCCGCAGGGTCGGCGCGGGCACGGGCGGACTCGGCGGACTCTCGCAACTCCATCATCTCCATGAGAACCGCTGTCGGCGGTGATCCGTGGAGAAAAGGCCGCGCGCCGAGATGCTCCAGGAGCACCTCGGCGCGGGAAAGGTCATGAGAGAGAATGTGCTTGGCTGCACCTGCCGCTGCCGACTCGCGCACGAGGCGATCCCGTTGCACGGGGTCTCGGGCGCGATCGGGATGGAGTCGAGCCACGGTCCGAAGGTACGCCGCCGACACGGCCTGGGGGGAGAGCGCGAAGCGCCTCTTCAGCCCAAGCAGGGCAAACGGATCACCGTCGGACGAGTGGTTCACCACTCCGAGTCGCGGTCCGAGCGACGGTCGCCACGCTCGCGGCGCTCGCCGCGGGAGTAGTCGCCGCCGCCGCCGCCACCGCCGTAGCCGCCACGACCGCCGCCGCCGCCGTAGCCGCCGCGACCGCCGCCGCCGCCACCACCGCCACCCGGGCCACGCTCAGCGCGGGGCTGGGCCTCGTTCACGACGAGGGCGCGGCCCTCGAAGTCCTTGCCGTTCAGCGCCGTGATCGCGGCGTTGCCGGCGTCCTTGTCAGCCATGGTGACGAAACCGAAGCCGCGCGAGCGGCCGGTCTCGCGGTCGGTGCCGATGAACACGTCGAGGACTTCCCCGTGCGTGCCAAAGTGGGCCCGAAGCGCATCGGGCGTGGTGCGGAAACTCAGATTGCCGACATAGATACGAAACATTCGTTCGTTGCTCCAACGTGTGCGGGCACCCGGCTCAGGCGGTGCCCAATGCCTGAAAACAACGAACGGACCTTACGACAAACCCGAGTTGCTTCGTGGGCGAGGATACACGCCGCCCCGCGCGGCAAAACGCAGTTGCGCCCCAATTCGCCCGGGATCCCGAAGTTAACGGTTACTGACCACTGGCGTCGGCGTCGCTCGCCGGCTTCTTGCGAACGGCCTTGGGGCGCGCTACCGGCGCCGGGGCGGAATCCGGGATCGCCGAATCAGCTCCCGGTGAGGGTGCCGGACTGGATGAGCGGGGTGCAGCCGCACGCGGCGAACCCGCTCCGCCAAGAGGTGCTCCAGTGGGCCGCCCGCCGGCGGGTGAATGTCCCAACGGGCGTGATGCCCCGCCGGAAGCCGCTCCACCCACGCCCCCTTGCCGCGAGACCGAACCACCTCCGGACCCAATCGGACGCGAGCCCGAGATCGGTCGCGAACCACCAAGCGGACGAGATGCGCCACCAAGTGGCCGGGTTGCGCCACCGAGCGGACGGCTCGTCGAAACCGGTCCCGCTGCGGCCCCACCCGCGGTCGATCCAGGAGCAGACCCCGCCGTACCACCAGCCGCGGGCCCCGCGCCTGCGCGGCGCGGGTTGCGAACCGTGCCCCCTGATCCGAAGGTCGATGGCCTCGCAGCACCCGCACTGCCCGAACGGGCGTCGCCTCGGCCGGCGCCGCGGAAACCGGAGCCGCCGCCGCTGCCTGCGCGAGGACCGAAACCAGGCCGAGACTGGAACGCGCGCGGACCGAGCGGCGAGTTGCGAGGTTCGCGAGCGGGCGGCGGCGTGCGCTTGCTCTTCTTCACCGACTCGTTGATCTGCACCTCGCGGCCATTGATCTTCTTGCCGGTGAGCGTCTCGATGGCAAGCTGACCGCGCTGCGGATCGCGAAACAGCACGATGGCGAAACCGCGCGGCTTGCCCTCGGCGTCCATCGCAAGAACGATTTCATCGACCGCGTCGCCGAACGGCTCGAAGTACGGCTTCAGCGAGTCAACGGTCGTGCGGGGGTCGAGATTCCCGACGTACACCTTAAACATTGGCACGGTCAGAGTTCCTCAGTCCTGGGCGCCGAATACGCGGCGCGATGCGAATCGTGTGCGGCGCACACGCCCCGGAGCAGGCCAACACCCCTCGGACCGAACCACAGACTACCCGCGCGACGTCAGACGTCACACCAGAGCCTCACAAAAATGGAGCACCCCGCCAGGAAACCTGGCGGGGTGCATGAAGCCGGCGATGACCTACTTTCCCGCGGTGCAGTATCATCGGCGACAAGGGCTTAACTGCTGTGTTCGGGATGGGAACAGGTGTTTCCCCTTGTCTATGCTCACCGGCAAATCCGTTGTGCGCCTTTCGGCGGACAACGGCGGTTGTCGTGAAGGTTGGTCGTTTCGATTGACCGAACTGGCCACACGGGCCGAGAACGATCTACAAGCTTTGAGTCGGGATTGCCGACCGGAAGGAATCCGGTAGACAAGGCCAAGACATCGACCGTTAGTAACGCTTAGCTAAACGGATCTCTCCGCTTACACACGCGTCCTATCAACCCGGTGGTCTTCCGGGGGTCTCTCGTCTTGCGACATGGAATGCTCATCTTGAGGTGGGCTTCCCGCTTAGATGCTTTCAGCGGTTATCCCTGCCGTACGTAGCTACCCAGCGATGGACCGAGCGGTCCAACTGGCACACCAGGGGTACGTCCAATCCAATCCTCTCGTACTAAGATTGTCTCCTCTCAACATTCCTGCGCCCGCAACAGATAGGGACCGACCTGGCTCACGCCGGTCTGAACCCAGCTCGCGTACCACTTTAATGGGCGAACAGCCCAACCCTTGGGACCGCCTTCAGCCCCAGGATGTGATGAGCCGACATCGAGGTGCCAAACCGCTCCGCCGCTATGGACGCTCGGGAGCGATCAGCCTGTTATCCCCGGGGTACCTTTTATCCGTTGAGCGACGACCCTTCCACACGGGATCGCCGGATCACTAGAGCCCTCTTTCGAGAGTGCTTGCCCTGTCTGGCTCGCACTAAAGCTGGCTTATGCTCTTGCACTCTTAGCGCGGTTTCCAACCGCGCTGAGCCAACCTTTGCACTCCTCCGTTACATTTTGGGAGGAGACCGCCCCAGTCAAACTGCCCGGCATGCAGTGTCCCCCGCCCAGTTTCATGGGAATCGGGGTTAGACCACGAATTCGCTCAGGGTGGTATTTCACCTTAGCCTCCATCCGGCCCGAAAGCCGAACTTCGCAGGCTCCCACCTATGCTACGCAGAACAAATCCATGATCACTGCAAGCGTACAGTAAAGGTCCACGGGGTCTTTCCGTCTTGCTGCGGGTAGGCGGCATCTTCACCGCCACTACTATTTCACCGAGTCGGTCCTGGAGACAGTGCTCCAGTGATTACGCTATTCATGCGCGTCGGAACTTACCCGACAAGGAATTTCGCTACCTTAGGACCGTCAGAGTTACGGCCGCCGTTTACCGGCGCTTCGGTCGCTAGCTTCGCTTGCGCTGACCAGCTCCCTTGACGTTCCGGCACCGGGCAAGCGTCACACTGTATACATCCTCTTGCGAGTTAGCACAGTGCTGTGTTTTTGATAAACAGTTCCCAGAGCCTTTTCTCTGCGCCCTCTCTTGCGAGTAGGGCCCCCTTATCGCGAACTTACGGGGTCAAATTGCCTAGTTCCTTCAGGACCGTTTTCTCGAGCCCCTGAGGCTATTCGCCACGCCCACCTGTGTCAGTTTTGGTACGGACCTCGTAAACGTCCGGCAGGGCTTTTCTTGAGACCTCCTTGCCCAACATCGGCCATACGGCCTGGACGCTTCACTGTCCCGTTGAGCTGCAGAAATCCGTCACCTGCCATCAACCTACACGAGGGTGCTGGAATATTAACCAGCTGTCCATCGACTACGCCTTTCGGCCTCGCCTTAGGCTCCGACTAACCCTGGGCGGAATTACCTTCCCCAGGAAACCTTGGGCATACGGGGATGCAGATTCTCACTGCATTAATCGTTACTCAATCTGGCATATTCACTTGCTGCCGCTCCATCAACCCTTACGGGAAAACTTCGACGCTGACAGCAACGCTCTCCTACCGACTCATACGAGTCCCACGGCTTCGGTGTCATGCTTATCCCCGATAATTATCGGCGCCAGAATCCTCGACCAGTAAGCTGTTACGCACTTTTTAAATGGTGGCTGCTTCTAAGCCAACATCCTGGCTGTCACTGCATTCTGACTACCTTTTCAACTGAGCATGACTTAGGGACCTTAGCCGATGGTCCGGGTTGTTTCCCTTTTGACCACGAAGATTATCCCTCGTAGTCTTACTCCCAGCGCTACGCGCACGGTATTCGGAGTTTGATTGAGGCGGGTAGCCGGGTAGGCCCCCAAACCCCATTCAGTAGCTCTACCCCCGTGCACTGAGTTAGCTGAGGCTAGTCCAAAAACTATTTCGGAGAGAACGAGATATCTCCGGTTATGATTGCACTGTAAGCCCTCCCCACAGGTCATGCCAGAACTTTTCAACGTTCACGGCTTCGGTCCTCCAGGAGGTTTTACCCTCCCTTCAACCTGCCCATGGGTAGATCAACCGGTTTCGCGCCTACCGCCTGCAACTTGACGCCCTTTTAAGACTCGCTTTCGCTTCGGGTGCGCCGCGTAACGGCTTACCCTTGCCGCAGACAGTAACTCGCCAGATCATTATGCAAAAGGCACGCCACAACCCTTGCGGGCCGTGACCGCTGTGTAAGCACGTGATTTCAGGTTCTTTTTACTCCCCTGATCGGGGTTCTTTTCACCGTTCAGTCGCCTTACTGGTTCACTATCGGTCATTGAGTAGTACTCAGGCTTGGAGGGTGGTCCCCCCATGTTCAAGCCAGGTTTCTCGAGCCTGACTCTACTTGAAGCCATTCACGGTTCCCGTCGTACAGGGCTGTCACCTTCTTTGGCCGACCTTTCCAGGTCGTTCGTACGTTTCCCGCTTAAGTCCGCGTTCGCTCGGCGCTACTTGCGGAGTCGCTGTTGCTTTCCTTTCCTGCAGCTACTTAGATGTTTCAGTTCGCTGCGTTCGCTCTACTGGCCCTATGCATTCAGGCCAGAGTCACCTATCGGTGGGGTTGCCCCATTCGGAGATCCGAGGATCACAGCCTAGTTACCGGCTTCTCTCGGCTTATCGCAGGTTCTCGCGTCCTTCATCGCCTCTCAATGCCAAGGCATCCATCACGTGCCCTTTCAGTCTTGGCCATGCCTACCTGACCCCCTGCGGGGTGAGGCATGCCACTGCTGGACTTTGCGGATCCAACATCCGCGCGCGCATCACACTGCTCATGCGCCGCGACGACTCATTACTCGAGATCGTTCTCGGTGTTCAAATCAATCTTGCGCACCCGGTCATGGCTCAGCTTCGGAAACCGAAGCCGGCTCACGCGTCCAGGTCGCAACGACCAACACTTCACTTGTCAAAGATCCCGCCCGCATGCGCGGTTGGGGGATCGCGAATGATAGTGAGTTCCCAATCGCCGTCAAGGGGGTGCAGCGCCCGAACTCCAGATTTACGCTGGAGATGTTCTTATTGGCCGATTTGTCCGCGGCGATGTGGATATCCCGTTGACAAACGGGCCGCCCCGGGCAGGGCGGCCCGTTGGGGGCGCAGACCTGAATGCTGTCCCAGCGCAGCGACTCAGTCGCCGCCGGAGGCCGCGGTCGACGTGGCGGCCTGCGAACGCAGCTTCGGGCGCTCCGGATCGGCGGAGTCCTTCTGCGGATCGCGCACCTCGGCACCCATCTCGGGACGATCGACGGACGCGATGACCACCAAGCCCGGGCGACGATCGCGGGCCGCTGGCGTTGCCTCACCGCGGCCGAGCGGAATCGCCTCCACGATGTCCACCACGTAGTACTCGGTGCTGAAGTCCACGCCATCGCCGCCGCGTTGGTCCACTCGGCCGATTCGCTCGCCGGGTTGAACGCTGACCTCCGAGCGTCGCCACTTGCCGTCGACCAATCGGTAGATCTCGAACTTCGCGCTCCCCAGTCCCATCGATCCGTCGCCGATGCTCGCTTGGGTCAGGAAGAACCGCACGCTGGTGGACACGCGGACCGGCGCCGACCACTCGCTTGGCGCCGACTCCAACACGCAGCGGTCGCCGATGCCGGTCCCGCGCTGCTCATCCACGAGCAGGTTCCCGCGGGCAAAGAAGGGGTTGTAGACCCGAACGCGGCAGCGATACTGATAGGTGCGGCCCGGCTCGACCTCGAGGTCATGGGCCCACACCACCAACTCGTCCTTGGCGGAGAGCGCTGCCGATGCCGCGGGCGTTGCGTCGTCACCTGCGGGTGCCGCCGCGTCGTTGGTGCCGAGCTCGGCCTGGATCCGCGCAATGTCCGCTTCGAGTCGCTGCAGCTGACGGGTCTTGTTCTGGCGGTCGACCGCCTTGCGGCGCTCGTCCTTGGCCGCGGAGTCGCCCGCGGCGTTGGCCTTGCCGCTCATGCTGCCGCCGCCGCCCGGGCCGCCACCGGGGCCGCGACCGCCACCGCCCGCACCTCCGCCGGCGCGCTCGTCGCGCTTGCGGTCACGCTCTTCCTTCTTGCGCTCTTCTTCCTTGCGGCGCTCGGTCTCGAAATCCCACGGGCCGCCGAGCTTGGTGAGCTCGGCGCGCAGCTGCTCGGCTCGGCGCGTCTTCTCGGCGAGCTGGGCTTGGATCTGGGCCTTCCGGCGCGCGTCCGCCGTCTGCCCGGGCGCATCCTCGGGCGCGGCAGGTTCATCCAGGGCAAGCTCCGGCGAGATGAACGCGTTGTTCACCGTGTCATAGAACGTGGGTTGGACGATCTCACGCTGGTTGTCCTCGACCCCCAGGAGCTGGAACACGTCGTCGCGGAACTCCGCGGCGGGGGCCGTGAGCCGCGGCCGGAACATGAGCTCCTCGCTTCGCGCAGCGAACACCGGAACCTCCGCGACCGGCCCGAAGGACCCGTCGGCCAACTGCTCCCGGCGTTCGAACACCAGGTCGACCACGTAGGCCGTGTCCTGGTACCAGACTCCGGGCACCTGCACGCGCGGCGGCGTGGCGCCGGGGTTGGAGCCGGCCAACTCGGCGCGGATCGCCTTCAGGTCAATCCGCGCGTAGGGCGTCGTCCAGACGACGTCCTGGGGCGACGTGATCTCCTGGCCGAAGCGCGACGCCAACACCGGCGACGCCGCGGCCGCGTCCTTCGCGCCGTCGACGGTGAGCGCGTCGGCGGTGACTTCCGTGCCGAGCATCTGCACCGTGGGCACCGTCGGGACGTAATAGACGGCGTCGGCACGCACCAGACCGCTCTTGACGAGCGAACCGTTGAAGTTGGGGGCGGTACGGGCCAATGACTGCACCGGCGAAACACCGGCCTTCATCCGCTCGGCGAGGCGCTGGTCGGCCAGGCTGAGGGCGTCGGGCGACGCCACCTGCACCCCGCCCTGCCCATCGAGCTTGGACTCGACCTCACGCGCCTTTGTTTCGAGCCGGCGGTCAACTTCGCCGAACGGCAGGTCCTGCGACCCCACCTTGGCCGTGGGCACGGACAGCACGTGCCAGGCCACGAGCGAGAGCGCGCCGAGCGCCGCCACGCCCACCACGACCTTCTCGAGGTGCTGTTCGAAGACGTTGATTCCCTTGACTTTCATTCGCAAAGCTCCTCATCGCAGCCAACCATCGATCGATCCGTGCCGTTCCGCAGCGCGCGGCCGGCGTGCTCACGCGCTGGGCGCGTCCTCGTTCGCTTCCGGCGCGTCGTCGCCCGTCGGCTCGGCGGCCGGGTCGGCGTCGTCCGACGTGCGGCCATCGGTGCCCTTGACCTTCTGCATCGCGGGCGGCATCAGGCGGGCGAGCCACGAGCGCAGCCAGACCGTCTCGACCTGCAGCTCGACCTCGGACACCGGTTCCGCGCCGTAGATGAAGCCGGCGTCGGCGGCCTCGAAGGCATCGGCCGGCCGCACGCGCACGTTCGTGACGGTCATGAAGCCGCGCCGGGCGATGGCATCCATCACCTCAGGCAGCCGCGTGGTGGCCACGACGAGCCGGATGGTCACGGGCCGAACGTCGTACAGCGAGTTCGAGACGCGCCCCGTCAGCGTCCGGTTGAAGTCGTACGGCACCGGCGCCTTCAGGTCGATGGGTGGGAATGCCGGAGCCGGCACGCCCTCTACCGGCATCCCATCGGCCGGGGGGGCGCCCTCCTCGGGCGGGGGCAGTTCCTCGCCGGTGGGGGCCACGGGCTTCGGGGCCGCCTCCTCGGGGACGATGATCGCCAGCACCCGCTTCACGGGCGCACCCAAGACATCGCGATCACGCGAGTTGGCGTCGGCCAACGCCCGGAGCACGTCCTCGATGATCCACCAGCGCCACTGCCAACCGAACATCCGCGCCTCGGACGGGCGCTGTCCTTCCTTCGTGGTCTCCATCGCCTCGGACGCCGAGGCGGGGAGCGACCAATCCTCCGGCGAACCGTAGAACGACAGCGACTGCGCCCGGTCCGCGTACATCTGCAGGCGCGTGTCGGCCAGCGCGCGCTTCAGCCGCTCGGCCTGGTCGGCATCGAGCGACTTGCGGTCCAGCTTGCGCTCGAGGGCGATGAACGAGTCCTGCTTGCGCTGGAGTTCATCGATCAGCCGTTCATCGGCGGGCGGCATGCCGATGCGCATCTCGCGCGCCCCCTCGTTGGCCTTCGCCCATACGGCGTCGAACACGTCCTCGGCGATCAGGTTCACGTTCTGCGCCGTCACGGTGACGGGATGGAAGAGCGCGGTCCGGCCCGCCTGGTTCGACTCGTGGGCACGGCGGTACGCGCGGCGCGCGTCGTCGCGCAGCGCCTTCGAGAGCGACTCGTACGCCGTGATCGTGGCCGTGGAGACCACGCCGGTCTCTTGCCGGGGCGCCTCACCCGGGAGCGTGTACTCCACGGAGACGCGCTCGATGGCCTCCAGCGCACCCCACTCCTTCGCACGAGCCTCCGCCGCGGCCGCCCGCTGGGCGCGCAGGTCGCTCGCAAACCACCACGCGGTCGGCGGCACGACCAGGATGACCGCCACGCACGCCACGGTCACCGGGTTGGCCTTGGCCCATGCCAAGGCGACCTTGGCATCGAACTTGCCACCGGCGGTCGGCGCGCCATCGTCACCTCCCGAGGACCCGCGCTTGCCCAGGCCCTGCAGCTTCTCGCGGAAGTTGGCGATCGATTCGGCGAGGGAACTCACTGCGCGGCTCCTTCCTCGCCGGCCGGGCCGGCGGGGGCGATCTCGCGACCCACGGGGTCGCGGAGTTGGACGGTGAAGGTGATGGTGACGGCCGTGGCGGCGCGCCCGCCGTACAGGTTCGGGGCCGCAGGTACGGCGGCGTCGGCATCGATGTCCACGGGCTCGGCCGCGGACGACTTGATGGACGCGCGGGCGGCCTTGCGGTCCTTGGCCCGTTCGGCGGCGCTCTTGCCGCCGCTTCCGGCGCCCGAGCCACCGCCGTCACCCGCCACCGGCTCCTCCATGCCTGCGCCGCCGAGCATGCCACCGCGCCCGCCATCGAACAGCGGAGCGTCGCTGCGGTTACGGCCGCTCATGGCCTGCGAGCCACCGCTGGCCTCCTCGGCCACCGGCTCCTCGGCATTCACGATGCCCGCGCCCGAGGGCGCGCCGCCCGTCGATTCCGAAGCGGGCGCATTGAGCTGCTGGAACTTCGGCACCAGGCCCGTCGCCGGGATCTGGATCACGTAGGGCACCTTGTCGCCGCGGTCGGCGTTCTTGGTGAGCCACTCCAGCACCGATCGCTGCACGAACTCCTTGGCGCCGCGCTCGTCGCGGGGCACCAGCAGGCGCATGGTGACCTCGATGGTCCGCTTGGCGGCCGGCGTTCCGGGCACCAACTTGTACTTGCCGGAAAGCTCCGCGAGCTCCACGGTGTTCCACTGCTCGTACGGCACCGGGGGATTGGCGTGGTCGAACACCGACAGCAGCTCTTCCTGGACCCCCGCCGAGGCGGTGGCGGCGTTGGCGTCGGCGACGAGCCACGGCCAGACGTCGCGGTCCTCAAGGAGGAACAGCACGTTGTTGGCCTGCGCCCCGGAGTCGGCCGCGGTCTTCAGCTCCTCGAACTTGCTCTTGCGCTCGCGGCCGGCCGCCTGCACCCGCGTCACCGAGGACGGCACATCGCCCGCCACGCTGCCCTCGAGCGGCACGAAGAGGAACGCCGAGGCCGCGCACACGACGGCCGCCGCGGCGACGAACCACTTGCCCTTCTTCAGCCAGACCTGCTCACGCAGGTTGCCGACCGGCGACAGGTTGATGTTGACCACGCCGAGGCCCACGCCCTGGAGTGCGAGGCCGATCGCGGTGGCGAGGTTCATGGAGTTGGCCGCGAAGTCGCTCGCCGCCGTTCCCTCGACCTTGACCTTCTGGTACTCCTCCATGCGCCGGATCTCGACGCCGAGCTGGTCGCTCAGGAACTTGCGCAAGCCGGGGATGCGGAACGTGTTTCCCAGGCCCAGGACGTGCTTGACCGGGTGGTCCGGGTTCAGCGAGTCGTAGTGGCTCATGGAACGCTGCAGTTCCCGGAGCAAATCGTCGAAGACGGGCCGCATCACGTGCATCAGCTTCTTGGCGTGCTGGTGCGTGGCGGTCTCGGCCTTCAGGCGGTCGGCCTTGCCGTAGGGCATGCCGTCGATGGCGGCGCTGATCGCCTCGGTGAAGTGGTGCCCGCCGATCGGGAAGGTCCGGATCCAGCAGCGTCCGTCGCGGACCACGATCAGGTCGGTGGAGCGGGTGCCGATGTCCAGGAACGCCATCGGGGACTGCCCGGGGCGATCAAGGTCTCGGTCGTAGACCATCGCGTTGTAGACCGCCACCGGCCCGAGCGTCAGCCCCGCGGGACGCAGGCGAAGTTCCTTGTAGAGGGAGAGCCGCTGCGCGACCTTCTCCTTCAGGATGGCGAAGATCCCCACCTCGATGTCCGGACTGTCCGGGCTGCGGAACAAGTGGCGGTCCCACTCGACCTCCTCGAGTTCGAAGGGAATCTGCTGCTTGGCCTCGAACATCACCGTCTGCTCGATGGCCTTCTCGGGCAGCGGCGGCAGCTGCACGAACCGCGCCAGACCCTCGCTCCCGGGCATGCTGACCAGCACCGGCACGTTCTCGATCGACTTCTGGGACAGGAGCGCGCCCAACGTGGCGCGGATCATTTCCTCGGCGTTCAGATCGGGCGTGGTGAGCACGCGAGCATGCGGGATGACGGCGAAATCGACGACGCGGACGTCGGTACCGTCACGTTCGAGGCACACGGCCTTGACGGCGGCGTTGCCGATCTCGATGCCCCATGCGGCCTTTGCCTTTGCCATGTGGACTGCTGGCTCCTGATTTCGGGTGACCGTGTTCGCGGGCGTGCGGACCCCGACCGGGGCACGGACGCAAGCCCATCGATAATACAGGTTCGGACCGACGGGGCCCGACCGGGAGGATTCGCGCCGCCGGGATCCGCGGTTCCCCCCGCCGCTGCGGTAGCCTCGCCGCTTGCGCCCGGGGCCGGGCGCACAGAACCTTCCGCGTTCCACGCAGGCACCCCATGGACCAGACCAACGATCCCGCGCCCAGCACGCCCCCCGCGCCCGCCAGGGAACCCGCCGCGCTCGACGCCGCGCTCCTTCAGGAGATCGAGGACGCGCTCGGCGACATGAGCATCGACGACATGGTGCCGCAACGCGGGGCGACCCGCGGCCCGGCACCGACGGGCGACCGTCGCCCGCGCATGGGCACGGTGGTGCAGGTCCGCGACGGCGAGGTCGAGGTGGAGTTCGATCCCAAGCGCCATGGCGTGTGCCCGCTGGCTCAGTTCGAGGCTCCGCCCGCGATCGGCGAGCGGTTCGAGTTCATCGAGGAGCGTTTCGACCCGTTCGAGCAGCTCTGGGTGGTGAGTCGCCCGGGCGCCACGCACAAGGGCGACCTCGACAGCCTTTCGGCCGGGATGATCGTGGAAGCGCGCTGCGTGGGCATGAACAAGGGCGGCCTCGACATGGAGGTGGCGCACCACAAGGCGTTCATGCCTGCGGGACAGGTGGACCTGCGCCACATCGAGGACATCTCGGTGTTCCTGGGCGAGAAGTTCCCGTGCAAGATCATCGAATTGCGGCGAGAAAAGGGCCGGATGGTGCTGAGCCGCAAGGCGGTCCAGCTGGAAGAGCGCGCGCGCATGCGCGACAAGGTGCTGGCCGAACTCGAGGTCGGGCAGGTCCGCACCGCCACCATCACGAGCCTGCAGCCCTACGGCGCCTTCGCCGACATCGGCGGTGTCGATGGCCTGATCCACATCGGCGATCTCTCGCACGACCGCATCAAGGACCCCAGCGAGGTGGTCAAGGTCGGCGACACGGTGCAGGTGCGCGTGCTGCGGATCGACCGCGAGGCCAAGCCGGTCAAGATCGCGCTCGGGCGTAAGCAGACCGTGGCCGACCCGGCCCTCACCGCGATGGGCGAGATCGAGGCGGGAGCCACGGTCACCGGGCGGGTCACCAAGATCATGGACTTCGGCGCGTTCGTCGAGCTCGCACCGGGCGTCGAGGGCCTGATCCACGTCAGCGAGTGCGCCCACGAGCGGATCCCCACGCCCGCCAAGGTGCTGACCGTGGGGGAAGTGCTTCCGGTCAAGATCCTTGCGGTCGACACCGACCGCAAGCGCATCTCGCTGAGCCGGAAGGCACTCCTGGACCGCCCTGCCGCCCCGGCCGGCCGGGGCGATCGCCGCGACGACCGTCAGGCCGTCATGCCTGCTCGCGCGGACGACCCGGCGATGCGAAAGCTGCGCGCCAAGTTCGGCGGCGGCAACCGCGAGCTCAAGGGCGGCTTGGGCTGACGTCCGCCGACGCCGCGGCGTCGTCGGTCACGTCGGACGGCACCTCGAAGGGCCAGATGGCGTCCGCCGGCTGGCCGTCGCAGGCTTCCCGCATGACCAGGAACGCACGCGCCGAGAGTCCCGCCACCAGCGACATGGAGGCGCCCGCGGTCGCCACGCCGACCAGCGCGACCCACCACCACACCAGCGCGACCTTCGGGTCGGCGGGCCACTGCCAGCGACCGGGGACGATGGGCACCGCCACGTCCGGGGCGGCTCCGCCGGATCCGATCGACACCATCGCCGACGGGAACGCCGTCAACGCCCACGACACGGAGCGCAGCACGGTCACGCCCAGGCAGGCCAGCGCCGCGGACGTCGCCAGCACCGCGATCCAGAGGAGCGGCCGCGACAGGAAGTAGATCGCGCCGCGCTGCGAAGCCTCCAGCCCGCCGAGGCCGTCGCATGCCACCGCGGCCGGCCCCGTGGGCGCACCGAGCACGCCGAGCACCAGCGCGATCCCGCCGATGGCACCGAGCGCAAGCGGCACCACGTAGAGCGCGGCGCCGAGCCATCCGCCGACGTCGAACCGAAACAGCGCGCCGAACGCGATGCAGGGCGCACCGAGGGCCGCGGCCACCGCAACCGGCCCCAGCCACGACCCCGCGAGCGCCGTCCAGCGCCGTGCCGCGAACTCGAGCCCCGCACGCGCCGGGAGCATGCCGCGCCCGCTCGCATGGACCGCCTCCATGCGTGCCATGGCGCCAAGGCCCACGGCG
>Ga0255181_1000321_pt1 | contig 16539 bp, 12 predicted proteins | sample Atl_Colum_RepC_8_FD_183621 | JGI IMG/M metagenome (GOLD analysis project Ga0255181, IMG submission 183621) | Freshwater microbial communities from Altamaha River, Georgia, United States - Atl_Colum_RepC_8d | ecosystem: Environmental > Aquatic > Freshwater > River | place: USA: Georgia...
GATGCCTGATCCGATTTAAGCTGTTCACGAAAACGGTTAAACGCTTTGAGTTCGATCGCCTGATCCTCGGCCTGAGCACCTGTGGTGCGACGGTCCGCTACCGACAGGGCACCCGCAAACATGCCGGTCGCCACCACCGGGAAGCAGCCTGACAAGGTGGTCGCCATCGCCCCGAGGGCAGCAGCGATCATCGCGGTTCGGAAGAACGCTGACGGTGCGGTTTTAAACATCGTGAACCCTCCTTGCTGAAACGCTCTGATTATAGAGGTCCGACGAGACCGAAGGCGTTTTTAATCCATTCGATTCGAGGCCCATCAATTGCCACAACATCAAAGCGGCATGATGGTATTCCTCCATCCGAGTACTGCCGCATCCAACAATACGCCGCCCGAATCAGTCGGCGCCGCTTTGCCCCATTCACGGAGGCGGCCGCTGACCCGAATCGGGACGGCCGTCGAAAGCGGACCTCGACAAATACCAGCATGTCCTGGTCACGCATGATCAGATCCAACTCACCAATCCGATAGCGCACATTTCTGGCAATTAGCCTCAGGCCCTGTCCGCGCATGGCCTCAAGTGCCGCCGTCTCGGCCGCTTGGCCCTGACGTTGACGCTCGGTTAGGCGAGAATGCGGGGATGCGTCAGTCTTCATTTGCGCCCGGATTGTATGTGGCCGCCACGCCTCTCGGCCATTTGTCCGATATCACCGAGCGTGTTCGGCAGGCTTTGGCCGACTGCGATTTTCTCTATGCAGAAGACACGCGTCGCGCCCAGGCACTGCTCTCAGCGCTCGGTATTCACCGGCATCGACAGTCCATACGGGCGATGCATGGACATAACGAGAAAGAGGTTCTGGAGAAGCTGCTCGACGAGCTCGGGACTTCGAGGTCTGCGATCCTCATCTCCGATGCGGGGACGCCCGCGATATCAGACCCCGGAAGCTTTCTGGTTCAAGCCGCCTGGCAGGCAGGTATCGCCGTCATCCCACTGCCGGGGCCGAGCGCCGTCATTACCGCCTTGAGCGTTTCAGGATTTGTTGGCTGGCCGATGAGCTTCTGGGGATTCGCACCCACCAAATCCGGCCCGCGTCGGCAATGGCTGACAGAGGTTCTTGCGACACGGGGTATTGCAGTGATTTTCGAAGCCCCCCATCGCAGCCATGATTGTTTAAAAGACTGCGCCGAAGTATTCGGTGGCAACACACTCATGCTGCATGCCCGAGAAATCAGTAAGCAGCATGAAACACTCATTCGCGGAACGATTACAGAAATTCGACAGCGGCTTGATGAGCTGCAGCAGGAAGACCCGGGCTCATCTAAGGGCGAGATGGTCTGGGTGTTTCAGCTGGGGGAGAAAAGCCGCAAATCCGAAGGCCAAGCCCAGGCGGAGCAGTGGGCACGGGTCTTGATACAGGAGCTTCCAGCCGCGAGCGCAGCCAAATGTCTAATGAAAATCGCAGGGCTATCCCGCGAAGAGGCCTATCAGGCAATTCTTCACGCACAGAAAAATTAACGTTTCGCCTTGCGCTCTTGCCCAATCAGAAAATCAACCACCTGTAATGCCCGAACATGACTGCCACCAACCATGGCAGGCGAGGTGACATAACGGCCGTTGATACCAAATGTCGGAACACCATCCACACGATATCCGGCGACCAACGCATTGGCACGTTTTTGTTGGGTCTGGACGCCAAATGAATTCCAGGCGGCCTCGAACTTCGTCACATCTAATCCCTGTTTACGGGCCCATTCTGCCGCATCAGGCAGACCAGCAAGCGGATTGTTGCGCTGATGAATTTCATCAAAGACTTTGGCATTTAGCGCCTCTGCACGGCCCATTGCCTCAAGTGTGTAAAAAATCTTTTGGTGCGTATCGCCCCGAAATGCAACATGCACGCGACGAAACGTAACATCGGCACTAAGGCTAGCTTTCCATTTTGCGAGGTGGGGCTCTAGGTGATAGCAATGCGGACAGGCATACCAGAAAAACTCAAGAACCTCGATTTTTCCAGGGCTCGATGTCGGAACAGTCTCGCGTAGTGTCCGGTAATCAATCCCCTCATCGGGCGTGGCCGGCTGGGCCCAAGAACGCACCGCGCCACTGGCTGCCAGTAGCGCTCCACAGATGAGCTGATATGAAAAATTTCTCCGATTCATCGTGACATTCCTATCGCATATTGACCCGAATTACTGTGGAATCAATCCCATTTTCCAGGACACGGACCCGGGCTTTGTTGAGCTCCTCAATCGACCCATAGGGACCAAGACGGACCCGATGAAGGGTCTGGCCGTCCTTTTCGGTATTGCTTACACGGGCTTCAAATCCAAGAATCGCCATTCGGGCGCGCATCTGCTCGGCATCTTCTATCGCCTTAAATGCGCCTACCTGGATCAAGTAACTCAGCCCAGTGGGCGAGACCATCTTGGGTTCAATGCCCGCCTCGGCGGCAGACTCAACCTCGCCAGAATCTTTGGCGTTCAGACCCTTATTCGGGTCGACAAGTTCCTCAGACTCAGGCCGCTGAACAGTGACCTTGCCTTTCTCAGCCGGACGGGTACCCACCCGGTCGACAAATGGCAGCGGTGACTGGGTGATGTATAGAGCAATCAACGCCGAGGCCAACAGGCCCGCAGCCAGCCCGGTCATGAAGGGACTCAGGCGGAATCCGCTCGGCTTTTGATGCCGTAATCGTGAATTGGGGACCGCACTCGGGCGCATGGGAACTGACTCTACCACTTACATCCGGGCAGGTGCAGAGACCCCTAAGAGCCCCAGACCGAGTCGAAGTACCTGCCCTGTCGCAGCGACCAACAATAACCGCGCTGAACGCAATTGCTCATCATCGACCAGTACGCGCTCGCTGTTGTAAAACCCGTGAAAATCAGCGGCAAGATCACGAAGATAAAACGCCATCAGGTGTGGCGAAAGCTCCTGGGCGCTATTTCTGATCACCTCCGGAAATTCCGCAAGACGATTCAATAACACCTGCTCCTTTGGCGCCTGAAGCTGGCCAAGAAACCCGCTCTGTTCATCATCGGCGAGATCATGGGCTGCCTGAAGTACCTCAGCCGCCTGGACATTGGCCTGGGCAAGCACACTGCAGCTTCTGGCGTGGGCATACTGAACGTAATAGACGGGGTTGTCTTCGGAGCGTGATAAGGCAAGATCCACATCAAAGATAAATTCACTATCGGCTTTTCGAGAGACCAGGAAAAATCTCACCGCGTCTCGGCCACGCTGTTCATCCACTGCAACGAGATGATCGGTAGGGTCATCAATTTCTCCCGACCAAGTGATTAAGTCTCTAAGCGTGACATAGCTACCCGCCCGCTTAGAGATCTTCACCTCTTCACCGCCCCGCATAACGGTCACCATTTTGTGCAGCACATAGTCTGGAAAGCCCTTGGTAATACCGATATCGAGGGCCTGGAGTCCAGCACGAACGCGGGCAATGGTGCCGTGATGATCGGAGCCCTGGATATTGATCGCTTTAGTAAATCCCCGCTCCCACTTGGTCACATGGTAGGCGACGTCTGGCACGAAATACGTATAGCTGCCATCGGACTTGCGCATCACCCGATCTTTATCGTCACCAAACTCAGTCGACCGCAGCCACAGCGCTCCCTCATGTTCATAGGTGTGGCCACTAGCGACCAGGGCATTCACCGTAGATGCCACCCGGCCGTCTTTATAAAGAGAAGACTCCAGGTAATACCGGTCAAAAGACACACCAAAGGCACGCAGATCAAGATCCTGCTCATGGCGTAAATAGGTCACCGCAAAGCGGCGAATCTCCTCAAGATCCTCAACGTCACCATTAGAGGTCATCGGCTCGCCATCGAAGGCACGAACAGTTTCTTTATTTAGGTAAGCAGTAGCAATTTCCGCTATGTAGTCGCCCCGATATCCATCAGCAGGGAAGGCAGCGTCATCGATAGCAATTCCCTTAGCGCGGGCCTGAACCGAAATAGCAAGGTTATGAATCTGCGCACCGGCATCGTTGTAATAAAACTCGCGGGATACACGCAGTCCGCTGGCCGACAACATCGCGGCCAGCGTATCGCCAAGGGCCGCCTGCCGGCCGTGGCCGACGTGCAGCGGGCCCGTCGGATTAGCAGAAACAAATTCAATCAATACATGTGGCGCCTGATCATCTGGCCGGCGAATTCCAAACCCAGCAGGATCCCGAGCGATGTCCTTAAGCACTTCGGCTCGGGCCGCAGAGGTAAGACGGAAATTGATGAAGCCCGGGCCCGCCACCTCGATATCTTGAATCAGATGCGGCACCCGCGGATCGGCCCTTAAAGCCGACGCCAAAGCGTGGCCAATTTTTGGCGGTGGCAGTCCCAGGGGCTTTGCCAGTCGCATGGCGAGATTACTGGCGATATCCCCGTGTTCGGGCTGACGAGGCTTTTCAAGGCTGGCCGCGGCCAGCCCCTGGTCCACCATCTCTAACGACTTACCATGCTCAGCCGCAATCGCGGCCAGGCCATCAGATAAAAAAGCGGCAAGCTGTTGAAGTTGTGATTCGAGCATGAGGATTCAAAATGGCGCGTCTGGCAGGAATTGAACCTGCGACCCCTGGCTTCGGAGGCCAGTACTCTATCCACTGAGCTACAGACGCATGGACCGAGACCCAGTCCGGCAGCGCAACAAAAGAACTGCCAGAGCGGGTAACAAGGCATGAGATTCTACCCGTTGGCCCTGAAAACCATGATTTTGAACAGAGGTTGACCCATCGCAAGCAGACCGTTCTATCGTTTTTTGTGCGGTGCAGTATGATCGCGAGATGAGATTTGTGATCCAAACGTCACCTTGACTGATGAGAATCAGTCCAGACTCACGATCGACAAACTATTAAAGCCATCACCAGATCATGTCCGTCTCGCATAGCCAAGAAATTATCGAAAACAAAACCTTTGATGAAATTCATGTCGGCGACTCTGCCCGTCTGGTCCGAACCCTGACCCGAGCCGATGTCGACGGCTTTGCAGCAGTCTCGGGGGATACCAACCCCATTCATCTTGATAACGCGTATGCGGCAGGCAATACACCCGCGCATGAAATCGTCGGCCACAGCATGTGGACTGCATCGTTGATCTCTAACGTGCTGGGCAACTCACTGCCAGGCATAGGAACAATCTATCTCGATCAGAAACTGCATTTCGATCTTCCCGTGCGGGTCGGCGACACCGTTACGGTCATGATTAAGGTGATCGGTAAACATGCTGATAATAAATCCGTGACCTTTGAGTGTCAGGTTCAAAACCAGCATCAGCAGACAGTGGCGAGCGGCGAGGCGATTGTCCTGCCACCGATCAACAAAATACGTCGAGAAAAAATTAGCGCGCCACAGATTCAGCTATTTGATCCGGATACACGGCTTGAAGCACTGCTTGAACTCGGCGCCCACCTCGAGCCCATCAGCTGCGGGATCGTGCATCCCTGCGAGGCAGGTGCACTCCAGGGGGCAATCGAAGCTGCGGAGCGGTCATTGATTCGTCCGGTCTTGATTGGTCCCAAATCAAGGATTCTTGCAATAGCAGAGCAGGCCCAACTGGACATTCGGCAATTTGACATTATCGATACGCCCCATAGCCACGCATCGGCAGAAATCGCTGCACAAATGGCTGCAGAAGGAAAGCTCGAGGCACTGATGAAGGGCAGCCTTCACACAGATGAATTCATGGGCGCTGTGGTGTCTAACCCCAAGCTACGAACCAAGCGGCGTATTTCCCATGTCTGGAGATTTGAAGTACCGCTGTACAGCAAGCCCTTGCTCATCTCAGATGCGGCCATCAATATCGCGCCTCATCTGATGGAGAAAATGGATATTGTGCAAAACGCGATTACGCTGGCCCATGTGCTGGGCAATCCAATGCCGAAGGTGGCCATTCTGTCAGCAGTCGAAACCATTACTGCGAGCATCAGTTCTACATTAGATGCAGCCGCACTGTGCAAAATGGCGGATCGGCAGCAGATTACCGGAGCAATCCTGGACGGTCCGCTTGCCTTCGACAATGCGATCTCGGCCAAGGCCGCCCAGATCAAAAATATTAGCTCTCCTGTTGCCGGACAGGCCGATATTCTGATCGCGCCCGATCTTGAGTCGGCCAATATGATCGGCAAACAGCTTGAGTATCTGGCGGGCGCAACATCCAGCGGTATTGTGCTGGGCGCCAGAATTCCCCTAGCCCTGACGAGCCGAGCAGACGGGCCGATCTCGCGGATATCCAGTGCGCTTCTCGCAAAACTGGTCGCCCACTACTATCGCAGCAATAAGCCATGAGCCCTCAGGCAGCGGCCAACGGTGCAACCTCCAAAGTAATTTTGGCGGTCAATATCGGTTCATCCTCGCTGAAATTCTCAACCCATCCAATCCAGCGGGGGCCCTCGGGCGACAGCGTGGGCCCGTCGATTTTTGGCGGAAATATCCAGGGTCTCGAACCCGGGGGGCGGCCGTCTGTTCATTGGTCCGTCAATGGGGATCGGCATGAGGCGGCCCTGCATACAGAAGAGCATGAAGACAACCTGCAGGCTGCGCTCCGGGTCCTCAAGACACTGCTCAGCCAGCAAGACACCCCGCAGATCGCTGCGATCGCCCATCGGGTCGTGCATGGTGGAGACCATTTTTCTGATGCGGTTCTGGTTACGCCAGAAATACTGACTGAGCTCCACCGACTTGATCCGCTGGCACCACTGCACCAGCCACACAACCTGCGTGGCATTTCAGCCTTCGCGCAAAGCTTTGCCGATGTGCCCCAGGTGGCCTGTTTTGATACAGCGTTTCACAGTCAGATCTCGCGGGCGGAAAAAACTTTTCCCCTCACGCGCGAGCTCTACCGTCAAGGTGTCCGGCGCTATGGCTTCCATGGCCTGTCCTATCAATATGTCTCTTCCCGACTCTTAAAAAAAACCGCGGCAGCCGGAAAACGTCTTCTCATGGCCCACCTGGGAAATGGCTCTAGCCTCTGCGCCTGCGTCAACGGAAAAAGCTTTTCCACCACCATGGGTTTTTCTGCTTTGGGCGGTCTCATGATGGGCACACGCTGCGGGGATCTCGATCCCGGAGTTGTCCTTTACCTGGTGCAGCAAGGTATGGACGCCAAGGCCTTGGAGAATTTGTTTTATCGGCAATCTGGACTTAAAGGCCTTTCAGGCCTCTCTGCCGATATGCGGACACTGCGAGACAGTGCCTCCGATGAGGCCCGATTCGCAATTGAGGTGTATGAACACCGTGTCATCCGCGAGGCAGGTGGACTCATTGCCTCCATGGGCGGTGTTGATGTAATTGCCTTTGCTGGTGGCATCGGAGAAAACGATCGCTTGCTGCGTAACGACGTCTGTCTCGGGCTCGGTTTTTTGGGCGTCGCGCTCGATGATCAGGCCAATCAGACTGCGTCTAATGACCAGATCACGGCTATTCATGCAAACCACAGTAAAGTGGAGGTCTGGATTGTTCCCACCGATGAAGGTGTGATCGCTGCCGAACAGGCCTTAGCGCTCCTTTAATCTGCATGGCGCTACTTGTTCTATCGGATGCCTGCCTTGCATTCGGTCATGTAGACCTACTGTCTCATGCCGACTTCTCGCTATCGGCCAATGAACGCATCGGACTGATTGGACGAAACGGAACAGGAAAATCCTCGCTGCTAAAGATTCTTGCGGGAACCCATAAGGCGGATGCTGGCACGCTACAGCAACAGCAGGGGCTCCAGATTGCCTCAGTAGCACAGGAGCCCGAGCTGACCGCTACCCATACCGTGTTTGATCAGGTTGCTCTCGGCCTGTCGGAGGCAGTAGCACTCAGGGCAGAGTTTGAACAGCTCGATCATGAACGCAATGCAGAACGTGTTGACAAAATTTCCGCGCGACTAGACGCGATCGAGGGCTGGACCTGGGAGCAACGGGTCGATGAAGTGCTGCAACGCCTAAGGCTTGAGCCCACGTCCATGATCTCCAGCCTCTCTGGGGGGAATAAAAAACGTGTTGCGCTCGCCCAGGCACTGGTGGCAATGCCAGATGTACTGCTGTTGGATGAGCCCACCAACCATCTGGATATCGATTCAATAATTTGGCTAGAAGAGCTGCTTCTCACCTTCCGTGGGGCAGTAATATTTGTCACCCATGATCGAATGTTCCTTGATCATGTCTGCACTGCCATTGTTGAACTTGATCGTGGTGTCCTCAGGCGCTATCCAGGAAATTTCACCGCCTATCAGATGCATAAGGACGAAGAGCTCTCTGCCCAGGCTAGGGCATTTGCGCGGGCCGACAAGCTGCTCGCACAAGAAGAAGTCTGGATCCGAAAAGGCGTCGAGGCCCGGCGTACAAGAAGTGTGGGCCGGATCGCCCGCCTGGAAAAACTTCGGGCGGAACGTGCGCAACGCCGAGAGGTGATGGGAAATATCCGTCTGGAAATCGCCAGCGGAGAGCGTAGCGGCAAGCTCGTGGCCGAGCTTACTGACGTCTGCAAATCTTTTGATCGCCCCATCATTCGAGATTTTTCGGTAACGATTCTGCGGGGCGACAAGATAGGGCTGATCGGACCCAATGGCGCAGGTAAAAGCACCCTGTTAAAAACGATCCTGGGCGACCTTACCCCCGATAGCGGGACAGTTAGGCTGGGCACAAAACTTGAAATTGCCTACTTCGATCAAATGCGCGAAGCCCTAGATCTCGACGCTACGCTTGAGAATTTTATTAGTCCTGGCAGTGAGTGGGTCGAAATCAATGGTGAGCGTAAACATGTGAAAAGTTACCTTGGAGATTTTCTATTCGCGCCGGAACGTGCCGCATCGCCTGTGAGAAGCCTGTCGGGCGGGGAGCGCAACCGGCTGTTATTGGCGAGACTATTTGCACGGCCTGCAAATGTCTTGGTGCTGGACGAGCCCACAAATGATCTCGATGTTGAGACCTTAGACTTGTTAGAGGAGTTGCTGCAGAACTATTCCGGTACCGTGTTTCTGGTAAGTCACGATCGTTCATTTCTAGATCAGGTAGTGACCGGCGTAATCGGCTATGAGGGCGACGCCACCTGGCGGCCGTATGTGGGTGGCTATGAAGACTGGCTCAGACAGCGGCAGCGGCAAGCGCCAAGTGCTGGCCTGACCGGCCCGAACCGAAAGTCAGGTCAAGCAGCAAAGCCTTTGTCAAAAGGCAGCCAGGCAATCCCGTCCGAAAAAAATGCTCCGCCGTCTGCGGCAGTCTCCGCAAAAGCAGCCCGACCGCTCCGACTTAACTCCAAAGAAAAGCAGGAGCTCGTAGCGATTCCTGATCGCATTACTGCGCTTGAGCATGAGCAAGCCCAGATCAGCGCACAGCTTGCCGATCCGGAGACCTATAAGACAGACGGTTCGCGTGTGGCCCAGCTCCAGGCTCGGTTTCAGGAAATCGAACTGCTCAATGAGGCGCTTTTGCTGCGCTGGGAAGACTTGCTCAGTCGGGAAGAAACAAGCCGCTAGACCTCCACAGGGTCTACATCAATGTGGCAATCAAGTTCTCGGTGCTCGGCTATCCAGAGCTCCGCGGTCGCCAGTAATTGATGGAGCGCTGGCCTTGAGTCAGACTCCAGAATGATCTGGCCGCGCCATTTGCCTGCCTGAATTTCGGGATAGCGTGCGACCGGTCCATAGGCGGTAACAGGCCAGGAATTTTGTGTAGCAAATTGCTGCAGATGATCGCGCAACAACCGCAGCAAATGTCGAGTCTTGGCCTCATCGCGATATGCGGCGCGAATAGCTGCCATATGAGAAAACGGCGGCAGCCCAGCAGTCTCGCGATCTGCAAGCTCAGCCTCGGCAAAGCCTGACACGTCTTGCGCCAAGAGATAGCGATAAAGCTGATGCTGGGGATAGCGGGTCTGGACCAGGACGCGCGCCGCTGCCCCCGACTGCTCGTGACGGCCTGCCCTGCCAGCAACCTGAATCAACGTAGAAAATAGCCGCTCCGGTGCACGGAAATCGGGATTAATCAGCTGAGTATCCGCGTCAGCGACTACCACTAGGCGCATTCGGGCAAAGTCGTGGCCTTTCGCGAGCATCTGAGTGCCCACAACGATGTCCACTTCATGCCGCTGAATTTTCTCGATTTCAGCTGCCAGGGCCTTACCCTGCCGGACCGTATCTCGATCGATTCGAAGGATGCGTGCACCAGGGAACTCTGCAGCAAGCGTGTCTTCTAGGCGCTGTACCCCCCGGCCAATCGGCGAGAGATCCGCATCACCGCAGTCTGGACAGCTCCGCGGTACCCCAGACTCGAGGCCACAGTGGTGACACTGTAGACGCCACTTATTGATCGGCCGATTGGGCGTATGTAATGCGTCGATCGCTGTCGATGTCACTGGTCCCTGACGATGCAATACCGTTGCCACGCCACACTCCGAACAGCGCGACGACCAGCCACAGCTTGAACACGACAGCACCGGAGCGTATCCGCGCCGATTTAAAAAGACCAGCACCTGGCCACCATCGGCCAACACTTGGGCAATCGCCTGCCGGCTCTGCGCACAGAGACCCTCTTTCGCGGGATCTTTCAGCGTATCGACGAGTTGAATGGGCGCAGGCGGCTCGCCAGTAGCCCGCTTCGATAGCGACAGCACCTGATACTTCTTGCGCCGGATCTGAGCCCAGGTCTCCATGGATGGCGTTGCACTGCCCAATAGCAATGTCGCACCGATATTCTGTGTCCGCCAGACTGCCAGATCACGGGCCGAATAACGCATGCCTTCCTGCTGCTTGTAGGAGTGGTCATGCTCTTCGTCAACAATGATTAATGCCAGATGGGGCATTGGTGTCATTATCGAGAGCCGTGTGCCGATCACCAGCCTTGCAATGCCCGTGGCCGCAGAAAGCCAAAGCCTCGCCCGCTCCCGTTCGGATACCTCACTGTGCAAAACGGCGATCTCGACTCCGGGTAATGCTGCAGTAAATCGCGCGACAAGTTGCGGGGTGAGACCGATTTCGGGCACCATGACCAGTACCTGATCTTTCGGTTTCGATGCGATACAGCGCCGGGCCGCCTCGGTATAGATTCGAGTTTTTCCGGAGCCGGTCACACCGTGTAGGACATAAACACCCGGCGCACGAATTGCATCCAGCGCTGCTGACTGGTCAGAATTCAAAGGAGGTTCGGATCGGCCGTATGGCTCACCCTGCTGACCCGCTGAGGCCTGATCTGCGGCTTGGCCTGTTTCAGAGCCGTCCTTGTCTGTCCTGTTCCCCAGTGCCTCTATCAAGCGGTCAAAGTTAGTTTTTTTACCCGCTGTTTTCTCAGCGTAATTTTTCAAATCCCTCAGCCACTTGGGCATCAGGCCAACCGCGATAGTCCCGAACGGCCGTCGGTAGTAACGTGCAGCAAACGCCATCAGATCTAGCCACTTCGGATCTGCCGCCGGGAGCAGCGTCAGGGGCCGCGTGACCTGCCTGATCCGGTCTGCGGCGATCTCCCGAACAGGCTCACCACTGTCAACGAGCCCCTCGAGTCGGTCCGGTGCGATGACCAGGCCAAGCACCCGACGACGGCCCAATGGCACTTCAACCCACTGCCCATTTGTGAGTGATAGCTCACCTTTGTCATAGTCCAATAGGCCCGCAAAAGGGGCATCAACGGCGACAGAGACGAGAGATGGGTGGGCTGTGAACAACTCTGTGGGCAATTCTTGGTCAGCGAAGGCTAAATGGCTGGGGATTGACGATAAATCTCTTGACGGAATATTTATTTAACAAAAAATATATTCAAAATCAGATACTTAGATCATTAATTTAACCAAAGGACCGAAAACAGATCTACAAACATTGATTGTTTCGATCTGTGCATAAATCAGCACGTAGAGCGGGTTTAACCCGGGATAGAGGGTCCGGCTATCGGAGCTTCGGAGAGTAGTTGGCGACCGCTTCCACTAGGCAGGCCACGTTATCGGGGGGAGTGAACTGGGAAATCCCATGCCCCAAATTAAAGATATGGCCGACACCGGACGAAACAGGTCCAAAGCTCTCAAGGGTCCGGGCTACCTCTGCCCGGATGTGCTGCTCCGTTCCCAGTAATGCTGCGGGATCCAGATTGCCCTGCAGGGCACAACGGCCCCCCACCCGGCCCCGTGCCTGACCGAGATGAGTAGACCAGTCTATGCCGAGACCCTCGGCACCCGTCGCGGCAATTGACTCAAGCCACTGGCCTCCGCCCTTCACAAAAACAATCACCGGTGTTGGCTGGCCATCCGTAAATCCCTGCTGACGACGAATCGGAATACTCGCGGCATGGACCCGCTCCACAATCGCCTTGATATGTTTTTGGGAAAAACGCTCGAAATGGGCCTCGGGGAGAAAACCACCCCAGCTATCGAAGACCATCACCGCATCCGCACCCGCCTCAATCTGCATGATCAGATAGTCACTGACAGCCACGGAGAGCTTTTCAAGTAATTGCTGCAGGGCATCTGGCCGGCTATACAGCCATTTACGAACGCCAAGAAAATCGTCACCACTACCACCGCCGTTGATCATGTAACAGGCCAACGTCCATGGGCTGCCCGAAAAACCAATCAGAGGCACACGCTGACTGAGCGCTTTTTTAATCGTTGAGACGGCGTTAGCGACATAACGCAGCTCGGCCGATGGATCGAGTCGGCCTAGGGCCGCAATATCGGCCTCAGCCTCGATACGCTTGTTGAATTTTGGGCCTTCACCCTGCTCGAAAAAAAGGCCCAGTCCCATAGCATCCGGAATGGTCAGGATGTCAGAGAAAAGAATCGCAGCATCTAGTCCAAAACGGTCGATTGGCTGAAGCGTGACCTCGCAGGCGAGCTCAGGGTTTTTACACAGCGATATGAAGTCGCCCGCTTTTTTACGAGTGGCGTTGTACTCGGGCAGATAGCGGCCCGCCTGACGCATCAGCCAAACCGGCGTACGCTCCGTGGGCTGGCGATTAAGCGCGCGAAGAAACAGGTCGTTCTGAAAGGCCAATTACTTTTTCTTGCGCAGACGCTCGATGGCGCGAATCTCGGCAATGGCCGCCATCAGCTCGGCCTGGGCCTTAGCGTAATCCATCTCCGCGGCTTTGCTTGCCAGTGCGTCTTCTGCCTTACGCTTAGCTTCTAAAGCCTTCGCCTCGTCGAGATCTTTACCGCGAATCGCGGTGTCAGCCAGCACCGTCACTCCCTTGGGCTGAACTTCAAGGATTCCGCCCGCAACAAACACCAGCTCTTCGGTTTCTGGGCCGCCATTCTGAATGCGCACCGTGCCAGGCTTGATCCGCGTAATCAAGGAGATATGACCAGGCAGAATGCCCAGCTCGCCCGATTCGCCGGGCAGCGCCACGAATGTTGCCACTCCGGAAAAAATACTTTCCCGGGCGCTGACAACATCGACCTGAAACTGTTTAGACATGGTGATTCCTGGCGATAGGTTGAGGAGAGCTTATCGAGTTACCTGCCGCTTACTGCAGCGTCTTGGCCTTCTCGAAGACCTCGTCAATTCCACCCACCATATAGAAGGCCTGCTCTGGAAGGGCATCGCACTCGCCATCCACAATCATCTTAAATCCACGGATGGTCTCTTTCAGCGGCACATACTTTCCAGGCGAACCGGTGAACACCTCGGCTACGTGGAACGGCTGGGAGAGGAAACGCTGAATCTTTCGCGCGCGGGCAACGGCCTGCTTGTCTTCCGGCGAGAGCTCATCCATTCCCAGAATTGCGATGATGTCGCGCAGCTCTTTATACCGCTGCAATGTGGCCTGCACCCGACGGGTGGTTGTGTAATGGTCATCACCCACAACGTTGGGGTCCACCTGGCGCGATGTCGAGTCGAGCGGATCCACGGCGGGATAAATACCGAGCGAGGCAATATCACGCGACAGCACCACAGTCGCATCAAGGTGAGCAAAAGTCGTCGCAGGAGAAGGATCGGTGAGGTCGTCTGCAGGCACATATACCGCCTGAATCGAGGTGATCGAACCCACCTTGGTCGAAACGATCCGTTCCTGCAGCACGCCCATCTCTTCTGCAAGGGTCGGCTGATAGCCCACCGCAGACGGCATACGTCCCAGCAGGGCGGACACTTCCGTTCCAGCCAGTGTGTAGCGATAGATGTTATCGACGAAGAACAAGATGTCACGGCCATCGTCGCGGAAACGCTCCGCCATGGTCAGGCCGGTAAGTGCCACGCGCAGACGGTTGCCTGGGGGCTCATTCATCTGACCGAACACCATGCCCACTTTGTCCAACACATTGGACTCTTTCATCTCATGATAGAAATCGTTGCCCTCACGGGTACGCTCACCCACACCGGCGAACACCGAGAGTCCGGAGTGCTGCTTGGCAATGTTGTTGATCAGCTCCATCATGTTCACGGTCTTGCCCACACCGGCACCGCCGAACAGCCCAATCTTGCCGCCCTTTGCAAACGGGCAGATCAAATCAATCACCTTGATGCCCGTTTCGAGCAGTTCCACTGAGGGAGAGAGATCGGCAAATTTCGGCGCAGGCTGGTGAATCTCACGGTATTCATCCGTTTTAACTGGGCCCGCTTCGTCAATCGGCCGTCCGAGAACGTCCATGATCCGGCCCAGGGTACCCTCACCCACCGGCACGGAAATTCCCTTGCCAGTATTGTTGACGAGCATGCCGCGGCGCAGGCCGTCGGAGGATCCCATCGCAATCGTACGCACCACACCGTCACCGATCTGTTGCTGCACCTCAAATGTCAGGCCTTTTTCAACCAGCGGGTGCTCCGCCGATGCATCGAGCATGAGGGCGTCATAGACCTTAGGCATCGCATTGGCGGGAAATTGGATATCCACCACAGCGCCGATGGTCTGAACGATTTTGCCTTGTGCAGTACTCATAGTCTGTTCCTTAAATAAATCTGTTCATCTTTCACTTCGTTTGGTGCCCTGGCATGCGTTAGACAGCCGCGGCACCGCCAACAATCTCCGACAACTCTTTGGTAATACCGGCCTGCCGCGCCTTGTTATAGGTCAGCTGCAGGTCATCAATCACTTTCTTGGCGTTATCCGATGCCGCCTTCATGGCCACCATGCGGGCGCTCTGCTCGCAGGACATATTTTCGGCTACCGCCTGGTAGATCACAGATTCCACGTACCGCAGTAGAAGATCATCCAGCACGGTTGCAGCATCCGGCTCGTAGACATAGTCCCAGTCATGACTTGGGTCAGTCCGCTCGAGCCGATCATCCGTGAGGGGCAGCAGCTGCAACAGCTGTGGCTCCTGCTTCATGGTGTTGACGAATTTGTTATAGCAGAGGTAAATCGCGTCAATCTCGCCCTTTGTAAATGCATCAAGCTGCACCTTCAACGGACCAATCAGCTGCTCCAGGTGCGGCGAGTCGCCCAGATGGGTCACGTGGGAAACAATCTTTGCCCCAGCACGCGAGAAAAACCCAAGGCCCTTATTACCAATCGCCACCACCTGGGATTCGATCTTCTGATCCGACCATTCCCTCATCTTCATCAGTACCATCCGCAGCAGATTGGTATTCAATCCACCACACAGTCCTTTATCGGTCGTCACGATCACCACGCCAACCCGCTTCAGTTCTCCGTGCGGCACCAGAAAAGGATGGCGATACTCCGGATGGGCATGGCTTAGGTTTGCACAAATGGTACGAATCTTCTCCCCATAGGGACGGCCCGCACGCATACGCTCCTGTGCCTTGCGCATCTTGGAGGCGGCGACCATCTCCATGGCCTTGGTGATCTTTCGCGTGTTCTGCACGCTTTTGATCTTGTTGCGAATCTCTTTCGAGCCGGGCATGGGTCTTCCTTAGGCGTTGGTGCGAGTGCGTTCGGTTGAGGCCTTAAAAGGCGCCCGTTTTCTTAAACTGCTCGATTGCGGTCCGCAGCTCGGCCTCGTCCTCTTTGGACATGTCCTTGTTCTTTTCGAGACGCTCCATCAATGCCGTATGCTTGGTGCGAATGTAATCACGCAGGGATTTCTCAAAGCTCGCCAGCTGCTTGATTTCAACGCCCTCCATGTAGCCGTTATTCACCGCAAACAATGTGAGCGCCATCTCCCAGACCGCCATCGGCTGATACTGAGGCTGTTTCATGACTTCGGTCACAATCCGGCCATGCTCGAGCTGCTTACGGGTGGCCTCATCCAGATCGGAGGCAAACTGGGCAAACGCAGCCAGCTCACGATATTGGGCCAGCGCCAGACGCACACCAGCACCAGTGTCTTTACGTTTCATGATCTTGGTCTGCGCAGCACCACCGACCCGAGACACGGAGATACCCGCGTTAATCGCCGGGCGAATACCAGCGTTGAAGAGATCCGTCTCCAGGAAGATCTGTCCGTCTGTAATGGAGATCACGTTGGTCGGAACGAAAGCGGAAACGTCACCGGCCTGGGTCTCAATAATCGGCAGCGCAGTAAGAGATCCTGTCTTTCCTTTGACGGCACCCTTGGTGTAACGCTCGACCCAGCCATCGTTCACGCGGGCTGCGCGCTCCAACAGACGTGAGTGGAGATAGAACACATCGCCAGGAAACGCCTCACGGCCCGGCGGGCGGCGCAACAGC
>Ga0255181_1000351_pt1 | contig 15700 bp, 20 predicted proteins | sample Atl_Colum_RepC_8_FD_183621 | JGI IMG/M metagenome (GOLD analysis project Ga0255181, IMG submission 183621) | Freshwater microbial communities from Altamaha River, Georgia, United States - Atl_Colum_RepC_8d | ecosystem: Environmental > Aquatic > Freshwater > River | place: USA: Georgia...
TGTCGGCAAGCCTTTGGCTTGATCTTTTTTTAGTAGATGTTGCCAAGCAAAGAAGAGCAGCAACTCCTCAATCGGGCTATCAACTCGCAAGCCATTAAACTTGTCGACAAGGCTCCAAAATGCAGAAGATTTGGCAATCATGTGTACTCAATGCCTATAACTATTTAAGTTGTAAGTCGTTATCTGGCTTCCGTTGTCTTCAACCACAACCAAGCCACCTTTATCTCTCACCTTCAACAAGTCCTTTTTCAATTGATCCAGCCCCCTGAGCAAACCATCAATTCCTTTGATGTCCAAAACAACCCTGTCTCCAATATGCTCACCATGGTCGCTGACAATCGCGACCAGCCTCGCAGTAATGCCTCGTTGCCCCATTCGTTTGTGCATATGTCTAGTTTTGGACATCTCTACCCCCGTAACTGTAGTGTCGAGCCATGTATTATTTGATTAACTAACCTGCCGCATCGAAATAAAAGGCCCTATACGGGCCGATCGATCTTGGGCGTATCTTAAACAATCAATGCGATCTGTCAACTAGTATATTAATAACTAAATAGGCTTATGAGGGCACGCTTCTAAACAGGGATATCATGGTGCCTCTTACCTATGCCTGAGTAAGCAAATCCCGGGCACGCGGCGGGCCTATAAAGAACTGCGGGATTTTCTCCATCTTATATGAATCAGCAACACCCTCCCCCGATTCATAACCCGCCATTTCCCCCGGAGTATGTCATGAGCACAAAGACCGACAAAGCGAAAAAATTCCCGTCAAGTTCCTCGGTGAAACCCTCCCCCAAACCCTCCAGTCCCAACAAAGTCATCCCCGCGAAGTCCACTTCCAAGTACCCCTCCGGTTCCCCCGGCAATTCCTCCTCCGGTTCCCTCTCCAAGCCATCCCCCCAAGACTCCCCCTCGATCACCGTCCTCAAGTCCGCTCACTGTTCCACCCTCAAGCAAACCAGTCTGCTCACCTACGAGAGCGGCCGGGACGCGCAAGGGAAACTGCACTACCGCATCACCGCCAACAACGGCGGGGGCTTCTTCTCCAACGAGTGGGTTTCCTGGGAGGTGCTCCATACGGCCTGCCACAAGACGTCCCCGGTCACTTCCCGCGACCTGCGTCCGCTTCTGAAGGGCAAGAGCGTGAACACGGCCGGGTTCCTGGTGGCGGCGCTGCTCAAGGAAGGGCTGTTGCGGCTGTACCCCGGCAAGACTCGGCACTACCAGCTCACCGAGACGGCCAAGACGTTGCAGTGATCTTCTGTCCGTTACTCCAAGAAGTCTCACTTCCCATAAGCCCATGATTTCCTTGGGTTCACGTCAGCACGCTTTGGGCTGAAAGCCGTCCGACCGAGCTTTTACCGACCCAAAACGCAATACAAAGTTTCACTCCGCAAGAGCTTGTTTTTCCTCACTTTTTCAACAACTTCCTCGCTCTCGGCGTTGTGCCTTGAGCGTGCACCTTATTTCTTTGAAGGAGAAAGCCCCATGCACGAATCCATTATTTGTTCCCTGCTTCATGACTTGCCGGATTTCCCGGAACTGTCGGAGACCCTTCTGGAAGATTGCCTGAGAAGTCTGACCGGCACCCTCGCAGACACCCCGCTCGACCTCAACGACTGACAACCCGGAGGAAGACCCGAATGACCATCCGAGAGCTATCGGAGGTGGACGCTCGCCTGGAAGAAGCCGTGAGGCGCATGGCGAGGGTTCGCCCGCAAGAAGACCGCATGACGCTCTACGAAGAGGCCGCAATAGCCATTCTGGACAGTGAACACAGTGACTTCGAGGAAGGAGTCCTGGAAGCCCACCTGATGAAACGCCTGCAGGACCTCAATGCTTGACCCCACACAGCCCCGGACACCATGCCGGGGCTTTCTTTTATATGAAGGAGAAAACACGATGTTCGATGATGATGACCTGCCCCAAATCACCCGCACACTGGTGCCTGAATCGGAACGAGTGAATGTGTCAGCCCACATCTTCGGTGAGCACTTCCCCCTGCTGATAGAGCCCTATGTCTATACCGTGGCCAGTGACATTGCCGAGGAGTACAACGGCGGCTACTGGGATTTCCATGAACTGAGCAATGGGGGGTTCTACATGGCTCCGTCAGGGCCGGTGAGGTTCGCCGTCAGTTGCCCCATGAACTACTTCAACGGGGAACTTTCGGCTGACGCCTTGGGGATCGTTGCTTGCCTGACCGCCTACTCGCACGTGAGCTTCTGCACGGAGCAGGCATTTGCCAGAGAGTGTGCCCGGCAGTTCCATCTTCTGCGCAGCTATGCGATCGAGCACGAGGAAGGGACGGCGATCCTCAGTGCCATTGACTGATGACCTGATTGGAAGAAAATTGTGTAGGGGCAGTTGTCTTCGACTGCCTTTGCACAGCCAATTCCAAGCCCTGATGATTCTAGTGTTCTCATACAGGCAAAAATGGAGATTCATTCTCTAGAGCTTCCTTCAGACGAACGAACGAAAGACACTTTAACCTCATTCCTTCACGCCACTGAATGAAAGGCACTTTCACCTTTTGAATGCGGCCGGGATTCGGCGAAAATGGAACTAGGGCCAGAGGGCGACCAGCTATCGGATATTACTCCGGGCTACCCGACGCCTCCCCAGAATCCAGATGGCACATGGCTTGCGTCGATGACGTCGATGGCGTCGGGCGGGATAGAATCTGGAACTAATCACAGATTTCTCGGGATCAACTATGAACTACAGCATTGGAAAAACACCGGCTATTGATGAAATCGTAATCAAGACTTTGGACATTCCGGTGATATCACCCGAGATAAACCCGCTTGTTACCCTTGAAGTTATTCGTGAAGCAATCGAGCAAGTTCTGGACAAAGGCATGAACCCAGACCATAAGTTAGAAGTGTGCCAGTACTACGAATCGTTTTCACCGGCTCAATTAAAGGCAGCGCTTCGGGTTGTTAGCAGGCGCATCTCTTACGCAAATGCCCTTGATGAATACCTCGAAGTTCTTTACCACGAAAGTGTAGGTAATGACTCTGGACTCACGCCACATACTCAAGTCGAATCTACGCCGCGCTTTTACTTTGACGCAATTGATGAGCATCTGATGCTGAATTTACTTCAAGGAACTGACAGCGATTTTTCTCAAGAAATGCAACCTAAAGGCAGGTTCGCACCGATTGAGAAGCGGGCTCGAACCAAGATGCGAGATCAGGAAAGGGAAATCCTTAATACGATCGAGCAGCTAAATTATTCGCCAAAGTCATTGCCCAGAATTATAGCCGGTGAAGGTGGCGTAAAAGCCGAGGTTAAAGACAAGCTTTCAGCCTCAGAGATATTCTCCGCCAAAAGTTCATTTAAGAAAGCATGGGAGCGATTGGCCGAGACAAAAGAAATCGCCTATCAGCAATAGCTAGCATATACCCTCCTCCCCACAAAAACATTCGTGGGGAGACTTGTGGGGGAGAATACCCCCCCTGAGAGCATCGCCTTGTCTTCAACATAGGAGCAAGACGATGACAATAGCTAATAAGGATTTGAGGGCAGAAAGCCCCACAGCCCAATCACCAAGCCCACCTGCAATTCCAGCACCGGCAAATCAATCTCCCGGTTCGGGCAGTTCATCCCGAAATCCGCCTTCTGCTCACCCTGTTCGATATGGCAAGTATGTTGATTCGCTGGGGCATACCAGTGACGGAACTGCCGTGGCGATATTCAACGCCGACGGGCAAAACACGACGGCCATACCGATTCTCAGCGAACAGTTTCAGGCCCACATCACACAGAAGATCATCGAGCTGGAAGAAGAGCCAAACCTCTTCAAGACCAAGGAATTGACAACCGAGATGGCCTTCGCTGCCAGATATAAGGCTGCGGAAGTTAAATGTTGGAAGCGTTGCGCTCCTTTCGAGAAGGGAGTCGAGATTGCCCTCTATGACCCCGCTGACACACGCATACGTGTTCTGCCGGGCACGGTTGAGCTGGTCACTCACGGCTCTCCCACGATATTCCTCAAGCCACCCGTGGCGCAGGCTCTGCCCATCCCTAGTGCCTCACCAGACTTAACCCGTTTGAAAGGCTACTTCAACAACCTGACTGCAGACCAGATTCTGCTCATCGTAGCTTGGATTACCTACATACAATGTTCCCCAAAGTACAAAGGCACAAAGTATGTGTTCCTCGTTATCCAGGGTGACCAGGGCTCTGGAAAGAGTTGGCTGTGTCGTTTACTGCAGCGCCTCATAGATCCATCCGCTCTGGAGCTTCAGGCGTTCCCCTCAAACAGCAAAGACCTGCCAATCATTATCAGCAACTGCCATCTCGTTGCGTTCGACAATGTTCGCTCATTCAGCTCCCCTGTATCAGATCTGCTCTGCACGGCTTCGACTGGCGGCAATATCAGCAGCCGTGCGCTGTACACCAACGACACCCTTCACCTTCTTCCACTTCACGGCGCATTCATTCTCAACGGGATACACGGATTTGTTGTCCAAAGCGATCTCGCACAGCGCTGTCTCACCATCCGCACTCTGCCGATTGATGGACAGCAGCGCATACCAGAGGCCGAGTTACTCAAAAACTTTGAACGCGACCTGCCAGATATCTTCGCTGGCCTGCTCGATCTTTCCAGCAAGATCATGGCGCAACTTCCCAATGCAATAGTGACGCACCCTGAGCGAATGATCGAGTTCAGCCAGTGGATCGCCGCCATGGAGCTTGCGCTTGGACTTCAGCAGGGCGAGGTCCAGGCTTCCTACAGTCGCATCCTCAATGAATCTCAGCTCGACACCCTCCTGGACAACAGTCTCGCGAGTGCAGTCATCAAGTTCGTCTCCGAGCAACTCGACCAACGCTGGAGAGGGACACCTGCTGCTCTACTGAAAGAGCTTGAGGAAGGGAGGTCTCCCCGCGAGTTGAACAGCCAGGACTGGCCGCGTAACCCGATACAGCTGAGCAAGCGCATGAAATCTCTCAAGGCCAGCCTCGATTCCCAGGGTGTCAAAGTCGAGATCACGCGCGGGAAGACCCGCCAGATCATCATTACCAACGTGGGCGACCTGGATACTTCCGAAATCTACTGAAGCACTTGGCCGGTATCAATGCCGGCCTATCCCTTACGTTTTCAAAGAATTGGTGAACGATATGAAGCACGACTACGAGAATGATATTGATTGGACTGACTCAGCAAATCCTCGTTACCTACTCAAGATTGAACTCAATCGCGCAGAGTTCTCTGGATTCGAGAGGGCTGATGTGCGCGCGGTTGTGGAGGACCTTGAATACACGCTGTGCTACTTGATCAACAGTGACTTGACGTTCGATGCGCAAACACTTCTTCCCACAGCATGGAGTACCAACGCCGGCTCCAAGCACAACCGCACAATCGGCCGAATACTGCGACTTATCGTGGATCTGGAGCTGGCTCCGCTCATAAGAATTCCGAAGGACAATGGTACCCGCATCAGATTCTGCATAAACGCATGACACTCAATGCCCGGCAGCTCTCAGGCCGGGCTTCCTCACCCATCCCTCAAAGAATTATCGGAGTGAATCAAATGCCAGTAGTTCAGCTCACCACGCAATTCATAAGGACCCTCACGACAGAACCCAGCAAGCCCCGCACAGAATGGTGCGATAAGGAGTGCAAGGGGCTCTACGTCGAGGCTCGTGCCACGTCTCCCAATTTGTCTACGTACTATCTTCGTTACAAGGACGAAGGCGGGACAACGAGACACCTGCGCCTCGGCAATACCGAAACCATGACCTTGCCGGAAGCACGCAACTCCGCCATGGCCAAAAAGACCGAGATACGTCAGGGGGCCAACCCCTCGATGGAGCGCAAGGCAGAGAAGCAGATTCCGACGTTGCGCCGTTTCGTTGAAGAGCAATACGCCCCGTACTGCAAGGTACGCAAACGCTCGTGGCACACCGATGAGCTGCGATTCAATCAGCGCTTGTTTCCGCAGTTCGGGGACAGTCGTCTTGATCGGATCACCACCAAACAGCTCATCGACTTTCACAGCGCATTGAAGGTGAATCACGCACTGGCTCCGGCCACCTGTGATCACTTCATCAAACTGATGCGCCATGTGTTCAACATGGCCATCAAATGGGGAGTGATCGAGAAGAACCCGGCCTCCAAGATCGGACTCTTCAATGCGGACAACCGTGTCGAGAACACCCTGGATGATCATCAGCTGCAACGGCTGATGATGGTGCTGAGCACTCATCCCAACCGAGCGGCCTGCAGGATTGCGATGTTTCTGCTCTCCACAGGTTGTCGTTTGAATGAGGCATTGTGTGCGGAATGGGATCAAGTGGATCTTGCTCAGAGGGTGTGGCGCATTCCGGCACTCAACAGCAAGTCCAAGCGTATGCGTCCAGTACCCCTGAACGAGTCGGCCTTGGAGGTACTGGCTCAAGTCAGGCAGGATCACCCGCAATGGGTGTTCTTGAACCCCGATACCGGAACGCACTATAAGACCTTGCACAATGCCTGGGAGAGCATACGCATTCAGGCGGGAATGCCTTGGTTGCGACTGCACGACCTACGCCATGCTTATGCGAGTCTGCTCGTGAACAGCGGTCGGACCTTGTACGAGGTGCAAAGCCTCCTGGGTCACAGCACTCCGCAAGTCACCCAGCGCTATGCCCACATGAACACGCGGGCCCTCCTCGATGCATCCGAAGTCGCCTCCCAGCGCATCCGCGCCGCTACCCCCCGCCTGCTCCCCGCACCCCCGCACGTCGCCCCCTGAGGGCCCCAGCGACCCCGCTGGTGCAAAAACTCCGGCCAAGGAAGGCCATCCCCCTGCCCCTCTCCGGCGACGCGCCTGCGTCGCCTGGGATTCACTTTCGCAAATGCTCAAATTCAACTAACGGAGACTCCACTATGCGTTGGATCAAACGAGTTCTATGGCTATGCCTCTTCTGCGTGATGCTGGTTTCCAATGTCATCACCGCCGCCAGCGTGATCCTGAGCAATGTCGTGTCAGGATTGATGGGCACTGTACTGGGCCGCAAACCCACTCCTCTATTGGGCGCAATTCAGTCGCCCTCGCAGCTCCTTGAAGAGAATCGCCGCCTCAAGGAGACACTGCAGAGTCACAGGACGGCCATTGCCAATGTCGGTAGTGGTGCCGCGCAACGCAGCAAGCGACTGGCCATGCACAACGTGACTGAAATGACCCTGGGAGCCCTGCCCGTCGGAGGTATCACCATATTGATTGCGGGAACCGCTTGGGAGCTTTCCCAGCTGTGCGAAGGCATGAAGGAGATCGGCGAGCTGTACAAAACAATGGAAATGGAAGAGGAGCTGGACAAGGGCGTCATGGATTACGTCTGCAACCCCACATTGCCGGGCTTCGGTAACCCGGAGCCGTCTGAACCAATTGACTGACAATCATCACCGCCATCGGCGCACATTGGGGAAACCCTTTGTGTGTCGGTGGCGGGGTTGGGTTCGACTATTTTTTTTCGCCACTCGACGCCTCGACGAACCCGTCGCCGGGCTGGAGGCCTTGGAAACCCTGGGAAGGCGACGAAGCGTCGGGTGCGTCGGGTGGCGGCAACTCCCTCACTTTCGGCCACGGCTGAACTGACGCGTTCAAAAAGTGTTCTTGCTATAGATACTTTGCGTTACATTCCCCTTATCGGCGGCACCCGCTCAGGCGCTCCGAGATGCACAGCGAGCGCGAGCCAACATAAAGGACGAAGGGTATGCCAGCACAAATGAATGTGAAGAAGACGTTGGCAGGAAGTTCATTGCTGACGCTTTTTGTTCTGATTATCTGGAAACTTCTTTACACGAGTTCAGCATACAGCGGGTGGGCATTGACACCTCTACTCGTAGCATCTGTTTTCGGCAGCTACCGCAGCGTGGTTCAAAGCAGGCAGGCATTTCTCGACGCAGCACTGACTCAGGACACATGGTTGAGGAAGTGGCTGACGGGTCGAACCTATGCTGCATTCACCGCTGTCGCATTCGGTGTCACAGCGACCTTGTTTATCGGCTACAAGGCGCTCGTAGCGAGCATTCCCGAGTTCCTCGTGCTGGCACTCTTCTTCATCGGCTCTGTCGTGGTGTATTGCAAGCAGATCAATACACTGAGCGCTCACGTCAATGCACGATACCTGCCCACCATAAGCACATCCATGACGCTTGTACTGGCGGGAAGCATTTCGGCCTTGGTGTATGGCATTTTCGTGGCCAACGAACCTATTGTCGGTTTGGCTCGCAATGCAGGGTTCACAGACATCTGGGAGTTCAAAGTGCTGAGTCTTCCCCAAGGAAGCGGAAGCATTGCCGGCATCATGGAGCTCTTTGTCACTTTGGACGCCATTGAGCTTTATGCGGTCGTTCACGGCTCCACGCTAACCAAGTTGGCGGTACTGATATATCTGATCAACAGCCTCACCGTGGCCTATGTAATGGTGCGGTTCGCGGCGTCCATAAGCGAATCTCTGCGAGTCGTATTCAATGCAAGGAGTGTCGAGATTGAGCAGCAATAGTCAGCCGAACCCCAACTCCTCGATGTTCGAAAGAGCGTTCTGGGCCACGATATTTCTTCTGATTGGGAGCACGTTGTTTTTGCTGCTTGGGTCCTCTTTTTTGTCACACGACGGGCTGTCAACGGTTCTATACGGCGCAGGCACTGAGCCCGAGCAAGCACCACGCACCTATGAAATTCAGAGCGAGATGCTCAGAAGGGCAATCCCTCGGGCATCTCAGATGACGGTGGAGCAGATGGAACAGCCGGTCGATGCCATGTTGGATCGTGTATTTGCTCCGGTCTATTCGGGAATTCCTGCCTACACCGACTTTCACTACACAGTTCTGGGCGAGTACACGGAATTGGTGGGCGCTGTTTTGGTCAATTCCACCAGCAGTATCGAAAGCATGATGTTTGATGGCTTTGGGGAACGAATGAATACGGAACTGATAGACATTGATTCGCGGTTCAACAACGCGTTCTCCAGAAACTTGTTGGCTGTCGCCCAGGAATCACTGCCCCCCGGCGTTGAGATATCGCATCTTGGCCCTATCAGCTCCACCATCATCGAAGACATTTCAGGGCGTGCGATGTACACAGTGCCGTTGGCCAGTATCAGCTCATTGGGTGGCGCTTCATTGGCCAAACTGGCAACACAAAAGATCGCTGCTCAACTATCGGCAAAACTGCTAGTCAAGAGCGGCATCAAGGCAACGGCGAAAGGAGCAAGTGTTATGGCCGGCGGCAGTAGTGGCGCTCTGATTGGATCTGCTGTCGGACCCATAGGGTCAATTGTGGGCGGTGTGGTCGGGGCGGTGGCAACGTGGCTTGCCGTCGACAAAGTCATTATCGAGATTGATGAGTACTACAATCGTCCCGAGTTTGAGAGCGACCTCAAAGCTGCGATTGACCTGAACAGAGCAGAACTACGAGCAAACATACTGGCGGGCTTTGCGGCGAAGAAAGAGGAGATTGACAGCTTCACCATCCGCGATCTGTGAGGCATGCGCCAGTAAGCCTACTTCGCGGTCGAGCCGGCAGCCTTCACCTTGATCGCCGGCTTACTGTAGTCCACTGTCCCGTTCCTTCGGAGTGCCCTGATAGCGCCATCCACGACAACGAAAGAAGGGCCGCTTTTATCCACGGTCCCGTTTTCTCTTCTCACATATACCTTGTCACCCTGTATCACAAACGAGGGCTTGGACCTGTCGATAGTGCCGTTACTTCGAAGCTGATAGAGGGCACTGTCCTGGGCCATCGATACAGTGGAGCTCAGGGCAAGCAGAAGCAATAAGAATCGCATAGAGTCCGGCCCTCGAAGAGCAATAGGCGACCACATGATTACTAGCTGGAAGTTTTTACTCTTCCGATTCGTCACCGGATGTAAAGTAGCAGGCGCCTTCATAGATACCTATCCCAGCGGCGGCAACGGCGGCTGGAACGATAACGAAGGGAGACATCAGTACCGCCCCCATCGTGCCCAGAAAGCCTCCGGTGCCAGCGATGATTCCAACAGTACCGGCACCGGACGCCCCTGCAGCAGTTGATCCCAACATAACCGCGCCCGTAGTGGCATGTGTGATCGTGTAGACACCCGCCGCCTTCAAACCCACGCCGGTTGCCGCAACTGCACCAGTAGTAACACCCGCCGCAGTTGATGCGTTGGCACCCATTAAGTGACTTGGGGTGTAGTCACATACAGCTGCACTTACCGAACTGGACACGACGAACAGAGATGCTGAAAAAGCTAACATTCTGACTTTCATATTGTTTTTACCCTCTTGCCACAAAAGTTGTCGGGACTTCCCTTACTCAATACTAAGTTTTACTTAGTAAAAATGCTAGCGAACCCTAAGAATATCTTAGCCTTCATTAGCCATGAGGGCGTTCCATGTCCGTGTTCTCGATACGCTTGAAGCAAGCGCGACTGGAGGCTGGTTTATCGCAAGAAAAATTGGGGGTACTGGCAGGAATCGAGGAAGCGACAGCCAGCGCGAGAATGAACCAGTATGAACGCGGCAGACACCTACCTGAGTTTTCCACAGTGGAACGACTGGCAAAGGTGTTGAATGTGTCTGAGGCTTACTTCTTTTCGAAGGATGACGATGTTGCTGAATTCCTCAAGCTGATACACCGAGCCCCACAAGCTGACCGAGAGGCTGCTTTGGAGGCTGCGGGGCAAGTGCTTCTAGGAAGCAAGCAGTAACAAACCGCATTCGCCAACACTTCAGCGCCAATCACATCAATGTCAGTATCAATAAATATCTATTATATCTATTGACATCTATTTGGTATTCCCTATTATTTAACCCAACACTAACAACTGGAGAATAATATGGAGCAAATCAGCATTCAAATCCCAGCATCCCTCTACTGCCAGCTTTACGCCCGGCATGACGAACATACAAACAGGGTCATCTTGGAAGCCCTCGAAGCACTTTGTGGAACGGCATTGCCTAGCAACTCCGGCCCCAGAAGCTTGCGTCCGGGAGCAGGAACAATTACCGGCAGAGTATGGGCAATTGCTGATCAATTGAAGTCCGACAACGGAGTTGCAAAAAGAACCTTGGTTGTCGAAGCATGTATGGCAGAAGGCATCAACATGAATACCGCCAACACTCAATACTCAAACTGGGCCAAGGAAAATTCCTGAGCCCGACCTTCCTATAGAGTCCACATGACAACCATCACTTTCGTTGGACGCACCCGAGGAAAGTGATGGTGGGCAATAGCTCGGTGACTTCGGGGATCCGCTGAATCTGCCCGGCCCGACCGGCCGCCGAAACTTCCCCGCCACTCGACGCCTCGACGCACTCGTCGCCGCCCCATGAACTTCATGGGTGCTGAACCGGCGTCGGGAGCGTTGGGTGGCACGAGTCAGTGACTGCAGCTGGGTCGAACGCCGACGTTCTCGCTCACAGTGGTGACCTGAAACTCAGTCAATGTGATCCCGTGCCAGCGCCGGGCACTTAGCCGCCTTTGTACAAGCACTTTGAATGCCAGCGGCCCCATCTCTTTGCGTCGCCTATGGCGCAATTGATTGCAGTAGAGGCAGGCAGCAACGATGTTCTGGCGACCGTTGCCGCCGCCATCTTTCCAGGCATGCAAATGCTCAGCAGTGCATTGCAACTTTCTGCATTGAGATTCTTTGAGATTGAACCGGCGAGTGAAGTCGCCAGGATTCCCGAGCCACATCGGCTGGTTGCAGTAAAAGCAACGAGAATCTTGCTGAATGTATGCGGCTTCGCGGGCTTTTCGAGGGGATCTGCGTGCTCTGTTCATTGTGTCTCCTGATGGAAATTGATTGGATCCCATCGAACCGGCTTAGCCGAACTCGATGGAACCAGTCGACACAATCGAACTGGCAAAAACTGCGCTCCTTAGGAGACACAGCCAAGTCAAACTTACACGTTACTCTCCAATACCACAATATCCGGAAGGGTGACGAGGATCGCAGACTGTCTTTTGGAAGAACTCCGGGATGCCTCGTCACAGCAGATCAAGCGAAGGCGACGGGTCGTCGGGAGCGTCGGGGCGCGGACCGGAAATTCTCGGATCGATACAGGGTTGGCCTGAGAGTACGGGCGCTATTTCAGGTAAATGAAATTACTGCAATTAGTTGTAACTCTTCTTGGATGAATGTTGATGCGATCAAATATGCCCTCCAGAGCACTCTAGTCATTATTCAGTTTGGAGAGATATACTTTTGAACAAAACTTGAACACCCCTCCCATGGAAAATGCAACCATGAAAAGTGCACATTTCTTTAGCCGTCTCGCCGGACTTCTGGAATTTCCGCTTTTGGCAATCCTGATTACTGCCAGCCTGTTTTTTGCTCCAGATTCCTTTGCTCAAAGTAGGAGCGGCTTTTGGAACATGACGGAGCACTCCGACGGAACTGCGTGCGGCTTTGGGGTTAATACGTATGAGTATTCCATTCAAGTTCGCGAACATGGCCCACTGATGTCGCTTTTCGACTCAGGCTCTTCCAGTGCATTTGCTGCGGGTTTATCTCAAGGTGGAAAGTTTCAAACTACCGAATCCTTTGACATCGAAGAAGGATGGAAAGTGACCGCTGTGCTTGACCTGCAATTTACTGATGCAACATTGAGCGGGACATACGACTGGATTTATACGAAAGACAATTTAAGGTGTGTCGATCGCTCAACTTACCGGGGCACATTGGTTGGAGGCTCTAGCCCCACGCTTGCGGCGCCGATTCTTAGTTTGAAGCAAACGGGCACAAGTGTCTCGGCGCAATGGACAAGCGTAAGCGGCTCCACAGGATATACACTTTATTACGCCCCCTACCCAGGTGGTTCACCATTGTTAGCTGTCGATGTCGGCAGGCTTCGCAGCGTTAGTGAGACGATACCGGCCGGTTCCAGTTTCTATATCGCCGTAGGTGCAAATTCGAGCTCAGGCACCAGCGCCATTTCTAATGTCGAAATATTCACGTCCGGAAGCCCGGAAAAGCCGGACCCAGCGACCGCCAGAGTGACATCTGTGACGCTGCCTGCAAAAGCGCTACAGATGAGGCCGAATCAAACAAGCAACGTCACCGCGACACTTCGCAGCGCAACGGGCACCACTTTGCTAGGGCGCACCGTTCAGTGGACATCGTCGAATACAAACGTAGCAACAGTGACTCAAACGTCTGAAGGGGCGCGTATTTCAAGCAGGAGTGCTGGTACTACGACCATCACGGCCACCAGTGAGGGAATCAGCGCGACCATGGAGGTACAAGTTGCAGCGACGTTGACCACATCAGTGATCATCAGCCCCGCAAGCCTGAGTCTTAACGCGAGCCAGTCACATCAGTTATCCGCTGTAGTAAAGGACAGCAATGGGAATGAACTTTCCAGTGCAATATCCTGGAGCTCCGGCAATCCAAGTACCGCCAGTGTCTCTTCAGGAGGAGTTGTTACGGCAGTCGGCGCTGGAACGACTCAAATTACGGCTCGAAGTGCGGATGGATCCACTACCAGTATCCCAGTAACGGTCCTCGCAAGCACAGAAAGCTTTCCTCTTTTGAAATCTATAGAAATACGTGGTGGCGAGTACTATCCGATAGTTGCCTACAATCCAAATCAGAAAATTGAAATGAGCGCAATCATTTCACTTACAAGCGGTACTCTTGTTCCACGAAGCTACACAGATGCATTGATCTGGACGAGCAGCAATCCCGCCGTCGCTACAATTACCAAAGGCACGCAAGATACCGCCACGTTGCAGCTGCTAAAAGACGGCCGCACGACAATAAGTGTAAAGCTCGGAAGCAAGACGGCGCAGATTCTAGTCGGTGTCGGCCAAGACCCTACACCATTGAGCACAGTAAGCGTTCTAGCGGTAGATACGCAGCTTGTGGTCAAGAAGTGCACCTACGCGTACGCAAACCTAACAAACATTTTCGGCGCCGCTCCCGGCACAGCCAATGGCCTCGGGTACACAGTGTCGTGGCGCACAAGCAACGCGAGCGTACTATCTATAGAAGCAAAGGATGGCGCTCAAGCACTTGTTTGTGGAGTAGGAGCGGGAACTGCAAGCATCACTGCCACAGTGGAGGGTAAGTCGAGTAGCGCGTCTTATGTTGTCGGCGCAGTAGGCTCATTCTCTGGAAGAATTAGCGGCCCAGAGGTTATTGACGTACTTCTGGGAAAGGAAGCGACTTTTTCGGCGTTTGTGAGAACTGAAGAGACAAAGTGGTTCGAGCAAGGGAAACTGAACTGGAGTGTATCTAACCCAGCAGTCGCAAGCGTATCTGGGCCAAGCAGTGTTAAACAAGAAGGCGCGGTTACAGGAACTGTCAGAGGACTGACTCTTGGTACAACTACTTTGTCGATTGGAGCAGATGCGTATAGCGAAAAGATTCAAGTGAACGTGGTGAATCAGCTCCCAGTGCGCCGATTCCAACTAACTCCCGTCAATGTTTATTTGCAAAGAGGAGTTACTGAGCATCCCAACATACATGCCTATGACTGGAACGGAGGGCGCCTAACTGTAGACAGAAATGCGTTTACTTGGAGTTCTTCAGATACCAATGTCTTGACAGTAGACGCCAATGGACTGGTAACGGCCATTGCTGTTGGTGATGCTCGCATCACTGCAACAATCAATGGGACTTCTGCAGGATTGAACTACAGTGTGAAAGCCATTCTTGGCTCGCTGATTGTCACCCCCTCGAGCGGGCGCGTTGCTGTCGGATCGGAAGGAGTCCTTGAAGCGCGCGTATACTCAGATACTGGTGCGTTGATCAATGATAGAACAATCAGTTGGTCCAGCAGCAATAAGAGTATAGCGACAGTAAGCAATGGCAGAGTTCGTGGAGTCGCCAACGGCACGGTAACCATAACAGCAACCAGTGGTGGTGTTAGCGACACAGCGCAGATTACGGTAGGGACAGGGAGTGGTGGTGGCGGAGGCGGAGGCGGCGGAGGCGGCGGAGGCGGTCCAACTACAGTGGTGGGAGCGTGTAGCATTGCAATTCCATTGGATTCATTGAATCGCGGTGAAGAAACCGCGTGGCGTACCGTTTCGAATCTTGGAACAACGCTGGAATTCCGTGTTCGTCTTGGTTCCAACAACGCAGGTACGGCAAGCAAGCCTGAATACCAGTACACACTTAGCGTTCACAACAAAGGCAACAAGACCATAAATCTCGGGTATAACTTTAGGATTGGGGGCTCTGCACCTAGCTCCGCATTTGGCTCGGGATCACTAGCTCCAGGGAGAACTACTGGCGACTATTTTTTTGGCGCGCCGAATGTTGATCCACTGTGGGTATACTTGAGTGGGACCTGCAATTAAATGGTTGAGGTTAAGTGAGGTCGCTCGCAAGCATACCGCTCTGCGCTAGATGAAAAAGGTGGCATGCCACTCACCTTTTCCGCGTAATCAGAGGACACAACTGCACCGCTCAGTTCGCCAGAAACCGAGAGGACGACCGAACTCGACCGAAAGCTGAGAGTCTCGGAAAAGGTTCGGAGTTCGGTGGGAGATAATTCCTACAAGTTCTTCAACTTGGCAGGTTCGGTCGAAGAGAAAATCGGAAAAGGGGTTCGGTATTCGGTCGGTTTCGGCAGGAAAATCGGAATTGAAAAGTAGAAACTTGTTAGCGATCATCGGCTTACCGAGCCGATCTTGGGCGATTTGTCTTGACTCATAATCCGTTGGTCCCTGGTTCAAGTCCAGGTGGGCCCACCACTTTTACCTCCGCAGTGCCT
>Ga0255181_1000364_pt1 | contig 15471 bp, 14 predicted proteins | sample Atl_Colum_RepC_8_FD_183621 | JGI IMG/M metagenome (GOLD analysis project Ga0255181, IMG submission 183621) | Freshwater microbial communities from Altamaha River, Georgia, United States - Atl_Colum_RepC_8d | ecosystem: Environmental > Aquatic > Freshwater > River | place: USA: Georgia...
CCAAAATGGACGATGGTACATTTAATATTATTTATGAAAACTGGCAAAAAGCTTATGAGCTGGCTCCTATGGCCGATGGTCAAAGGGCTAACCATTATGTGGATGGTGTTGAAATCCTGAAAGCACGCAGGGAAAGATCAACAGATGAAACAGTTAAAAAAGAGGCGGATAAGTCTATCCTGGCCTTATATGACCAGATGGTTTTATGCTATCCGAAAGAGATTGGCTTTGCTTTGAGCAGAAAGGCATTTGATATGTTTTATATGGCGTCTTATGGTTACAGTGCGGAGACTGCTGCAGCGTTTAAAAACGCAATAGATAAAGCAGGTAATGCAACAGAATATATTCTTTTAGAGCCCATTGGACTTGTTGTTAATTATATGTTCAAAAACAACCTGATGTCTCAGGCGGATGCCAGATATCTGGTTGAAAAATCACAGGAAATTGCTGACTATAACATTTCAAATAATGAAAAGTATGGTCAATATTATGAGGCCGCTTATGCCAGAATGGAAGTACCGCTGGCCGAAGTAGAAGGTCAGATTTTTGATTGTGAATATTTCAAAGCAAAATTAGTTCCACTCTATCAGGAAAATCCAGAAGATCTGGTAACAATTCGCTATACGTTCAATAAATTGAAAACGCAGGGTTGTGCAGATACTGACCCAATCATGGTGGAATTGAAAACGAAATATGAATCAAAAGCAGCCAATATGAATGCGGCTATGCAGGAAGATTTTCTGGCGAAAAATCCGGGAATGGCAGCAAGGAAATTTTATGAAGAGGGAAATTTCAGTCAGGCAATCAAAAAATATCAGGAGGCAATTGCCGCTGAAACAGATGATACAAAAAAGGCAGATTATTACCTGGGTATTGCTTCCATACAGTTTCGTCAGCTAAAATCGTATGGCCCTGCCAGAGAGAATGCAAGAAAGGCAGCCTCATTAAGAGCTAATTGGGGACGCCCTTATCTGTTGATTGGTGATATGTATGCCTCAACGAGCAGAAATTGTGGTTCAGACGGTTATTCAAGAGGTTTGGCTGTTCTTGCAGCTATAGAAAAATACGCTCAGGCCAGAAATTTGGATGCGGAAGTAGCTGCAGAAGCTTCTAAAAAAATATCCCTTTACGGTGCATCTATTCCGCCCAAGGATGAAGCGCACATGAGAGGTATGGCAGAAGGAGCCAGAGTTTCAACAGGTTGCTGGATAGGAGAAACAGTTTCTCTGAGATATAATTAATTTTAAACCATTTTAGTGGTTTGCCGAAAGGCCTTGTTCCTCTTTCGGAACAAGGCTTTTTTATTTAAAAAATATGCTTATGAAGTTCCTTACTTTTTTTTCCTGTCTGTTAATAGTAGCTATCTCCCTGAGTTGCTCACCTAAAATTCAGGTAGTAAATACAACAGATATTAATCATGCTGCGGATACTTTGCCAAAAGTGGAAAAGCCAAAAGGATTTTGCGCTACTTTCGACCAATCTGATAATCCTCAGGAAGCACTGAGAAATTTTGTTCTTTACAGGGATTTTTTAAAGGAAACGGATTGGAGTCAGGCTTATGCATATTGGGAAAAGGTTTACGAACAGGCACCAGCAGCTGATGGGAAAAGAAATACGGTTCTGGCAGATGGCATACGTTTTTATGAACATTTTTTAGAGCTGGAAAAGGATTCACTTAAAAAAGAAGAGTGGATAAAAAAAATATTTGCACTCTATGACAGAATTGAGGATTGTTATCCGGCAGGTGGATATGTCCCCGCAAGAAAAGGATTTGACCTTTATTTTACCTATCAAAACCGGGCATCAAAAAAGGAAATATATGATCTTTTTAAAAGAGCATGGGATATAGACGGAGAAGAAGTTCCCGATTTTGTGCTAAATCCGTTTACTTCATTACTTGTCGATTTGTATTTTACTAATGAAATTTCAATAGATGAAGCAAGAAAGTATGCCATGGCCTTATCAAACCGACTTAAAAAAGGACTGGCTGAATGCGAAGGATCATCCTGCATGCGCTGGAAAGTAATTGAGGAATATTTACCCCTCAAAATGGAGGTTTTCGAAACAGTCAAGGGATTTTATGATTGTGCCTATTTTATGGACAAGTATTACCCTCAGTTTCTGAGTGCTTCTGATGATTGTGAGGTTATCAGAGAGGTATATAGCAGGTTGAAATTTGCCGGATGTTCTGATGTGGAAGAAAAATTTGCCGCATTAATTAAAAAAGGTAATGAAAAGTGCGCGCCTGAAAAGGGGCCTGCTGAACTGGCTTTCATCTGTCTCAGAGATGCTGATTATCCCTGTGCTATCGAGGGATTTCTCAAAGCTTCCAGGGAGGTGGAAGATGTGAAAAAAAAGGGGGAATTCATTCTGCTGGCGGCTAAGGTTTACTATGTACACATGAAAAATTTTACCAAGGCCAGACAGCTTGCACTGGAAGCAGCTGCCGCCCGACCCAACTGGGGTGAGCCATTTATTCTAATCGGACGAATGTATGCCTCCAGTGGTCCTCTTTGCGGACCTGGAAGGGGCTGGGAAAGTCAGGTAGTCGTCTGGGTCGCTATTGATGCCTGGGCTAAAGCTAAAAGTATTGATCCTTCCTTTTCTTCCGAAGCAAATAAGATGATAAATCAATATGCCCGTTTCATGCCAAACAGGGAGGATGTTTTTATACGTGGACTTAAAACAGGTGAAAGATTCTATGTGGGCTGCTGGATTCAGGAATCTACCCTTATCAGAACGGTCGACTAGCTGTAAAGACGTATCATTTTAGCTGCATTTTCTGAAATCTTTTGAACATTCCGGACATGCTACTCACTTTAGGTCGGGAAAAATAACACCCGTACTGGCTATTTTGAACCCTGCTAAAAGTAAAGACTTCCTGTAGGGATGATTTTTCTGCAATAAAGGGTTGGTATGATTCAGGTGTATGAAGTGGATTTTATTTTTTTCGCTTTCGGGCAATTTTACCCATCTTGCCAGACTTTCAATAATAAAGGGATGTGGAATTTCAGACATGTTTCGGCCAGGTAATTCAAGCGCATCATAAAAGGTGCCATCCAGAAAAGAGTGGTCCGTTTCTTCGATGTATTTTTCAATGGAACGATCCCATTTTTCCCATTTATCAATATCTGGCAAATAAAAGTAGGATTTAACCCGACCTTTTATGATAAAGCCTGCTGTTTCCGAAAACTCATCTCTGTGAGGAACTTGAATGGCCATTACCTCAAACCAATCGGCAATTTGCATGGGTATATCTGCTTCCAGAGGAATTAATTGAATGTTTTTTAGTTCAACCAATTGTTTCCAGGGACCATGTTCTGACAAAAATTTATGCATACGCGGAAGGGCAAATACAGGTATATTTTTAGTACCCATGACCTCCCTGCCTAAATGGGAAAGCCCAGTGTAATGACCGATGTGCGCATGGGTAAGAAAAATACCAGCCAGTTCAACGTTGTATTTTTCCGATACATAATGCATTTGCGCCGGCATGTCTGGGGTGGCATCAAACAGCCAGTATTTTTTTCTTTCCGGATCAACCCATGCCACACAACTTATATGTTCATTTTTACCTGATTTCAGCCAGCTTTTCTCACAACATGATTTTTTGCATCCTGCCTGAGGAAATCCGCCATCCTGGGAAATGCCTAAAACAATTAAAAAAGGTTGATTTTTTTGCCCGAAAATCTTCGCAGGGGATAAAAAAATAAAAGTAAAATATAACATTAAGATCCCTGAATAGCGCATTTTTTGTATTTTTCAGAAATATAAATACCCAAACTGAATTAATTATGTTTCTAAGGCTTCTATTTTTATTTATGTTTTCCAGCTTACTTGATGCAGATATCCTTTCAGGACAATCGGAATTTCCATTATATAGCGGGAATGTTCCCTATTCGATTCCAATGGAGAACCAGGAGGAGATCGAAACAAGACCAGAGGGTATTCGGTTTTTTAGAAAAACTTCTATTCCTTCTCTTACTTTATTTAAACCAGAAAATCCAAATGGTCAGGCTGTTTTGATTTTACCTGGCGGTGGCTATGCGGGAACTGCCTTTGATCATGAAGGAATTGATGTGGCAAAATGGTTAATTAAAAATGGTATAACAGCTGTTATTTTAAGATACCGGATTCCAAATGACAAATACTGTACCCAAAAACACCTGGCACCCTTGAGAGATGCACTGGAAGGGATCCGGTATATCAGAGGTATGGCTGAAAAGTGGAAGTTGAATAAGCATAGCATTGGGATTATGGGATTCTCTGCAGGTGGACATCTGGCTGCCAGCACCTCTACTTTATTTGATAAAAACCTGGTAGATTTACCTGCGGATAATATTTCAGGTCGCCCCGATTTCAGCATTCTTATTTATCCGGTTATATCATTTATTGAACCCATTATGCATGCTGGCTCCAGAAGAAATTTATTAGGTGAAAGGCCTGATTCTACATTGATTACGCTGTTTTCGCCTGAAAAGCAGATTTCTGAAAATACACCTCCTGCTTTTCTTGTACATGCAGCTGATGACAAGACTGTTTCAGTTCAAAACAGCATTTTATATTATCAATCCTTAGTTTCTAAGGGCTTGAAACCGGAAATGCATCTTTATCCGGAAGGAGGTCATGGATTTGGTTTAAAGAATAAAACAACTTCTGATTATTGGCCGGAAAGGCTAATCAATTGGTTGACAAAATATTAGATTAATCTCCAATATTGAAAATCAGACACTCAGTTTAAAGGGCCGTATATTCAGCTTAGGAACCTGCACCGCTGCGTTATATCTTTAAAAAGATTTTTCGTTCAAACATCCATTTACAAATTTGAACCAATACAGCTAATACTAATAGTTGTAAAACCAATTCGCTAAACCACGAACCACTCCAATTAAAAAAAGCATTTGAAAAAGGCAGCAAACAGGATGCTATCAGTTCTCCTCCGCCGATATGGGCGAAAAGATAAATAAAAAGGGCATTCATGCTGATATATTGTAAAAGTGAAAAGGCTATATTCCATTTTAAAGTATTAACAAGCCATTCAAAAAAAACCAGGGAAAGCAACGAATAGCCACCGCTTACAAGGACAAACGTAGAAGTACTGATTCGCTTAATGATTGGGGTAAAAGAATCGCCCAAATATCCAATTAATAGTAAAAGAACACCTGAAAGTATCAAGGGTAAATAATTTTTTAGTTTATAGCCCATGTTTTCATTGCGAAGTAACCAAAACCCTGCCATCATACCCCAAATGGTATGGGCGGCGGTTGGAATAGCATTGAGGGAAACCCAGCCGCCTCTTAAATCTGCTCCCCCATATTGTAAGTCTAACCAGGTACCAACATTTTTACTCGGTGAAAAGGGTTCATTAAATCCTTCTATTTGCCAGTTTCTGTATAAAATTTCGGTTCCTAAAAGAAGTAAAATGGAAATAATAAGTTGAATATTCCTGTTGAAATCCTTTATTAAAAAGGCAATTAAATAGGTTAAGGATAATTGGGCAAGGACATTTTGAAACTTAAAAACTATTTTTCCAGGTCCAATACAATAAAGCGCCCAGCCAAAAAATAACAACCAGAAACTTCGCTGAATGGCATGTTTCCTTATTTCCTGGTCAGATGCTCCTTTAGTCTTTCTGTTTTTAACCGCAAATGGAATCGAAACACCTACCATAAACATGAAGAAAGGTTGAATCAGATCCCAGAAATAAAGCCCATGCCAGGGATGATGATGAAATTGATGGCTGAATACTGCTAACCAGGGCAATGGATTTTTCTCGTCGATGAGGGTATCAAAAATACCAGTAAATTCAGCCAGTAATAAAAACATGATAAATCCCCTGAATACATCCAGGGATAGATAACGATCTGTCGTTTTATTTGTCATTTCAGGTGTATTATGTGTGCTTCCTACCTAAATTTAAATAATTTTAATGATTCATTTATAAAATAATCACAACTAATGAAAATTGATATTTCTTCTTTACCCGGCAAGGAAATAATTAAAGGCTTTCACGGTCGTTTCGTTCATACTGAAAATCTGTCTATTGGCTTTTGGGAAATTGAAAAAGATGCCGTATTACCCATGCATGGGCATATTCATGAACAAACTACCCAGGTCCTGGAAGGAGCGTTTGAAATGACTATTGGTGAGGAAACATTTCAATGCCTTCCAGGTAGTATTTGTGTTATTCCGTCAAATGTACAACACGGAGGAAGAGCATTGACGAATTGTAAGATTATGGATACTTTTTCACCAGTCAGAGAAGATTATAAATAGGGTTTGAATTATAATTTATTTTAGTATCTTTGTGATATTAAAATAATATCATTATGGAAAAAGAGCTAACCTTAGCAAACAATGGTTTTTTACATTTGTTTTTGGGTATTGGTATGATATTCTCCCCGCTTATCATGATTTTTACCGGTGAAATACATGTACTTTTTTTATTACCTGTCATCGGTATTTTCTGGTTAACCGGTTTATTCACCATTGAACCTAATCAGAGCAGAGTGTTGATATTTTTTGGAAAATATATAGGAACAGTAAAGGGAAATGGATTTTTTTGGGTAAATATTTTTTATAAAAAAGAAAAAGTATCCTTACGAATCAGGAATCTGGAATCGGAGGTGATAAAGGTAAATGACCAGCAGGGAAATCCTATTTTAATCAGTGCTATTGTGGTTTGGAAAGTAGTGGATACCTACAAGGCCGTTTTTGATTTAGAAACCTTGAAGGATGTGAATCCTGCAACAGGTATTGGTAAAAGTAATCCTGAAGAATCTTATAAACGCTTTATTAAAATTCAGACGGAATCGGCTTTAAGAAAATTAGCCCATACCTATCCTTATGATAACATTGATGAGTCTGAGCCAGAGGTTGTTTGTCTGCGATCTGGCATTGATGAAATTAATCATACTTTGGCTACTGAGATTGCAGAAAGATTATTATTAGTGGGTATTGAAGTCATTGAGGCGAGAATTTCAAATCTTTCTTATGCCCCGGAAATTGCCAGTGCCATGTTGAGAAGGCAACAGGCAACAGCAGTCATTGCGGCCAGGCAAAAAATCGTAGAAGGTGCTGTAGGTATGGTTAAACTGGCGTTGGAATCTCTAGAGGAAAAAGATATCATTGAACTTGATGATGATAAAAAGGCCTCCATGGTAAGTAATTTGTTGGTCGTATTATGTGCAGATGATTCTGTTAAACCAGTAATAAATACAGGTACACTTCATTGAAATGGCTACAAAAAAAGCATTTGTACTCAGGATAGATCCTGCTATTTCCGAAGCACTGGAAAAGTGGGCAGAAGATGAATTCAGAAGCACTAATGGTCAAATAGAGTATATTATTACGCATGCGCTGAAGAAAGCTGGCAGGTATCCTAAAAAATTAAATAATCTCAATGATAATCAGCAAAATAATTAGTTAGCATTGTTTGTTAACTGTCCTTGACATATCCTGTTTTTCTGCCTACCTTGCTTAAAAGACAGGGCGTATGGGAACAAAGTTAAAAAAAGACAAAATCACGAAACTTAGTCAGGTTTGTGAAAGTACGGTGGAATACACCTATGATGATTATTATAGTTGGCTGTTCACTGAGAGGGTGGAACTTATTTTTGGTAAGGTTTTGCCTATGGCTGCGCCAAATAGGATTCATCAAACGGTTATTAGAAACTTAAACACCATATTTGGTATTTTTTTTCAGTCAACATCATGTGAATATTTTCCTGCTCCCTTTGATGTCAGGTTACCAGTTGGTCTTAAAAAAGGGAAATATACCACAGTGGTTCAACCCGATTTATCTGTTTTTTGCGACCAGGAAAAATTAGATCAAAAGGGAGGAAAAGGAGCACCAGATTTAGTCGTAGAAATTCTTTCACCGGGTAATAGCCGAAGAGATATGAGGGATAAATTTGAGGTATATGAAATGGCGGGAGTGAGGGAATATTGGATTTTTCATCCTGTCGATACCTTTGTTTTGCCCTATGTGCTAAATGAAGCAGGCAAATTTGTAGGTCTTCCGGCTGTTCATTCGCCAGATATCCTGCATTCCCATATTTTTCCAGATTTATTTTTTTCTTTGGGAGAAATTTTTGTTGCATGAATGCTACTCATCCGCAGGAAGGCCAGCATCGGTAGCTGCCTTATATTAGGCAAACATTTTTATCGATGATTGTTAGACCGTAATAAGCGCAATAATTACACAAAATAAACCTGGATAATTGACACAGTTGAGATAGTTAAGAATTTAATCTTAAAAACTCAACTCGCCTGTTATTGGCTTTTCCTTCGGCAGTTGTATTATCAGAAATTGGTTTGGTTTCTCCATATCCTTTAGTGGTTAACCGTTCTGCAGAAATCCCTAAGGAAACGAGTTTATTTTTCACCACATTAGCTCTTTCACTTGAAAGGCTTAAATTAGTGGCATCGTTTCCATCACTATCTGTATGTCCTGAAATTTCAAATTTCAATTCTGGATGGGCGTTCATCATTTGAACAATATTATTCAGGGCACCCAGACTTTCAGGTTTTAAGGTAGTTTTACCGGATTCAAAGTTTATACCACGGGCAATAATTTTACCATCAATAGAAAGCGTTTTATATGGATCAGCGCCACCTTCTGCCAATCTTACCTGTCTGATAAATAACTGACTGCCATCTTCCTCAATGGATACGCCATCCCCTTCTATATGGAAGTTTTTAAGTTTTCCATTTTTAATTGGGGCATTCAATACACGTTGTGCATTTAAATAAACCCTGAGCGAATTTTCAGTGACAGATATGGAGACTCTTACCCATTTATCGCACAAATCTTCATATAATTCAGAGGTTTCAGGCATCAATTTTCCCGTATTGTATTTTCCTGAGAAATTTCCAAAATCTATTTCACCAGTATATGAAATATAGATTCCATCATATAAATCTCCCAGTTCTTCTGAAAGATTATATCTCTGATCGGGCGTTCCGAAATTGATGAATATCCTTTCCCCTGAAAAAACACCCTCTTTGTAGGCATCAATCCATGACGATTTATTGTTACGCCACAGATATTCAAATTCAAAAGTTAATCGATTACCAAGGATATTATTTTTCTTTAACCTTAAATTGGCACTTCCATTCTGATCTAAAAATCCCAGTACTTTTTCTCCATTGATTAAGGATGTTTCAACTCTCCCTCCCGTTACTTCCCAGTAGGATGGAATTTCATCAGGATTTTCATTCTGGAAATTATCTTCAAATAACACCTTTTCTCCAGGAATAAAATCAAATTTTGCGTAACTTTTTTCAGGTACCTGAGCAAGGACAGTGGTATAACAGAAAAAAGGCAATAACATAGTTAAGCTTCTCATAGTCATTATTTTATCTCTAATTTAAAAAAGAAACTTCATAATCAAAAATTTTTCGGGGTAAAATCTACAAGTTGGACCTTCATCTAATTATTGATGATATTGAGAACTTTAGTAATACCGATGGGATTCTTTTATTTAATCATAACACCCTCAAATCAATCCTGTTTGTATATCCCAGTTCAAACTGAGCCACCTCAGAGGGTTATTTGACGGGTTAAAAGAATAAAAAAAACTGATCTTTAACAGATAGATCTTAAGTCTGGAATATTCACTTTTCCGAGGAAATTGATATTAATCAGCTTTATACAGTACATTATTTTATCCATTACCAAAATATATTAAATACAGTAATAAAGAGATTTGTAAAGTATAGTAAAGTTTAAAGGCAACAGAACATGGAATCCTTCTAACAATATGCATTTATTTCCACCAACCTCTAAGATTATACGAAATATTATTAGATTGATTTTTGGCAAAAGCTATGCCTACTTCCTTTGCGGCTTGAATTTGTCTCTTTTTGAGGTCATATAACTGTTTTTCTTTAAAACTCATCTCTCGATTTTTCATGGCTAGATCCGAACTTTGTCTGGTCTCATTTAAAACCTGATTTCTATTGTATTTTTCGTAAGCCAAGTCCCAACTTCTCTTTTGAGCGGCATCGAGGCTAACTGAAATACTATTCATAATAGATTTTGCCTCAGAGTAACAATCTGAATCAGTTGGAATTTTTGAAAGAAATTCAGCGGTTGCCTCAATATTTCTTGTGGCCCAGGCACTTTTTGCCCCACCTAAGTTCACTGCACAGTGGTGCGCCGAAATTTTATTTAATAACTTAATGACCTCCGCGTAACAGTCCATATCTGGGGTATACAAAGAAATAAATTGAGCCGCATCTTCCCATTTATCTTGTGCTATTGCTGCTTTTGCTTGCGTTAAACTTTGAGCACACGAAAAGGAGAGTTTTTTCTTAAAAATCTCTATGGATAGACCCTGTGCTTTTTCATAACATTCTTTACAAACGGAGGGAATAGCAGTAAGTGAAGCAATGGCTTGGTCAAACTCACGCTTTTCGGCATTTGTCCTGGCTTCAGTTAGAATAAAATGACATTTTGAGGTGTAATATTCAATAATTTTATTTTTACCTTGCTGTAAAAATTCTGTGTACCCGGAATCTGCATTTCTCAAATGATTAAGAGCAGAGATATATGCTTTAGTTTCGTTTTGGCCAACTCCCTTTAAAGTTTTGGAATAAGTAGAAAAAAGTGTTCCCTCGATACCATCAGCAATATATAAAGAAACTTGCATAGTAAATACGTGCATTGCCGGCGCGGTAGAAGTAATTTCTTTCGATAAAATATCGATTTGTGGGGTAATGATAAATCGATTTTTATTTGATGTACTGCCAAATCCATTTTTTACAATGATTTGATTTATGATGTTATTCAACTGACTTTCAATAATCGGAGTCAGACCTTCTACCTGAGGAGGAATATAACTATGTAGGGTGATTCGATTAAAATCACTTAAAGTGTCTATATTATTTTGCGAGTAAATACCTGTTAATGAGAGATTAAAGGTGATGAAAAAGAGTAATAATTTGTGTTTCATTATGTTTATATTATTTGTCGCCCAATATCAACTGTGCCTGTCCCAATCCCTTCATCATGAGTTTAGACTCAATTTGGAATTTATCCATTAAATACTTTTTAAGGTTAAAAGCCCAGCGTCTCGTGTCAGTAGCCTGACCTTTTTCATTGAAAAGAGGAATGCGAACCTGCTCAAAGACCATCATATTTTCAGTGGCATCCAGGGTACTAAATCTATTTTTTACGGTATTTTCATGTACCCAATTTTCAATGATATTGCTAAGCATATCACCCCCGAAGTCTTCAGATTCAAGATTATGTTCCCAATTATTCCAGGTAAGAACCCTAAGTATTACCTCTCTGCCATTTTCGAACATGTCGTCAAAATGATTTTGAAGTTGAACATTATAAAGGTCAATGTTTGCAACGACGGCTTCTGCTAAAAGAACAGGAATTTCGGCGGTAAATGATGGCGCTCCCGTCCCAGATGAACCTGCAATTTGTTTATTGGTGTATGAATCTATTCCTTGAAGGTTAAACGTTACCGTGTTTTTGGGCCCGACACTTTGAATTGTATAGGTCATCTGAATAATTATATCAGCTTTTGCTACTTTTTTTAACTTATCAATAGGATTTTCGTTAATCTCAGCTCCTTCGCTATTCATTAAAAGAGCATCCTCAGCAGACTGATTTTCGAGGGATTTAAGGATAGATTCCAGGTTTTTTAATGGGAAACCCCGGTCAGCCATTAATTCATTTATTTTGCTGATGACTAAAATTAAATTAGCATCTTCTTGCAATGCTTTTTTATAATCGGGAATCAATACTTTGGTACCCTGATTATTGAATTCGGTTAAATAGCCATATTCTTTACACCAAAGATCGCTTGGAACGACCATCAAAGTTGGTTTTTTTGCTTGCCCAATGCTTAGTAAAGGCATCATCAGAATAATAGTAAGACAACGTAACTTAGTCATTAGAACTTTTTTTTACTCCTTTTTTCGTCAAATAAACATCCAGTTCAGTTTGTTTGAATATCAAAATAGTTCCATAAACAACGCCGAACCGGGATTTTTTCTTGTCATATTTTGGGTTTACCCCTTTTTTTCGTTCTTTGATAAAATCTTTATAATCTCCGTTCTGAGAAAAGAATTTTTCAAAAAACACTTTATGTTTTTCAATGACGTTAACTTCTGTTAACAATGCATTTCTGGCACAGGCAGCGTCACCAGTAAAAACGCCTGAAAATAAAACATCTTTGAGTGCATTTTTACGGGCATCTTCTAAAGCTACTTTTTTATTCAACCCTTTTCCCCAGGCTTTTAAAAAAATATGGCCATCGTCAGCATTTCCTGCACATTCTGTTTTGTAGGTATAATTTCCAGCAATATTTTTTTGCGATTGGCAAGAAAATAGAAAGACAAGGATGCCTATTATTGGTATATAATTCTTCATTCCAACTAAGATTAAAAACCGGTAGTTAACCCTTTGATAATACCCGCATTTTCTAGGTCCCTTCTAAGTTCAGCGCTATTCACCGAGACAATTACGCCAATTTTATATTCGGACTTACCGAGTTTGATACGATCTTCGGGAAGAATACTACCATTAGCCAATAAAGAAACAAACTTTAGATATTTGCCACCATTTAAAAAGAATTCGTCAAAAAAGGCAAGTTGTTCTTGTTCCAGATTGGGATTTGTAGCCAATGGTTTTTGACCATTTACACGGCTATTATCGGGAAATCCTTTAAAAATGATTGCATGTACGGCATTTTTTTTTGCTTGTTCAATGACAGCTTCCTGAGAAGATCCAATGGACCAAATTTTGACCTGATAGCTGCCCTGAACACCCGTTCCAATCCCTTCAATTTCATATTTCCAGGCGTGTGTATTTGCGTCATTGTTACGTTTTCCTTGTCCAAAACCAATATTAAATCCTAATATCAAAATGAGAAATACCTGAATATAATTTATCGATGTCTTCATTTTACCTTATTTCAAGCCGTTATCTAATTTGTTTAATTAACATACCAATTTGCACTTTTTCGGAATCACTAAATTTAGTTCCTTCGAGGCCTGATGCTAAAGGAGCTCCATTTTTATCGAGATATTGAATTATTTTTTCATCGGCATTATATCGATTATCCCAAACCAGATTAGCATCAGCTTTTATTTTCCCTAAACTTTTATAGGAGGTAAGACCGGTTTTAGCGTTGTAAGTTAGTTCAAGTATTTCAAAAGTTTCTCCACCATCTAATCCCTCTTTCATCCCAATCTTTGCAGTAATTGGTGCAATAGAATAAATAGGCGATTTTGTCTTGAATACATCATTATCTTTTTGAAGTTCAGCAAAGGCATTATCAATGTTTCTAACTAGGGCAAGGTCAATTATTTGTTCCTCGGTTCTAGATTCACCAGTCTTAAAAGTGACCAAACTCTGGTTATACTGAACACTTACGTATTCCAATTTGAAAATATTAGATTTATTAAATGCCTCTGGATTTGCCCATAATTTTTCATAAAAAGTATTAGCGATATTTTCATTCCAGGTAAGTTTGTACAACCATGTTTTTGACAATAATGTGTATCCTTCCTTTGTTTTTTCATAAGTTGCCTCAATTTGTTTTGTGGCTGCTTTAACTAAAATTTGCGGTTTACCTGCCAGTTCAGCAAGGGATGCATCAGCAAATGCTCGGGCTACAGGTTCGTTGGCATAAAAAGATAATTTGGTAAAGGTGACAAAGGTATTATTAATCAATTGTTCTCCAGCGTCACCTAAAGAGGCCATTCCTCTTGCCTGGCCCTTTGCAATATTTGCCTCTATCTCACTGGCATTATATAAGCCTCTTTCCTGAATGAGTTGCATGTCAAATTTACCCTTCTCATTCATATTAAACCATTTTGATACCACCTTTTTAGCTAAATCATTTGATTCAATGTATTTATCTAATTTGATTTTATATAGTTGTTTTTCATTGGGTAAAATGATAGCAAGTGTCTGCTTCTCATCTAAATATCGCAATGATTTTTTTGCCGTTTCAGCAATTAAAATTTCAACTTTTCCTTTAATTGTGTCTTTTAAAAATCCAGCTTTGAGCAAATCATCATCGGTCGGATTGATATCATCAATATTTATACTGGTAAATGCTGCTCCATGTTTGTTATACTTGTCTGGAAATGGGGCTTTATTCCAGGAATTTATGACCGTTTCTTTATTGGGAAAATTTTCAGATTCGATTAAAACCATTTGTAAAGTACTTCTCCTGTATTTATCGTCCAAAGCGGGTGATTGAGCGCTTAGGTTAAAAATAATTAAGGTGAAAAATAAAATGGTAAGAATGTTTTTTCTTCTTTTCATAATACTGTGGTTTTTGAAATAATATGTTTATTTGAAAGATGCAATGTATTTGGATAAAATTTAGAAACCTAATTAAATTAGGGGAATTAGTATTTCCCCTAATTGTCTATTTATTTTCCCCTATTTTTTTTCATTGATTTATAGGTATTTATTAAAATTAATAACATTATTTTATTTATTCTACTAATTATATAGAATTTATAGAAATAATCTTTAATTTTGTTATCTCATTTAATCTGATTCACATGCAAAGTTTTAGAACCGAATTTGAAAATCCAGTGGTCGAAAAAGATATTTTAGATCTGGAAAAGAAAATATATGCTTTTAAAAATGGTTTGATAGGAGAGGAAAAATTCAGGAGCCTTCGTTTGGCCAGGGGTGTGTACGGCCAAAGACAACACGGCGTTCAAATGATCAGAATTAAAATTCCCCTGGGTCGGTTTACAGCTCGACAATTGATTCGTATAGCGGATGTTTCTGATACTTATTCCACTGGTAATTTGCATATTACAACCAGGCAGGATATTCAAATTCATTATGTATCGCTGGACAAAACGCCTGAATTATGGGCTGAACTGGAAAAGGATGAGATTACTTTAAGGGAGGCCTGTGGAAATACAGTAAGAAATGTTACCGCCTCTGTTTTTGCTGGCATAGATATCAAAGAAGCATTTGATATTACACCATACGCCTATCAATTTTTTAATCATTTTTTAAGAAATCCGATTTGCCAGGATTTAGGAAGAAAAATTAAAGTGGCATTTTCAAGTTCTCCGTCAGATACCGCCTATACCTATTTTCATGACCTTGGATTTATTCCGGTTATTGAAAATGAAGTTAAGGGTTTTAGGATGCTATTGGGAGGTGGAATTGGTGCTCAACCCAGAAGTGCCGATGTGTTATTTGATTTTATTCCAGCGGAGCAGATTATCCCGATGTCAGAAGCAATCATCAGGGTTTTTGACCGATATGGAGAAAGAGTGAAAAGAAATAAGGCACGGCTAAAATTTTTAATCAAGGAAGTGGGATTGGAGCAGTTTATGAAGTGGGTGAATCTGGAGTTAAATAATCAAAGTGCCCCCCTTTTGAATGAATCAGATTTTATTTCTTTTACTCAACCGAATTTATTTCCCCAGTCGAATCCTAAGGATTTACTTTTTGAAAAATGGTATAAA
>Ga0255181_1000365_pt1 | contig 15457 bp, 9 predicted proteins | sample Atl_Colum_RepC_8_FD_183621 | JGI IMG/M metagenome (GOLD analysis project Ga0255181, IMG submission 183621) | Freshwater microbial communities from Altamaha River, Georgia, United States - Atl_Colum_RepC_8d | ecosystem: Environmental > Aquatic > Freshwater > River | place: USA: Georgia | collected...
AGTGTCTGCAGCACGGCCGCTGCGCCACGTCCCACCAGCTGGAACTGCTCGCCCACGTAGTTGGCTCGCAACTGGGCCGACCAGCCGCGACCGCCGTCCCAGCCCAGGCGGGCATTGGCGGCGTGTTCGGGGCGCTCGGTCAGGGCCTGGCCCGTGGACTTGTTCTCGCCGTCCAGCCAGGTGTGATTCACGCTGATGTCGAACTGGCTGCCCAGCGGCATGCTGAAGGCCAGCTCCGTGCCCTTGATGCGGGCTTCGTCCACGTTCACGCGGCGCGAGCTGCCGTTCTTGACCACTTGGCCGCGAACCCGCACAGGCAGGGTGATATCCTCGCTCACCAGCAGGTCTTCGAGTTCGTTGTCGAAGGCCACCAGATTGATCTGCATGGCGCCCAGGCGGTAATCCACGCCCAGCTCGTAGCCGTCCACCACCTCGGGGGCCAGATCAGGATTGGCGATCAGGTCATAGCCCGGGCGGCCGCTCTCGTAGCCCGGTGTGGTGTACTTCAGGTGCGGGGCCTTGAAGCCGTGGCCGTAGCCCAGCTTCACTGTCAGCGCATCGGTGGGCAGATACACCAGGTAGGCGCGCGGGCTCAGCTCGGAGCCGAAGGTGTCGTGCTCGTCGCTGCGCAGCCCCAGGGTCAGCCGCAGCGGGTCGGCGAGCACGATCTCGTCCTGCACATAGGCCGAGAACGTGTCTGCTGCAGCCTCGCCACCGGCAAAGCTCTGGTGCACATGCACTTGCTTCATGGATTCGAAGCCGGTGGACAGGGTATGGGAGTCGCCCAGCGGCATCACGATGCCGCCGTCGATCACTTCACTGCGCTGCCCCTGCGTGGGGGACTTGGACGGCGGCACCCGGACATCGCTGTAGCGTGTGCTGTTGGTGACCTCGGACTCATAGGCGCCAAGTCGCGCACTGAAGCGCTGGAAGTCGCCTTTCCAGCCCAGTGCGAGATGGTCGCGGGTGATGTCGCCGTGGTTCTTGTAGATCAGCTCCTGTCCCGTCACGGACTCCAGCCGGTAGGAACCGCGCACTTCCTCGGCGCGCGAGACATCCAGTGTCAGCGACTGCTGCTCGTTCAGGCGCAGCGTGCTGCCCAGCACCAGATTGCTGCCGCGCTTGCCTTCACGCAGGCTGAGCGCGGGTGTGCGCACATCGTCGGGATACGGCATGTCGGTGCGGCTGAAGTGCGAAGCGCCCAGTGTCACACTCAGATTGTCGGTCAGTGGCCCGGCGGCGGCCACGGAGGCATTGAACTCGTCGCCGCCGCTGCCCTCGGTCTGCCCGCCCTGTTGTGCCCGGAAATTGCCGAACCAGCGCTCTTCGGCAGGCTTGGTGATGACATTGATGACGCCGCCGAAGGCTTCCGAGCCGTAAAGGGAAGACATCGGGCCCCGCACGATCTCGACGCGCTCGATCAGTTCCATGGGCAGCCAGTCGAAGCGGAAGTCCGAGTGCTGGATGACTTCATCGGAGGCACTCAGGCGACGGCCGTTGACCAGCATCAGGGAGTAGTCGCGACCCATGCCCCGCACGCTCACGGAAGAGCGATTGGAACTGCCGCCGGTCGGGTCCATGGTGATGCCCTGGGTTTCGCGCACGGCCTGCAGGATGTCGGTGACATTGCGCTCACGCAGATCCACCTCGTTGATCACGGAGATGGATGCCGGCGCTGTGCGCAGCGTCTGCGCGTAGGACCCTGCGGTCACCACGATCTCCTCGGGCTCCTGATCGGCCTGAGCGAGCACCAGGCCCGGGGCGAGCAGGCTGCTCAGCGCGAGGGCGTGGCGGATGTGGCGGGTGAGGGTCGTGCGCTGTGGCGGCATGGTGAATCGAGCGTTCTTCATTGCGGCTGCTCCTGTCTCAGTCTCGTGGCAGATGCGGACATGGCACTGCCGGTCAGTGGAAAGTGACGGGAATATAGGAGTCGCGCTGACGCGAGTCGCTGTGACACAGTGTCGCGCGGCGGATTGTCGCGCGACAAACTGTCGCGGGCTCCGGGGGCCTCGGAGTATCATGCCGCCACACCGAGGCAGGCAGGACGCCGCCTCCCCTGCGTTCATCTTTCGTTGTGGATCCCTCATGCCTGCTGCCGAACCCACCGTTCTGAGTCTCGTGCCCGTCCTGCTCGCCCTCGTCATTTCCATCAGCCTGCGCAATGTGATCTTCGGGCTCTTCCTCGGGCTCTTCGCCGGCGTGCTGATGGTGGAGGGGCCCGCGCTGCTGGGCGGGGTGAGCCTGATGGTGCGCGACTACCTCGTGCCTCAGGTCACCGACAGTTACAACGCCGGGGTGCTGGTGCTGCTGGGGTTCATCGGCGGCTTCGTGGCGCTGATGGAACGCTCGGGGGGCGGCGGGGCCTTCGCGGCGAAGGTCACGCGCTACATCACCAACAAGGCGCGGCTGCAGGTCTCGGCCTGGCTGGGCGGCATCGTCATCTTCTTCTCGGACCTGGGCACGCCGCTGATCGTCGGCCCCACCTTCCGGCCCATGGCCGACCACCTGCGCGTGTCGCGCGCCAAGCTGGCCTGGATCATCGATTCCACCGCATCACCCGTGGCGATCCTGGTGCCCTTCATTGGCTGGGGCGTCTACATCATGAGTCTGCTGGAACAGCAGTTCACGGCACTGGGGCTGGAGCAGACGGACTTCCAGGCGCTGATCGCCGCGCTGCCGTTCCAGTTCTATGCCTGGCTCGCGGTGCTGTCGATTCCCCTGATGGCCCTGACCGGCGTGGAGTTCGGCCCGATGGCGCGCTCCGAACGCCGGGCGGCCGAGAGCGGTCTGACGGCGGAGGAAGCAGCCGCCTCGCTGGGCGCAACGCCAGCTCCGGCGCATCAGGACAAGGCGCGGGCCTCGTTCATCTGGCTGCCGCTGCTGGGGCTGTTCGTCGTGCTGCTGTGGACGCTGGTGCCGCTGGGTTTTCCCTTCGGTCGCGTGAGTGGCGCTGATTTTCGTGCCGGCCTGTCCACCGCGTATCTGAGTGCCGCGGTGCTGTTGATGCTGTTGATGGCCTTCACGGGCGCGCAGCGCTTCATGAAGAGTGTGCAGGTGTATCTCGACGGCATGAGCCGCATGCTGCAGGTGGCGGTGATGCTGCTGCTGGCCTGGGCCATGGGCGACATGACGGCGACGCTGGGCGGGGATGTCTACGTGGCCCGACTCGCGGCCGAGAATGCGGCGGCCTGGGCGCTGCCGGTGATGATCTTCCTGGTGTCCTGCGGCATCTCCTTCGCCACGGGCTCGTCCTGGGGCACCTTCGCGATCATGCTGCCGCTGGCGCTGCCGGCGGCCGTCGCCGTCGAGGCGCCGCTGTATGTCTGCATCGGTGCCGTGCTCTCGGGCGGGCTGTTCGGCGACCACTGTTCGCCGATTTCGGAAACCACGATTCTGGCCTCCACCGGCGCGGGTTGCGATGCCTTCGAGCACTTCCAGACGCAATTGCCCTATGCGCTGGCCAATGGCGTGCTGTGCCTGGGAGGGTATGTGCTGGCGGGCTTCACCGCGTCGGTGTGGACCCTGGCGCTGCTGCTGCCGCTGCAAGTCGCCGCACTGCTGGTCTATGGTCGGCTGAGCGGGCGGGCGGGTCGGGTCTGAGGAGTGCAGGAGCCTGCTTGCAGGCGAAGCGAACAGTTCGCTTGCAAGCAAGCTCCTACTGGGAGGGGCTCGCTTGCAAGCAAGCTCCTACAGGCAAGCTCCTACAGGGGCCTGTCAGGGCTGGAACATGTACGAGAACTTCACGAAGATCTGGTCGCCATCCTTCTTCAGGTCGTTGGTGACCACCACTTCACGCTCGTCTTCCACCTCGATGATGTCGAAGTTGCTCTGGTTGCTGTTGTAGCCCACGTAGAGCGCGGACCACGGGTTGATCACGTAGCGCAGCAGGATGTCGAAGTTCAGGTTCTTGTCGTCCACCAGACGCGTGTTGGGGCCGGCGTCCGTCTTTTCGTACTGCGTGATGAAACGCAGGGACATCTCGCGAGTGAACTGATAGTTCCAGCTGCTGCGGAAGATCTCATTGGTGAACACCTTGCCGCCACGGCCATCCAGCTCGGTGGTGACGTAGGAGTTGTCCACGCGCAGACGCTCGATGGGGCGCCACAGCACACTCAGGTCGAAGCGCTGGGTGTCGGCCACCGAGGGCAGCGTGCCACGACGCGGCACCAGGTTCAGCGCGCTGCCGTTGCGGTAGCTCACGTCGAAGGTCAGCGTGGAGAGCGCGGTGTTGCGGTAACGTGCGTTCACGCTGTCGTAGCGGTAGGCCACGGGGCGGGTCAGCCCGGCGAAGTCGATCGGGCGCAGCACTTCGGTCACGTCCTGCGCGCCCAGCGTGATGCGGCTGGTGGCATAGACCCAGTTGATGCTGGGCGAGACTTCGGAATAGACCTTGGTGCCGTCCTTGTCATCCTGGTAGACGAACATCGCGCCCGGGGCCCAGTTGTTCAGTGACGAATTCTCCGGATAGAACTGGTAGTCGTTGCGCCAGTGGATGCCGGAGATGTCGGACTTGAAGAAACGGTTCTGGAAGCCCAGCTGGGTGCGGAAGTCGGCGTCGGTGTCCACGAAATGGAAGTGGGTGTTGTAGCCACGGCCCACGCGGTCCACGCGGATATTGCGCTGGATGCCGGTGAGTTCCGCGCCGCCGAAGGTGGGCTCGGTGTCGGTGGCGATGAACTCCAGATTGGTCACCCAGTTCTCGTTGAAGCGGAACTTGCCGTCGGTGCTCAGCACGCGGTTGTAGCCGTCCACCAGTTCGCGGTCGGTGAACATCATGCCCACGCGGTCCTGGCCCTGCAGGTCACGGTAGGCGCGGAACACGCCGATGGTGGCCTTCTCGCCGCGCAGCGGGTCGGTGGCAGCGCGGTTCAGGCCCGGGGCCTCGTCGTTCATCAGCATGGTGCCGAAGCCCCAGGGGCCGGAGCGGCCGGTGAAGCGCAGGCCCATTTCCGGGTCGACGATGCGGCGGGTGAACAGCAGGATCGAGTCAGTGGCGAAGAAGTCCGCGTTCTCCACGAAGAAGGGGCGGCGCTCCGGGTACTGCACTTCAAAACGCTCGTTCACTGTCACCTGGGGCTCGTCGGATTCCACCTGGGAGAAGTCCGGGTTCAGGGTCAAGTCGAGCACCCAGGAGTCGCGGAACACGAACTTGGCGTCCACGCCCAGGTCGTATTCGGTGTCGCTGGCCAGCCTGGGGCCGCCGGGGGCGCGCATGTCCAGCGCTTCCACGTCACGGGCGAACACGAAGGGAATGATCTGGGTGTTGCTGCCGGGCGCCACGTTGCGGATGCCGGTGAGCAGGGCGGTCTGGTTCAGACGGCCGTCGATGCTGTTGGAGTAGGGCGGCCAGAAGCTTTCCTCGCTCAGACGCGGAATCTGGCGGCTCGCCTGCACGCGCCACACCTGATCCTGCACGGCCGGGAAGCGCAGGCCGCGCAGCGGCACGCGGATGCGCACCATGTAGCCTTGCTCGTTCACTTCGCCATCGCTGTCCCACACGGCTTCCCAGGTGGTGTCGAAACCGGCGCGGTTCGAGAAACCCTCCGTCCAGCGGGCATCCCACTGCACCCCCAGCGGGGTGACGCGGAAGGTGTAGGCGGTGCGCTGGTCATTGAAGGTGTCGATGGTCAGCTCGACGGTGTCGTCGCCGCTGATGTTCTCGCGCGAGGCGAGGTTGGCGCGGATCTGGGAAGGATCGGTATCGAACGCCAGGAACACGGCGTAGAGCGCACGCTGGTCATAGCCCAGGTACACCTCGGTGCGCTGGGACGCGGGAGCCCCGTCGGTGGGCTCGCGCTGAACGAAATTCTCCATCTTCGCCATCTGCCGGGCCAGTGCGGTGCTCGGGCTCATGCCGGCGAAATCGCTCAGTTCGGGTTCCTGGTTCAGAAGGGGGATGGACAGGGTACGTGCTGCGTCGGCTGCGTAGGTGGCTGCTGGCAGGGCTAAAGCGAGCAGGCACACGAACAGGCCGGACAGGAATCGGATAACAGGCATTGTGTTCTCTCCGCCGGGGTTGCTTTTTTTGTATGGCCGGGGGCTCGGTTGCCCCTCTGAATGATCGGGCCGCACGTTAGCACGAATCATTTGTTCAAGCAGCGACAAATTGTCACCGCGTCGGCCGCCCTCAGGGCGCGGGAGAGCGGGGCAGCAGCGGGTTGCCGAACTGCGCGCGGTAACGCTGGCCGATCAGCGCGGCACCGACATTGTTGAGATGGCTCTCGTCGCGGTACAGCGGGGTGCCGTCGAGCGTGGTCTGGCAGCGCTGCGCATCGCACAGCACGGCGGCCGGATTGATCCACTGCAGCTGCGGGAAGCGCGCTTGGGCGGCGGCCTTGAAGCGTTCGAACGCCGCGCCGCGCTCGCGCACCATGGCGGCGTCGATGCTGCAGTCGTCCATGGCCTTGAGCAGGCAGTGGGCATAGGTGGCCGAGGGCAGCTCGGGCACGTCCTCGAGCATCACCACGCGATGATTGTGCTGCTGCAGCCAGGCGATGGCGTCGAGGAAATAGCCCTCGAAGGCGGGGTTCTCGAGATAGGCGTTCCACCACGCGCCCATGTACACCGTCATGGGGCGCTGCTGCAGATAGGCCTCCAAGGCGGTGTTGCGGTCGATCTTTTCCTGATTGCCGTCGAAGGCCGCCGGCGTCTGGTCGGCGCGCACGAAGGGGTTGGAGGCGCGCGTCACCAGCAGCAGGGATTCGCCGGCCTCCGCCAGGAATTCCTCCATGAAGCCGATCAGGTGGATGGCGTGGGAATCCCCGATCAGCACACTGCTCGGTCCGCTGGCGGGGGTGGGCGCGCCGAACAGGCAGGCCTCGCTCTGGTCGAAGGCGTATTCCTCGCCCTTGAAGCATTCCACGTAGAGGTCGGCGGCGTTGTGCTGGGCGATGATGCGGTACAGCTCGCGGCGCTCGGGCGCGATGCGGAAGCTCAGGTCGTCGGCCAGGCGGATGGTGGACTGCACCACCCACAGGGCCAGCGCGGGTACCAGCAACAGCCGCACGGCGCACTGCTTCAGTGTCCAGGGCCGGTAGCGCCAGCGCTGCTCGACGAAGTGGAAGGTGAGCCAGGACAGCCCGAGCGCGGCAGCGAACATTCCCAGCCGCAGGGGCCAGGTGAGCTCGATGAGCTGGTAATGCAGCAGGGCCACGGGCGGCCAGTGCCACAGATACAGCGAGTAGGACAGGCCGCCCAGCAGCACCAGCGGGCGCAGGCTGAGCAGGCGCGCCACGGCGGTGTCGCCGTGATGCATGCCGGCCAGCAGGATCATGGCGCTGCCGGCGGTGGGCCACAGCGCGTTGTAGCCGGGGAAGTGGGCGTCGGCGTCCAGCAGCAGGGCGGTGGCCACGATGAGCAGCAGTCCGGCCAAGGCAAGCACTTGCGCCTGCAGGCGGCTCAGGGCGGCCGCCTGCGCGCCGTAGAGCGCCACACCGGCGCCCAGCAGCAGTTCGAAGGCCCGCGCCGGCAACAGGTAATACGCCGCCGCGCGGGCGTTCTCGGCCATCATCACCGACAGCGCGAAGCAGGCCGCCCACAGCAGCGCGAAGGCCCAGAGCGCGGGCCGCCCGGCGCACAGCTTCCACAGGCCCAGCAGCAGCGCGGGCCACAGCAGGTAGAACTGCTCCTCCACGGCCAGCGACCAGGTGTGCAGCAGCGTCAGCGTCTGGGCTTCGGGCGCGAAGTACTGACTCAGCTCGCCGTGGTAATAGACATTGCTCACCCCCAGCAGCGACGCCAGGGCGCTCTTGGCGAACAGGTAGTAGTCGTCGTCCAGGTAGAACGGCGAGATCAGCAGCAGGCTGCCCGTGCACACCACCAGATAGGCCGGCACCAGGCGGCGCAGGCGGCGAGCATAGAACTCGCTGAAGCTGAAGCTGCCCGCCGTCATGGCGTGGGCCAGCAGCTGAGTGATGACGAAGCCGGAAATGACGAAGAACACGTCCACGCCCGCGAAGCCGCCGGTGATGCCGGGCACCTGGTAGTGATAGAGGATCACCAGCAGCACGGCCAGGGCGCGCAGGCCTTCGATGTCGCTGCGCAGGGCGTGAGGGGCGGGGGTGATCGCGGACATGGGGCTCGGGGTTCCGGGGCGGTGTCGGGAGCGGCAAGGGTAGCAGGAAGGCGCGGCGGGCTGAACCCGGGCGCTGCTGTTTGCTGCCCGTGGCTTCCCGGCGGGGCGGCGTCGGGTACAATCCGGGCACGTCATCGTGTTCATCAGGGAGCGCCCATGTTTGCCGTCATCCGCAAGTTCATTCGCCTGCAAGAAGGCTCCCACAGACGCTTTGTTGGAGCCTGCTTGCAGGCGAACCCTCGACGCTCTCTGAGCCTTTCCCTTGCAGCCCTGCTCCTCACTCTCGGCATGAGCAGCGTGCAGGCCCAGTCCGCCAGCCCCGTCAGCGTCACGGACGAGGTGGCCGCGCAGTTCGCCCTGGTGGCCGCCGACCCGCGCGTGCAGACCACCCTGGCGCAGATCGCGGCCGCCGAGCCCGAGACCCTGGCCGAGCAGGTGCGCATCACCGAGATCCCCGCGCCGCCCTTTGGCGAGCAGCGGCGTGCCGAGTACTACGTGGAGCAGATGCGTCAGCGCGGCCTGCCCGATGCCTTCATCGACGCCGAGGGCAATGCCGTGGGCCTGCTGCGCGGGACGGGCGATGGCCCGCTGTTCGTGATCGCCGCGCATCTGGACACGGTGTTCCCGCTGGAAACCGATGTCAGCGTCGAGATCCGCGCCGACGGCCGTTACTACGCCCCGGGCATCAGCGACGACGGCCGTGGCCTCACCGCGCTGCTGACGCTGATCGAGGCCATCACCGGCAGCGGCATCCGCACGGTGGGCGACATCCTCTTCGTGGGCAATGTGGGCGAGGAAGGCCCGGGCGACCTGCGCGGCATCAAGGCCATCTTCCGCGACTACCCGGACATCGACGGTTTCGTCTCCATCGACGGCTCGGGGCTTACGCGCATGACCACCGGCGGCACCGGCAGCCGCCGCTTCGCCGTGGAATTCACGGGCCCGGGCGGGCATTCCTTCAGCGCCTTCGGTCTGGTCAGCGCGATTCACGCCATGGGCCGGGCCATCACCAAGATCGGCGATCTGCAGGTGCCGCAGACGCCGCGCACCACCTTCACGGTGGGCACGGTGACGGGCGGCACGTCGGTGAACTCCATTGCGGCGGATGCCATGTTCGAGCTGGACATGCGTTCCAATGACGCGGCGGAACTGGCGCGGCTGGAGGCGCGGGTGCGGGAGGTGACGGCGCAGGCGGTGGCAGAGGAGAACGCGCGCTGGAACAACAATGGCGAGATCACGGTGAATTTCCGGCTGATCGGCGACCGGCCCACGGGCAGCACGGCGGCGGAACATCCGCTGGTGCAGGTGGCGGCACTGGCCTTCGATGCGGTGGGCTCGCCGCTGGAGGCGCTGCGCACCTCGAGCACGGATTCGAACATTCCGATGTCACTGGGGGTGCCGGCGATCACCATTGGCGGGGGTGGCAGCAGTGGGGGCGAACATGCGCCGGAGGAGTGGTACGACCCGACGGATTCCCACAAGGGGCCGCAACTGGCCTTCCTGTTGACGCTGGGCCTGGTGGGCATCGAGGGGCTGAGCGCGCCGCAGTTGTGATGGTTGAGGGTCGAGGTGTCTGCGGACAATTTCCTTCAGTACGCAGAAGGTCCCGGCCCGGCGCCCTGCCCTTCTGCGGCTGACCCGCACCGCTCCCCGGTGCCCTCGCTTCACAAAAAGCCCAAGGTCTTTTTGTTCACTCGGTGCGGGTCTTTTATGCCGCCGAAGGGCAGGGCGCCGGGCCGAGACCTTCGCATCGTTCTGTGCCAGCGAAGGTCCGCAGACATCTTCGTGCTGGAAGTGAGAGAGTCAGAATCCAGCGCAGTGCTTGGCTCGGAGTGCCATCTTGGCCTCCCCACCCGGTTCGCGAAGGTGAAAGCCAATCGTGTGGCAGGGAAAGAGGGGGCGGGGGCGGTGGGGCCGTTCGGCGGCATAAGAGACCGCCGCCGAGCGAGCAAAGAGACCGAGGCTCTTTGCGAAGAGAGGGAAGCCCGGAGGGCCGGCGGTCAGCCGCAGAACGGCCCCACCGCCCCCGCCACCGGGATCAAGGCAATCGCAACTTCGCGACCAGCTCAATCATCCAGAAAGCTGCGCAGGTGGTCCGAGCGCGTCGGGTGACGCAGCTTGCGCAGGGCCTTGGCTTCGATCTGACGGATGCGCTCGCGGGTGACGTCGAACTGCTTGCCGACTTCCTCCAGCGTGTGATCCGTGTTCATGTCGATGCCGAAGCGCATTCTCAGCACCTTGGCCTCGCGGGCCGTCAGGCTGGCCAGCACTTCCTTGGTGGCTTCGCGCAGGCCCTCGTCGATGGAGGAATCCACCGGTGAATCCACCGTGGTGTCCTCGATGAAATCCCCCAGATGCGAATCCTCGTCGTCGCCGATCGGCGTCTCCATGGAAATCGGCTCCTTGGCGATCTTGAGCACGCGGCGCACCTTGTCTTCCGTCATGTCCATGCGCTCGCCCAGCTCTTCCGGCGTCGGCTCGCGGCCCTTCTCGTGCACCATCTGGCGCGAGATGCGGTTGAGCTTGTTGATCGTCTCGATCATGTGCACCGGGATGCGGATCGTGCGTGCCTGGTCAGCGATGGAGCGCGTGATGGCCTGACGGATCCACCACGTGGCGTAGGTGGAGAACTTGTAGCCACGACGGTATTCGAACTTGTCCACCGCCTTCATCAGGCCGATGTTGCCTTCCTGGATCAGGTCGAGGAACTGCAGGCCGCGGTTGGTGTACTTCTTGGCAATGGAGATCACCAGACGCAGGTTGGCCTCGACCATTTCCTTCTTGGCGCGCCGTGACTTGGCCTCGCCGATGGACATGTTGCGGTTGATCTCCTTGATCTCGGCCACGGACAGGCCGTTTTCCTTCTCCAGCGTCACCAGTTTCTTCTGGGCGCGCAGGATTTCCGTCTTGAAATTGCCCACCGAGGCTGACCAGGGCTCGTTCATGGCCACCAGCTGATCGACCCACTTCTCGTTCACTTCATTGCCCGGGAAGAGCTGGATGAAGGCCTTGCGCGGCATGCCGGCATTGCGCACGCAGACGGTCATGATGGCGCGCTCGTTGCGGCGCACGCGCTGCAGCACGGTGCGGATGTGGGTCAGCAGGGGCTCGAACTGCTTGGGGGTGAGCTTGAAGGTCTTGAAGGACTCGCCCAGCTTGTCCAGCTCGGCCAGGGTCTTCTTGTGCAGACGGCCGTGCTTCTTGATGGCGGCCTCGGTGGCGTTGAACTGTTCGCGCAATTCGCCGAATCGCTGGCGGGCCTCTTCCGGATCGGGGCCGGCTGCGGCCTCGTCGTCATCGGCGGCGGCAAGTTCGTCGTCGTCGTCAACTTTCACCTCGTCCTCGACGAGGGGCAGCTCTTCGCTTTCCGGCTCGGCCAGAGCCACGGCCAGCACTTCGGTCGCGTCGTCCACGGACAGATAGCCGGAGATGATGTCGCTCAGGCGGCGCTCTTCGGCGTCCACCAGGTCGTATTCCTTGAGGATGTGGGACACGGTGCCCGGGAAGCAGGCCATGGCCTTCATCAGTTCGCGCAGGCCTTCCTCGATGCGCTTGGCGATCACGATCTCGCCTTCGCGGGTCAGCAGTTCCACGGTGCCCATCTCGCGCATGTACATGCGGACCGGGTCGGTGGTGCGGCCGGCTTCGTTCTCGACGGCGGCCAGGGCGGCGGCGGCTTCGGCGGCGGCCACTTCGTCGGTGTTGCCATCGCCTTCATTCATCAGCAGGGTGTCGGCATCGGGCGCGGTCTCGTAGACCTTCATGCCCATGTCGTTGATCATCTGGATGATGTCTTCCACCTGATCCGGATCGGAGATGGACTCTGGCAGGTGGTCGTTGACTTCGGTGTAGGTCAGATAGCCCTGCTCTTTTCCTTTGGCGATCAGAGCCTTGAGGCCTGTTTGTGGCAGCTGGTTGACGCGAGATTCAGACATGGCTTCCCGTGGGTGGTCGCAGGGGACCAGATGAGCGTGGACTGTAAAAAGGCCGGGCATTATGCCTCATCGAGGCGACCGTGCCAACGACCGGTTCATTGCGAATCCGCGGCGCCCGTCGCGCGCACACGCGGTTTCAACTGTTCCAGCAACTGCTTCTTGAACTGTTTTTTGCGGGCTTCGCCCAGCAGGGTGTCGAGCAGATACGTGAACTCGCTGGCCACGCCTTCCAGCGGCGTGATCTTCTCGTTCTTGAGCAGCTGCGTGAGCTGATTGCCCTGGGGCGTGCCGTAGCAGTGCCCCAGCATCGTGTAGGTGTTGATGGTGGGGTTCTGGGCCAGCAATTCAAGCAGCTCGAGCAGCAAGTCTGTGTATTCGTCCCCGTTTTCGCGCAATGGTTCCAGATCTCGCTGCAGACCGACCGCCACGGCCGGCTGGTAGAGCAGCAGCTCGATCGCCTTGAGGCCCGGACTGCGCGGCAGTGGCTTCTCTTTCGCCGGCACCGGACCGCTGTTCCCGCGACCCGATCTGCCCGGCTCCAGCGGCGCGCGGCGCGGCGCGTCGTCGTAATCGGGCGGCACTGGATAATCCTCGGGCGGCGTCTCGGCAGCCGGCGCCGGAGCAGGCGGCGTGGATTTGAGCACCAGGGCCTCGATGGCGCGACTCTCCACCCCGGCGATGCCGGCCAGGCGCTCGATCATCAGCTGCCGGTACAGGCCCGTCGGCATTTGCCGCAGCAGCGGCGCGGCCAGCGAACTCAGGCGCGCGCGGCCTTCGATGCTGGCCAGATCGAGCCCCTCGGCCAGGTGGTCGAAGAAGAAATCCGCCAGCGGCGTGGCGCCGTCGATCAGGCGGCTGAAGCGCTCCTTGCCGATCTTGCGCACCAGGGTGTCCGGGTCTTCCCCTTCGGGCAGGAACAGGAAACGCACCTGACGGCCGTCCTCCAGCACGGGCAGGGTGGCCTGCATGCCGCGCCAGGCGGCGGTGCGGCCGGCGGCGTCCCCGTCGAAGCAGTAGATCACTTCCGACACCAGCCGGAACAAGCGGTTCAGATGCGTGACATTGGTGGCCGTGCCGAGCGTCGCCACGGCGTAGTCGATGCCATGCTGCGCCAGCGCCACCACGTCCATGTAGCCTTCCACAATGACAAAACGCGTGAGCCGCGGATTGGTTCGGCGCGCTTCGTACAGGCCGTAGAGTTCATTGGCCTTGTGGTACACCGGGGTTTCCGGCGAATTCAGGTATTTGGGCTTCTCGTCGGTGAGCACGCGCCCGCCGAAGCCGATGACGCGGCCGCGGGTGTCGCGGATGGGGAACATGATGCGGTCGCGGAAGCGGTCGTACTGGCCCTGCTTCTCGGCATCAGGCTCGCGCTTGATCAGCAGGCCGGCGCTCAGCAGGTGCTCGATGGCGGCGGGCGAGCTGCCCAGGGTGCGCAGCAGATTGTCCCAGCCAGGGGGAGCGAAGCCGATGCCGAAGGTCTTGGCGATGGCGCCGCTCAGGCCGCGCCCCTTCAAGTAGGCCACGGCCCGTTCGCGCTGCGGGTGCGTGCGCAGCTGCTGCTGGTACCAGACATTGGCTTCGTGCAGCACGTCGTAAAGCGGCTTGTTCTCGCTCTGCCCCCGTTCCTTGCGGCGGCCTTCCTCGCGCGGCACTTCCAGACCGTAGTCGCCTGCCAGGGTTTCCACCGCCTGGGGGAAGTCCATGCGCTCGTATTCCATGACGAAGCCCAGGGCATTGCCACCGGCACCGCAGCCGAAGCAGTAATAGAACTGCTTGTCGGGCTCGACGCTGAACGAGGGGGACTTCTCGGTGTGGAAAGGGCAGAGCGCGGAGTAGTTCTTGCCGGTCTTGCGCAGCTTGATGCGCTTGTCGATCACGTCGACGATGTCGACGCGGGCGAGCAGATCATCAATGAATGCTTGCGGAATCAGACCGGCCATCGTCAGGCGTCCAGAGGGGCAACAGGCTTGGGGATGGGGCAGTGTGCCAGCAGTTTCAGCGTTCGGAAAGCTGCTGCTTGATCATCTGGCTGACGGCGGCCATGTCGGCACGGCCGACCACGAGCGGGCGCACCAGCGCCATGACCTTGCCCATGTCCTGCACACTGGCGGCAGCGCTGTCACGCATGGCCTGGGCGATGATGGCACCGAGTTCCTCGGGGGACAGGGCCTGGGGCATGAATTCCTGCAGGACGGCGATCTCGGCGTTCTCGATCTCGGCCAGGTCCTGACGGGCACCCGCCTCATACTGCTTCACGGATTCGCGACGCTGCTTGATCATCTTGTCGAGCACGGCAGTGACACGAACGTCATCGGGCTCGATGCGTTCGTCGACTTCGATCTTCTTGATTTCGGCCAGCGCAAGACGAATGGTGCCGAGGCGGGCCTTGTCTTTGGCCCGCATGGCATCTTTCATTGCCTCGGTGATTCTCTGCTTGAGCGCGCTGTCGGCCATGGTGGCTGCGAATCAGTAGAAACGCTTGGTCTTCTTGTTTTCGCGCTGCAGCTTCTTGAGGTGACGCTTCACGGCGGCAGCGGCCTTGCGCTTGCGGGCTGCTGTGGGCTTCTCGTAGAACTCCTTGCGACGGACTTCCGCCAGCACGCCTGCCTTCTCGCAGGAGCGCTTGAATCTTCTCAGAGCGACGTCAAACGGCTCGTTTTCTTTCAGTTTTACCATCGGCATAAAATGCACACCTTCCAGATTTCGATGTAAGGTTGATTCAAAGGGGGCACATGGTAATGCGGCAAATTGCCAAATGCAAAGCCAAAAACGAAGAAAACATCGACAGCGCGGCCGCTTTCTGCTTGGCCGAGGGTCCGTTTCCCGGCTTGTGGCTGGTCAATCGGCGGCCGACTGGCTTATGATGGCCGCCCGCCGCGCCTGCAGTCCACTGCCCGGGCACCGAGGCAGTTTCCCAAAGGTTTCAACACGATGCGTGTTCTGGGTATCGAGACATCCTGCGACGAGACGGGCATTGCCCTCTACGACAGCGAGCGCGGCCTGCTGGCTGAAACCCTCTACAGTCAGGTCACGCTGCACGAGCGCTTCGGCGGCGTGATTCCCGAACTCGCCTCCCGCGACCACATCCGCAAGACCCTCCCGCTGATCCAGGAAGTGCTCGACAAGGCCAATGCCACGCTGGCCGACATCGATGGCGTGGCCTACACGGCCGGGCCCGGCCTGGTGGGTGCCTTGCTGGTGGGCGCGAGTGTGGGGCGTGCGCTGGGCATGGCCCTGAATGTGCCCACCATTGGCGTGCACCACATGGAAGGCCACCTGCTGGCGCCGATGCTGGAAGAGACACCGCCGCAATTCCCCTTCGTGGCGCTGCTGGTTTCCGGCGGCCACACGCAGCTGGTGCGGGTGGATGGCATCGGCCGCTACCGTCTGCTGGGCGAGTCCCTGGATGACGCCGCCGGTGAAGCCTTCGACAAGGTGGGCAAGA
>Ga0255181_1000383_pt1 | contig 14987 bp, 7 predicted proteins | sample Atl_Colum_RepC_8_FD_183621 | JGI IMG/M metagenome (GOLD analysis project Ga0255181, IMG submission 183621) | Freshwater microbial communities from Altamaha River, Georgia, United States - Atl_Colum_RepC_8d | ecosystem: Environmental > Aquatic > Freshwater > River | place: USA: Georgia | collected...
GTGGCGGTCCGCGACTGCCGACGGCAGCACCTACACGCTGTACGCCCCGCAGTTCGAGTCGCTGACCGCCACGCGCGCCAGCGCACGATCCGCGTTCAGCGTCACCACGGCAAGCGCACCGGCCAGCGCCTACGGGGTGCTGTTCTTCACCGCCGACGTCGACCACGACGGCCCGGCCGGCCTCATCGAACTCTCCGACCTGCAGGTGACCCGGGCCACCTTCGCCGATGGCCGGAGCGCCGACGCCGCGGCCACCGAGCTCGAGACCATGCTCTTCGGCGTGCGCTTCACGGTGAACCGCTCTGACGTCATGCACGCCATGCGCGTGGCCAGCGTCCGTGGGGCCGAGCGCGGGCCCGTCCTGTCCACGGCCGCACCGACGATCCGGGTCGTGGACCGCCCGGCGGTCCTGCTGCTCCTGGATGGTCCGCCCGTGCTGCGCGCCATCGGCGACACCGGCATCGGCATCGCCCAGAACACGGGATCGCTGCTGGCCTTCGATCGCCGGAGCGCCACCTGGTTCACGCGCATCGGCGACGGCACGTGGCTGCATGCCTCGGACTACCGTGGACCGTGGGTGGCGGGAATGGCCCCCACCGACGCCCAGCGCCAAGCGATCGAATCGGCCCTGCCGAAGCGCCGCCCCGACCCCGCGTCGGTTCCCGCCGCCACCGCCAATTCCGGCACCCTGCCGGACATCGTGGTCAGCACCGTGCCGTTGGCCCTCGTGAGCATCGGCGGAGCACCTCAGATGACGGCGGTCGCCGATGGCCTGTACGCGGTCTCCAACGCCAACTGCAGCCTGTTCACCTCGGCCGCCCAGGACCGATGGTGGCTGCTCGCCTCGGGACGCTGGTTCACGGCCACCGACCTCACCGCGGGCCCGTGGACGTATGCAAGCCCCGCTTCGCTGCCGCCGTCGTTCGCCGCGATCGATCCGCACGGGCCATGGGGCGGCGTGCTGGCCAGCGTGCCCGGCACCACCGAGCACGCCACCGCGCTCCTGCAGCACGACATCCCGCACGTGGCCACGCTCGAGCGCTCCCGCGCACATGCGCGCGTCTCGACGATCGGCGGTCCGGTGCGCATGGCGCCCATCGCCGGCACCTCGATGCGCTACGCGGTCAACGCCAGCGCACCGCTGATCGCCTGCGCCGGCAAGTACTACCTGTGCCAGGACGCGGCGTGGTTCGTCTCGGATGCCGCGTCCGGCCCGTGGGCGCTGTGCGACTCGCTGCCCGCGGAGATCGACTCCATCCCGCCGAGTTGCCCCGTCTACAACGTGACGTTCGTCGAGGTGTACGGATCGACGCCCGAGACCGTGACGTTCGGATACACGGCCGGGTACATGAACAGCTTCGTCGACGACGGCACCGTGGTCTGGGGCACCGGGTGGTCGCATCCGGGCACCACCGGCCAGGGCACCGTGCCCGCCGACGCGTCGGACGCGCCCTACGACCCCACCGCCGACGACAACTGGGGACCGTACGCCGGATGGCCATCGAGTTACGGCTACTGGCCGAGCTACGGCAGCGCATGGGGCGGATGGAACTTCGGATGGGCGCCCGGATGGAGCGACTGGGGGCTCTGGGGCGGTCCCTCGTGGGCGGGAGCGGGTTGGTGGGGTCCGGGCTGGGGCTTCGGGACGGGATTCGCGCTCGGCTACGGGTTCGGAAACGCCTGGGACTGGGGCTACCACCCGTGGGGATGGCGCGATGCCGAGGGATGGTGGACCCGCCACTGGGGCGCGGCATATCGCCGTGGGTGGGACAACGCGATGCGTGATGCCAACCGCGCCGCGGCAGGTCACGACGGTGCCCGCGGCGACGCCGCGATGCGCAACGACGCACGCGAGGGCGGCGCCTCGTGGTCGCACGCCGCCGGGCGCGCCAACGACGTCTTCGCCAATCGCAATGGCCAGGTGATGCAGCGGCGCGGCGCCGGGCTGATGCAGCGCACGGACTCCGGGTGGCAGCGTGCGGCACAGGATGCCGGCCGGGCGGCGAGCGATGCCCGTGCCGATGCGGCACCGCCGGCGCGGCGCGCCGACGGCTCGTGGCGGGATGCCGCTTCCGGAGACGGCTCGCGATTCACCGAGGCCGACACCGGCACCTGGGCGCACGCACGAGCGCGCGACGGCAACGCGGACATGCCCTTCCGTCCCGACCCGAACCACAACTTCGACGGCAGCCCACGCGGTGCCTTTGCCCGCGGCGACGTCAACTACGCCGACCGTGCTGCGGCAACGGGCGGCGGTGGTTGGGGCGGCGCCCCGGGCTCGGGCATGCCGCCGAGCCCCGGCATGCGCACCGGCTCGTGGAATGGCGGCGGGTACGAACGCGGGGGTTGGGGCGTGACCGACCAGTACGGCACCTACGCGCAGCGCTGGGGCGGCGACTATGACCGCGGCCTCGCCGGCTTCAACCAGGACACCGGTTGGTACGACCGCACCGTGTCCCGCCCGGTCAACCCCTACGGCTACGGCTACACGGGGTGGTCGAATGGCTACCGCGGCATGGGCACGCTCAGCGGGTGGGGCGGCGCGCGGTTCGGCGGGGGCATGCGGGGCGGCGGCGGGCGCCGCTGAACGCGGTCACGGTCGGAGGGCGCGGTCAGCCGTTGCCGATCGTCGGATCAAGGAGCCCGCGGTCGACCGCGGCCGGGGTCCCGGCGCCGCACAGAGCCAGCGCCACGTCGAGCTCGTGGGCGAGGATCGAGAGCACTCGCGCAACCCCCGCCTCTCCGGCGGTGGCCAGGCCCCAGAGCACCGGGCGACCGATGCACACCGCCTCGGCCCCGAGCGCCAGGGCGCGCACCACGTCCACGCCCCGGCGAACGCCGCCATCCACCAGCACCGGCACGCGCCCGGCCACCGCGTCCACGCACCCCGGCAGCGCCTCCACCGTGGCCGGTGCGCCGTCCAGCTGCCGACCACCGTGGTTCGACACCAGGATGCCCGCCGCGCCCAGGCGAACGCCCGTCGCGGCATCGTCCGGGCGGCAGATTCCCTTGAGGATCACGGGAAGCGGCGACCGATCGCGCAGCCACTCGAAGTCGGACCACGTGAGTCGATCGTCGATGGTCCACGCGAGCGCCTCATGGATGCCGCGGCCGGCATGCCCGGTCGGTCCGCCGGCTCGCTCCAGGTGCACGATGCGCATTCCCTCCGGCACCCGGAAGTGGTTGCGGATGTCGCGCTCGCGGATCCCCCACACCGGCGTGTCGACGGTCAGCACCAGCGCCTCGCACCCGGCGGCCTGCGCACGCTGCGCGAGTTCCTGGACCAGTCCACGGTCGCGCCCGACGTACACCTGCATCCACGTCCGTGCGGAGGGCCGTACCGCGCACGCGGCGCGTCGCACGTCCTCCACCGTGCACGTGGAGAGGCTCGAGAGGATCATCGGCACGTCCGCGGCCGCGGCGGCACGGGCCGTGGCCAGCTCGCCGTCCGGGTGGGCCATGCGGTGCAACGCGGTCGGGGCCACGCAGACGGGCATGGAGGACGACGCACCCAGCACCGGCGAGCGCGTCGAGCGGGAACTCACGTCCCGCATCACCCGGTACCAGATCCGCAGGCGATCCCACGCGGCTCGGTTCTCGCGCAGCGTGGTCTCGGCCCACGCGCCGCTGCGGTAGTAGTCGCGAGCGATCGTCGGCAGCACCTCGATGGCGTGCCGCTCGAAGTCATCGAGGCTGAGGAACTCGTCGACCGATGGCGCCATGCGCGGAAGGGCCGATGATCCTACCCTTGCGACATGCGAGCCAACCGCGCACCCCAGGGCAGCCTCCGCGTGTCGATCGCCGTCGTGTGCGTTGCCGCGTGCACGACCGGGTGCGGTGAATCGGCGCGCCGTGGGGCACCGGGCCCCGCCGGTGCACCGGCACCCGCCGCCACGACGTCCATCGCGGGGCCCGCGGCCGACGTGGATGCCGCGCCGCCCGCCGGCGCCTACGGCGAGTGCACCCCGTCGGCGGACGGCATCGGCCGCACGTACTTCGGGCGCGAGATCGCCCACTACATGACCCACCTGGCCATCCCGTGGCTCGAGCGGGACACCCGCGAGTCCGAGGAGCGCACGAGCGCCCTGCTCGATGCGCTTGGCCTGAAGCCCGGCATGACCGTCGCCGACATCGGCGCCGGCAGCGGTCGCCTCACCGTCCCCATCGCGCGCCGCATCGCCCCGGGGATCGCCTGGGCCAACGACATCCAACCCGAGATGCTGGCCTTCCTGGAGGCCCGCGCGCGGAAGGAAGGCCTGTCCAACCTGAAGGGCGTGCTCGGCGACACCGACGACGTCCACCTGCCCCACGGACAGGTGGACCTGGTGCTCCTGGTGGACGCCTACCACGAGTTCGACCAACCATGGGCGATGGCGCGATCGATCCTGCGTGCGCTGCGGCCGGGCGGACGCGTGGCGCTGGTCGAGTTCCGCGCCGAGGATCCGGACGTCCCCATCAAGCGACTGCACACCATGACCGAGGCGCAATGCCGGGTCGAGTTCGAGGCCGCCGGCTTCCGGTGGATCGGCACCGATCCGCGGCTTCCCTGGCAGCACCTGGTCTGGTTCGAACGCCCCGTGCCCGTCACGCCATGAGGCCGGGCACCACCTTGCCCTTCACGTCGGTGAGGCGGTAGTCGCGGCCCTGGAACCGGTAGGTCAGGCGGGCGTGGTCGAAGCCGAGCAGGTGCAGCAGCGTGGCGTGCAGGTCGTGCACCTCCACCGGGTTCTCCACCACGTTGTACGAGAAGTCGTCGGTCTTGCCGTACGAGGTGCCCGCGTTGCAGCCGCCCCCCGCCATCCACGCGCTGAAGCAGCGCGGATGGTGGTCGCGGCCGTAGTTGCCGGCGGTCAGCTGGCCCTGGCTGTACACGGTGCGCCCGAACTCGCCCGACCACAGCACGAGCGTGTCGTCGAGCAGCCCGCGCATGCGCAGGTCGCGCACCAGCGCCGCCTGCGCCTGGTCGACCGCCAGGCACTGGGCGCGCAGCTCGCCGGGCAGGTTGTTGTGCTGGTCCCAGCCGCGCATGTAGATCTGCACGAAGCGCACGTCGCGCTCGGCGAGGCGCCGCGCCAGCAGGCAGTTGGCGGCGAAGCTGCCGGGGCGATGGACGTCGGGGCCGTACATCTCGAGCGTCTCGGGCCGTTCGTCGGAGAAGTCGGTCAGCTCGGGCACCGACATCTGCATGCGGTAGGCCATCTCGTGCTGGGCGATGCGGGCGCGGGTCTCCGGGTCCAGGCTTCGCTCGAACTCCTCCTCGTTGATGCGGCCGAGGAGGTCGAGCATGCGGCGACGGTCCTCGCGGGTCACGCCGTCCGGATCGCGCAGGTGCAGGACGGCGTCGCGGCCGGCGCGGATCCGGCACCCCTGGTGCTCGCTCGGCAGGAACCCGCTTCCCCAGAATCGCGCGCTCAGCGCCTGCATGTTTCCCGCGCCCTGCGTGATCATCACCACGAACGCCGGGAGGTTGGCGTTCATGCTCCCGAGTCCGTAGCTCATCCAGCTTCCGAACGAGGCGCGCCCCGGCTGCTCGGATCCGGTCTGGAAAAAGGTGATCCCGGGCTCGTGGTTGATCGCCTGCGTGTGAAGCGAGTGCACGACGCAGAGCTCCCGGGCCACCGAGCCGGTGTGCGGCAGCAGCTCCGAGAGCATGATGCCGTCCTGGCGGTTGGCATGGCGCTGGAAGCGGAAGATCGACGGCGCCACCGGGAACCGGTCCTGGCCGCTGGTCATGGTGGTGATGCGCTGGCCGTTGCGGACGGAGTCGGGAAGTTCCTCGTTGAATCGCGCCGCGAGGCCGGGCTTGTGGTCGAAGAGGTCGATCTGGCTGGGCGCACCCTCCATGTGCAGGTAGATGACGCGCTTGGCGCGGGGCGCGAAGTGGGGACCGACCGGAGGCAGCACCGGCGCACCGGGCGCCGGCATCGCCACGCCGTCCGCCGCGCGCGGCGTGGCGGCATGCGCGTGCCGGCCGAGCAACCCGCCGAGGGCGAGCCCGCCGAGCCCGGCGCCGATCGATGCGGCCGCCTGGCCGAAGAACCGTCGCCGCGTGAGGTTCAGGAGGTACTCCTCCATCGGGTCGGCGGCACCGGGGCGTGGATCGTGGTTCGGCATGGTGCTCAGTCCTTCACGATGGTCGCATCGCTCGCCAGGATGGCGTTGGCGATCATGGTCCAGGCGGCGAGTTCCCGCGGATCGATCCCCTCGGCGCGGGGGGCGTGCCCCACCGACACCAAGCGCTCGGCATCGGCCGCGCGATCGGCCGCCCAACGCTCCCGCTCGCGCCCCAGCGCTTCGAGCAGGAGCCGCACGCGCGCCGGCTCGGCCGGGGCGGCGGTCAGGCGCACCCACAGCCCCGCCATGCGCTCGGCATCGCTGCCGCCCTCGCCGAGCGCCCGCTGGGCCGCCACGCGCGCCGCCTCCACGAACTGCGGGTCGTTCCAGAGAACCAACGCCTGCAGCGGCGTGTTGGTGACGAACCGACGCACCGTGCAGAACTCGCGCGTCGGCGCATCCAAGGCAAGCATCGAGGGCGGCGGAGACGCGCGCTTCCAGTAGGTGTAGAGGCTGCGTCGCCACAGCCCTTCGCCCTGGTCCTGCGCGTAGGTGCGCGTGTTGCTCTGCGGCATGCTGGTCTCTTCCCAGAGCCCGGCCGGCTGGTAGGGGCGCGCGCTCGGCCCGCCGACGCGCTCGTGAAGCAGACCCGCCGCATGCAGCGCTTGGTCGCGAATCTGCTCCGCCGCGAGCCGCTGCCTCGGGAACCACCCCAGCAGCCGCTGCTCGGGATCCACCTCGGCCACGTCCGGACGCACACGCGACGACTGCCGGTAGGTGGCGCTCGTGACGATCTGCCGCACCAGGCGCCGGACGTCCCACCCGTTCGTTCGGAAGTCCACGGCGAGCCAATCGAGGAGCTCCGGATGCGTCGGCCAGTCGCCCTGCAGCCCGAAGTCCTCGGGCGATCGCACCAGGCCGCGCCCGAAGAACTGCTCCCAGAAGCGGTTGACGACGACTCGCGCGGTGAGCGGGTTGGCGTCACCCACGAGCCACTGCGCCAGCCCGAGTCGGTTGCGCGGCGCGCCCTCGGGCAGCGCCCCGAGCGCCGCGGGCACCTGCCGCTCGACCGGCCGATCCGGATCGGCCTGGTCGTACAGGCCACGCTTGAGGACGAAGGTGGGCGTGGCCTCGGCGCGCTCACGCATCACCATGGTGCGGGGGGCCTGCGCCTCGTGCTCGGCAAGCGCGGCGTCCGCGGCGCGCAGCGCCCGGTCGCGCGCCCCGAACGACGCCGAGTTCGCCGCCCGCCACGCATCGCGCGCGGCGGTCGAGCCCGCCCCCGCCACCGCGGTCGGACGTGCCCCGTCCTCCGGGAGCATCAGCACCACGGCGTCGCGCGGGGTACGGCCCGCCATCGGGAGTTCCCGGTGGTAGAAGCCTCCCGCGCCGCCCGTGTTCACCACCTTGCAGGCGACCAAGTTCCGACCGCGCCGCAACGGCACCGTGACCAGTTCCTGGTCGGCCGCGACCCCGCGGTCGATCCGTCGCTCGTGCACCGGTTGACCATTGACGAACACCTGCAGGCCGTCGTCGGACCCCAGCGACAGTTGCATCTCGGACGGCTCCGCGCACCACACCTCGCGCGCCACGAACTCGGCGTCCACTCCCTCGGCCAGTCGGACCGGCTGCGCTTCCAGGACGCCCGGCGCGTGGCGCCACCGAAACTCGCCGGTCGACCCCGAACCGAACACCTGGCCCGGATCGATGCGCGTCACCGACTCGGGGCCGAACCGGCCCTCGTAGCCCTCGGGCCCCGAAGCCACCGGGAACGGGCCGCAGATGTACCACGCGCTGGAGGCGGGAGGCAGCGCCGCGGCCGCGGATGGCGCCACGGTGCCGAGCCGCACCCGCACGCGGCCGAGCGAGTGCTGCGGGTACGGGGAGCGGCTGGCCAGCCGGATGAGCACCTCCGTGCCGCCGGGGAACCCCACCGGCTCCTCGGTCACGAAGAGCGCCGAGCGCCCTCCCGTGGCGCGGTGGCCGTCGAGGGCCCACCCGCGGCCGTCGGCGGAGAGCGCATTGGTCACCCGATGGTCGCCGTCGGGCTGCTCGGTGTCGGCCCAGGCCCAGGCCAGGGGCACGCCGATCCGACGGGAGGGTTCTTGCCGCGGCGCCACCTCCACCGTGATCGACTCGAGCACCGCGTTGCCGTTGCCGGCCCGGCCCGGTCGATTCCCGTTGGAGTCGTCCGGCAGCGCTTCCAGGAGGATCGCCCGCCAACCGGCCGCCGGGGTGTCGAGCACCAACCGATACTCGACGTCGGCCGGGTTGGCGCCGACGGCGCGCACGCTGCCGTCCGGCATCGACTCCAGGACGACGCCGTCGGAGGCCTCGGCGGAACGCAGCGTCGCCGGCACCCAGGTCACCGCCGAGCCGAGCGCATCGGCGAACGCCGCGAATCCAGCGCGCTCGCCGTCGTCCATCCGGTCGCGCTCGGCACGCGCCGCCGCAGCGGCACGCCGCAGCACGTCGGTGCGCTCGCGGTGCGCCGGGGTCGGGACGTCGATGAAGGGCTCGAGCGCACGGTTGGCATCGGGCACCTGGCTGTAGATCCCGGGCTCGTCGTTCGAGTTGAAGAACGCGAGCAGCCCGTAGAAGTCCTCCTGGGTCACCGGATCGAACTTGTGGTCGTGGCACCGCGCGCACTGCATCGTGAGGCCAAGGAACGCCGCACCGACCGTGGTGGCCCGGTCCGCGGCGTACTCGAGCAGGTACTCGGCATCGATCGCCCCGCCCTCGTCGCTCGTGACGTGCGCCCGCAGGAACCCGGTGGCGATCCGCTGCGCGTCCGTCGCGCCGGGCAGGAGGTCGCCCGCCACCTGCTCCACCACGAACCGGTCGTAGGGCATGTTGTCGCGGAAGGCGGCGATCACCCAGTCGCGCCACAGCCACATCTGCCGGCCCGCGTCCATGTGGATCCCGGAGGTGTCCGCGTAGCGCGCCACGTCGAGCCACGGCACCGCCATGCGCTCGGCATGGCGGGTGCGGTAGGGCTCCTCGGCGAGCAGGCGGTCGACGAGCCGTTCGTAGGCACCGTCACCGCCATCGGACAGGAAGGCCTCCAGCTCCCGGGGCGTCGGCGGCAGCCCCGTGAGGTCCAGGTACACGCGCCGACACACGGTGGCGCGATCGGCCTCGGGCGCGGGCGCGACACCCTGCCGAGCCAAGCCGGCGTGCACGAAGCGATCGATCGGGCTCCGGCGCCACGCGGGGTCGGTGGGTTCGGGCTCCGGCGCCTCCACGGCCACCGGCGGCTCGAAGGCCCAGTGGGGCTCGTACTCGGCGCCTTGGGCGATCCAACGGGCCAGCGTCGCACGCTCCGCCGCCGTCAGGGCGTGCTTGCCGCTCTCCGGGGGCGGCATGGTGCGTTCGGGATCGGGGTCGGCGGCACGCCGCAGCAGCGCCGACTCGTCCGGTCGCCCCGGGACGATGGCTGCCCCGCCGGGCCGAGGTGCGGTGGCGTCGGCAAACGAGTCGAGCCGAAGCCCGGCCGCGCGGTGCTCGCGGTCCGGCCCGTGGCAGAGAAAGCACCGGTCCGACAGGATCGGGCGCACGTCGCGGCCGAACCGCACGGGCGACGTGTCGTGCCGGGCCGCCGAGCCGATCGGCAGCGGCACGTCGGGCGCACGCTGCGGACGAGGGGCCGCCACCACCGCCAGCCCGGTCGCGACGGCCGCGAGCAGGACGGCGGCCGTCGCGGCGGGGTTCAGCGGGTCCCCTCCGTCTCCAGGTAGGTGTATCCGGAGAGGCCGGCCTCGTACGCCTTCAGCAGCCCCTGGCTCTCGGCCACGGTCATCTGCTTGTTGACCACGGCGCGCTCGCACTCGCGGCGGATCTCGCCGAAGAGGCGGCTCAGGTCGTAGTGCACGTAGCTGAGCACGTCGCGGACCGCGTCGCCCTCGATGATCTCGTCGATCCACCATCCGCCCTGCCCGTCCAGCTTGACGTGGGCCACGTGGGTATCGCCGAAGAGGTTGTGCAGGTCACCGAGCGTCTCCTGGTAGGCCCCCACGAGGAACGCCCCGAGCAGGTAGTCCTCGCCGTCCTCGAAGTCGTGCAGCTCGAGCCACTTGCGGACGTCCCGATCGTCCACGAACCGGTCCACCTTGCCGTCGGAGTCGCAGGTCAGGTCCGCGATGGTGGCCTTGCGGGTGGGTCGCTCGTCGAGCCGGTGGATCGGCATGATCGGGAACAGCTGGTTGATCGCCCAGATGTCCGGCAGGCTCTGGAAGATCGAGAGATTGCAGAAGTACGTGTCGCTGAGGGCGTCCTCGAGGTCGCCGAGCTCCTCGGGCGCGCGTTCCATGCCCCGGGCGATCTCGCGGATCCGCGCGCAGCCGGCCCAGAAGATGCTGTCGACGATCGCGCGGTGCTCCAAGCCCATCAGCCCCACGCTGAAGAGCCGAAGCGCCTCGTCGCGGTCCTCGAGCAGGTCGTTGTAGTTCTCCACCAGCCGGCGCTCGCCGATGGTGCGATAGACGTCGAAGATGTCGACGAGCGGCCGGGGCAGCTCCTCGCCGGGCGCCGGTTCCGGAAGGCGCTCGGGCACCGTGAACCGATCGAGCCGATTGGCTCCGAGCACGTCGAAGATCAGCACGCTCTGCTGCGCCACCATCGCGCGGCCCGACTCGGTGACGATCGTCGGGTGCGGCACCTCCTCCTCGTCGCAGACCGTCATGATCTTGTAGACGACGTTGGATGCGTACTCCTGCAGCGTGTAGTTCATCGAGAACTCGGAGCTGGTGCGGCTTCCGTCGTAATCGATGCCCAGGCCGCCGCCGATGTCCAGGTAGCGCATCCCGGCGCCGGCCTTGGCCAGCTGGGTGTAGATCCGGGCCAGCTCGTTGACGCCCTGGTTGACCTGGCGGATGTCGTGGATCTGGCTGCCCATGTGGCAGTGCAGCAGCTGCAGGCAATCCTCCATCCCGTGGCTTCGCAGGATCGAGAGCACCTCGAGCACCTCGTTGATGCTCAGGCCGAACTTCGCCTTCATGCCGCTCGAGTGACGCCAGCGCCCGGCCCCCTGCGCGGCCAGGTTGATGCGCACGCCGATGGTCGGCCGCACCTGGTGCTGCGCGTAGAAGCGCAGGATCAGCTTCAGCTCGGAGATGTTCTCGATGACCGGGATGATGTTGCGGCCGAGCTTCCTGGCGAGCGCGGTGAACTCGATGTAGCGCTCCTCCTTGAAGCCGTTGCAGATGATCAGGCGGTCCGGCGAGTCGCTGGTCATGCCCATCACCGCCAGCAGCTCGGGCTTGCTGCCGGCCTCCAGCCCGAAGCCGAGGCCCTTGCCCGCATCGCGGACTTCCTCGACCACGCGTCGCTGCTGGTTGACCTTCACCGGGAACACGCCCTGGTAGTCGGCGCGGTAGCCGTGCTCGACGATGGCGCCCTGGAACGCCTCGGCGATGTCCACGAGCCGCTGCCGCAGCAGGTCGCTGAAGTGGATCAGGAGCGGCGTGCGGAACCCGCGCTCGCGCATGCCCTCGACCACCTCATGGAGGTCGACCTCCATGGCCGGGCTGCGGTTGGGGCGGACCACCACGTGGCCCGCCGCGTTGACGTCGAAGAATCCCTTGCCCCACTGGCGCACCGCGTAGAGGGCGGCGGACTGCTCGACCCCCCACGCCGGATCGATGGCCCGGCCCGGTCGGGGGCGGGCGGCGGGAGCGGGGGATGCCGGGTCGGTGAGTGTGTCTGCCATCAGGGTGGTGGCCCGGGCGGGGCCCGGGCGGAAGCCACGATGATAGGAGCGGCCGGAAAAAAGAAAAGGGAAATCGCCCCGGCTCATCCGCCCCGAAGGCTCTGCGCGATGGCCACCTCGTGGACACGGACGCTGGATCGATCCAGGAATTCCTTGGCGCGCTGGAACTCGTCGGGATCCACGGCCTCCACGTCCGCCACGGCACGGTCCACGTGCCCCTGCAGCGCGGCGATGGCCGCATCCACCTCGGCCGCGTACCCCGGCTCGAGGTCACCCCGCACGCGCGCCAAGGCATCGCCGATCCACTTGAGGTCCAGGCGGGCGTTGGCCACCAGGTCCACCACCCGGTGCGCCCGGAGGTCCGCCCGGGCGTGGCGGAAGCTCTCCTCCTCCATGCGTTCGACCTCGGCGGAGGTCAGCCCGTACGTCGGCACCACCTGCACGGCCGCGCGGCAGCCGCTGCGACGCTCGGCGGCCGTCACCGACAGCACGCCGTTCTCGTCGACCAGGAACTCCACCTCGACCTGCGGGATGCCCGCGGGCATCGGCGGGATGCCGCGCAGGTCGAATCGCGCGATCGACCGGCAGTCCTTCACCAGTTCGCGCTCGCCCTGCAGCACGTGGATGAGCACGTTGCGCTGCCCGTCCACGGAGGTCGAGAACATCTCGGTCGCTCGGGTCGGGATCGAGCTGTTGCGCATCACGAGCTTGGCCACCGCCCCGCCCACCGTCTCGATGCCGAGCGACAGCGGCACCACGTCCACCAGCAGCAGGTCGGATCGGCCTCCGGACAGGATCGAGGCCTGCACCGCGGCACCGAGCGCCACCACCTGGTCGGGATCAAGCGCCGTGTACGGCTCGCGACCGAAGAACCCGGCCACGGCGCGGCGCACGGCTGGAATCCGCGTGCTGCCCCCCACCATCACCACGCGATCGATCTCGGGGCTGCCCGCGTCGAGCATCGCGCGGCGGCACGACTCGAGCGTTCGTGCGATCCACGGCGCGGCGGCGACCTCGAACTCGGCGCGCGTGACCGTCCCCGACCAAGCACGACCGTCCGGAAGCTCGATGCGGCAGGTGGCCTGCTCGCGATCGGACAGCTCGACCTTGGTGCGTTCCGCCGCCGCACGCATGGCCTGGCGGACGGCCGGGTCGACCTCGAGACCGAGGCCGAGACCCGCATGCACGAGCGGGAGGATGAGCGAGACGATCACGTCGTCGAGGTCATCGCCGCCGAGCCGGGTATCGCCCGCGGTCGAGAGCACCTGGAAGAAGTCCCCGTCGTCCGGCCCGCCGGGCACGAGTTGCAGCACGGACACGTCGAACGTGCCGCCACCGAAGTCGTACACGGCGATCGTCTCCATCATGGTGCGGCGCCGGGCGCTGGCGCCGATCCCGTAGGCGAGCGCCGCCGCGGTGGGCTCGTTGACGATGCGCACGGCGTCGATCCCGGCGAGCCGCGCGGCGTCACGGGTCGCCTGACGCTGGGCGTCGTCGAAGTAGGCCGGCACCGTGATGACCGCCCGCGACACCGGCACGCCCAGGGCGTGCTCGGCGGAGTCGCGCAGCGCTCGGAGCACGTGCGCCGCCACCTCCTGCGGAGTGACCGCGACGCCCCCGGCCAGGAACGCCGCCAGCCCGCGCGGACCCGGCACCACCTCGTAGGGCAGCCCCGCGGCGTGGGGCTCGCTCTCGGCGTGGCCGCGCCCCATGAACCGCTTGGCGCTGTGGATCGTGTCGCGCGGGAACAGGGCCGCGTCGCGGCGGGCCGCCACGCCGACCACGGGAGGTTCGCCGGCCACCAACCGCACCACCGACGGCAGGAGCGTCACGCCGTCCGGCCCGGCCAGGACGCGCGGACCGGACGCATCGCACACCGCCACCAGAGAGTTGGTGGTCCCGAGGTCAATGCCCACGATCGGCCCGTCCGCTTGTGCCATCCGGCGATGATAGGACGGCGTGGGCGGTGACAACCCCGCCCTCGACTCACCGTGCGCCCGCGTCCGGCAGCCGCTGCATGAACGCGTCGAATCGGCGGCTCGCGGCCCCGGAAAGCGTGCGCACCAGCCCGTCGACCGCCTCGTCGGGGCCGACGATCTCGAACGCGCGCTCGCCGCTCGGCACGCGGATCACGATCTCGGCGCGCCGATCGCCCGCTCCGCCGCGGCCCGGCTCCTGAAGGGTCATCCACCCGGCCCGATCGATGGCCGAGCGCACCGCTGCCGCCTCGTCGGCCGTCAGGGCGCCCCTCCACTGCACCTCACGGTTGAAGGCGGGCAATCCGCCCGCGTACTCGAGGGAACCATCGGCCCGAACCCGGAAGTACTCGTACTGGCGCTCGGCGACCGTGGCCACCCAGAGGTCGATCGCCACTCCGCCCGTCGGAGAACCGGAGACCTGCGGCGGCGAAACCGGCCCGGTGGCGCAGCCCGGAACCATGGCCGCAAGCGCCGCCACCGCGCCGGCGGCGCACCACGATCCGGCGCGATGCCACCGGCTCACGGCCGCACCCCCATGCGGCGCAGCTGGCGGATCTCGCGGTACACGGCGTAGGGGTCGGGGCCGAAGTCGTATCGCTCGGGCAACGCCTGCTCGGGACGCCGGTCGGGCAGCCACGCGAGGATCGCGAGCGTCCGCAGCACGCGGGCGACGGCGGGATCCGCCTCTTCCTTGCCGACCGCGCGCCGCACGAAGGTCCACGTCTGCCCGCCGCCCCGCAGGGTCAGCACCGTCATTCGCTCGCCGCGCGCCGGCCGGAGGAGGTCGGGGTTCGGCGGCCCGTTCGCCGCGTCCACGTCGGTGAACCCCAGGTCACGGCACAGCGCCCACAGGTACTGCACCTGGTCCTCGTAGAGCCAGCGCGAACGCCCCGGGCGCGTCGACACGTCCACGAACGGGCTTTCGTCCGCATGCAACGAACCGTCGGGCAGCAGCACGTACTTGGTCGGTCGGTCCTGGATGGCGTTCAGGTCGGCGGCGCCGCGCCCGAGCATCACGGTGGCATCGATCGCGAAGTCCGGCGGGAATGCCCCGTCGCGCAGCGCGGGCGACTCGGGCGCCGCGGGCTCGATGATCGCGACGGACCGGGCGGGCACCGGCGGCGGAGCCTCCGCGGAGCCCCCGGACGATGAGCACGACGCCATCATCAACCCGGCCAGCATGCCCCCCACCCGGGCCACGGCGACGGCGTCGCACGCGCGTCCGCAAGCACGTCGAATCGATGGTT
>Ga0255181_1000432_pt1 | contig 14131 bp, 15 predicted proteins | sample Atl_Colum_RepC_8_FD_183621 | JGI IMG/M metagenome (GOLD analysis project Ga0255181, IMG submission 183621) | Freshwater microbial communities from Altamaha River, Georgia, United States - Atl_Colum_RepC_8d | ecosystem: Environmental > Aquatic > Freshwater > River | place: USA: Georgia...
AACAGCTGTTTGGCCGTCTGCGCCGTCACGAACTGGTGGAGTCGATGCGCGGTCCCGGCGGGGGCTACAAGCTCGCCCGCGGGGGTAAGGACATCACGGTGGCAGACATCATTTACGCTGTTGACGAGCCAATCGATGCTACCCAGTGCGGCGGTAAACAGAATTGCCATGATGACCATCAATGCATGACCCACGAGCTGTGGGCCAGTCTGAATCGTCACATGGTGGACTTTCTGGATTCGGTCACGCTTCAGGATCTGGTGGATGAGCAGCGCAATAAGCGTCCGATCTCAGTTGCCGATCCGGTGCCGGTTCGTCGCCATGTGATGTTTCAAGAGCCGCGTACGGTTCAAGACACAACGGTGGCGTGATGAGAAAACCCGTCTACCTCGATTACTCGGCCACTACACCTGTAGATCCTCGGGTGCTGGATGTCATGTTGCCTTTTCTTCGTGAAGACTATGGCAATCCAGCCTCCCGCAGCCATGCCTACGGCTGGAAGGCCGAAGAGGCCGTGGAAACTGCCCGCGAGCACGTGGCTGCCCTGGTGAATTGCGATCCGAAAGAGATCGTCTGGACATCCGGCGCCACAGAGTCGATCAACCTCGCGATCAAAGGTGCGGCCCACTTCTATAAGACCAAGGGCCGGCATCTGATCACGCTAAAGACAGAGCACAAGGCCACCCTGGATACCTGTCGCGAGTTAGAGCGTGAGGGATTCGAGGTCACCTATCTCGATGTGAAGGACGATGGCCTGATGGACTGGGATGCCTTTGTTGCAGCAGTTCGTCCGGACACTATTCTGGTGTCGGTCGTCTATGTGAACAATGAGATCGGAGTCATCCAAGACATTCCGCGTATTGGAGAATTCTGCCGCAGCAAGGGCATTATTTTTCATGTTGACAGTGCCCAGGCCACCGGAAAAGTTGTGATCGATCTGGAGCAGTTGAAGGTCGATCTGATGTCCTTCTCAGCACACAAGACCTATGGCCCGAAGGGCATGGGTGCCTTGTTCGTTCGACGCAAGCCGCGGGTGCGCATTGAGGCACAGATCCACGGAGGCGGTCACGAGCGTGGGATGCGGTCCGGCACACTGCCCACCCATCAGATTGTCGGCATGGGCGAAGCATTCAGACTGGCACGGCTGGAGATGGCCACCGAAAACGAACGGATACGGGCGCTACGTGACCGGCTTCTCAAGGGGCTGACCGAGATGGAAGCGGTCTATGTCAACGGCGATATGGAGCAGCGGGTACCCCATAACCTGAATATCAGTTTCAACTATGTCGAGGGCGAGTCCTTGCTCATGGGGATTAAGGATGTTGCGGTCTCCTCGGGTTCGGCCTGTACATCGGCCAGTCTTGAGCCTTCCTATGTGCTGCGGGCCCTGGGCCGTTCGGATGAGCTGGCCCATTCATCGATTCGTTTTTCGGTCGGCCGCTTTACCACCGAGGAAGATATTGACTTCACGGTGGCGCTTATCAAAGAGAAGGTGGCCAAGCTTCGTGAGATGTCTCCGTTGTGGGAGATGGTCAATGAAGGTGTCGATCTGAATTCGGTTCAGTGGGCTGCGCACTGAGCCGAGATACGAAAGATGTTCGCAGCAGAACAATTAAAACAGACAGGTGTTTGAACTAGTGTCGTTTCGGGGGATTAAGCATGGCGTACAGTGAAAAGGTAATTGATCATTACGAGCATCCGCGCAATGTCGGCGCGTTCGATAAGTCCGATCCGGGTGTCGGTACCGGGATGGTGGGCGCGCCCGCCTGTGGCGATGTGATGAAACTTCAGATTAAGGTAAACGCACAGGGTGTGATTGAGGACGCACGCTTTAAGACCTATGGCTGCGGCTCTGCGATTGCCTCATCCTCGCTGGTGACTGAGTGGGTCAAGGGCAAGACCCTGGACCAGGCCATGGAGATCAAGAATACGCAGATTGCCGAGGAGCTTGCCCTTCCGCCGGTCAAAATCCATTGCTCGATTCTGGCGGAGGATGCGATCAAGGCAGCAATCGAGGATTACAAGACCAAGCATGGCGATCATGAGACCAGCCAGGCCAAAGCGGCCTAGCGCTGAGATCTGCTGATTGACTCATCATGGCAGTTACTTTGACCTCCAAAGCAGCCGAGCACGTCGCGCAGTTCATTGCGAAACGCGGAAAAGGGCTTGGCGTGCGCCTTGGCGTGAAGACCACCGGCTGCTCAGGCCTGGCGTACAAGCTCGAATTTGTTGACCAGCCTGCAGCCGAAGACCTGACCTTCGAGAGTTTTGGCGTGAAGGTTCTGGTGGACCCAAAGAGCCTTCCCTACATCGATGGAACAGAGCTTGATTACACCCGAGAGGGACTGAACGAAGGGTTTAAGTTCAACAATCCCAACGTTAAGAGTGAGTGCGGCTGCGGAGAATCCTTCAAAGTCTAGACCGTGATCTCTGTCTCTGGTGGTGCGGCACAACTGTCCGCGCGCAATCATTTTTCTCTTTTCGGCCTGCCCATTCGATTCGCCCTGGACTCCGAGGCCCTCGACCGCGCATGGCGCGCTGTTCAAACGGCAGTGCATCCTGACCGTTTCGCGGCGGGCAGTGACGCACAACGGCTGCTTGCCCTGCAGTATTCAACCCGGATCAACGAGGCCCATCAGGTGCTGCGTGATCCTCTGCGGCGCGCAGCCTATCTTTGTGAACTCAACGGTGTGGATGTCGATGCCGAACGCAATACCGCCATGCCCGAAGAATTTTTGATTCAGCAGATGGAGTGGCGGGAATCTCTAGAGGACGCCGCCCAGGCCGGGGATCTGCGCGGGCTGGCGCAGCTGGAACAGGAGGTCGCCGGAGCGACCTCGGAGACGGAATTGTTATTGGAGCATCTTCTGGATCGTAGCGAGCCTGATTTTCAGCGGGCCGCTGCCGAGGTACGTCGGATGATGTTTTTGGCTAAGTTTTCTGAGCAGCTTCGGCTAGAAAAGAAAAGGGTGGAACGTGGCACTGCTTCAGATTGCTGAACCCGGGCAGTCTGCTGCCCCCCATCAGCATCGTATTGCGATCGGTATTGATCTGGGCACAACCCATTCGCTTGTTGCCGCGGTACGCAGCGGCAGTGTAGATGTTCTTGCCGACGAGCACGGCAGGGTCCTGTTGCCGTCGGTGGTGCGCTATGGCCCCGATGGCGTATTGGCCATCGGTGAGCAGGCGCTCGAATCGGCGGTCACGGATCCAACGAATACCATCATTTCGGTAAAGCGATTGATGGGCAGAGGCGTGGGCGATATTGCCGCCCACAGCACGCCATATGACATCGTGGAAGGTCCTGGGCAAAAAATGGTGAGCCTGAAGACCGCTGCTGGGCTGCGATCCCCGGTTGAAGTGAGCGCGGATCTATTGGGTGAATTGCACCAGCGTGCCCGAGACGCTTTCGGGCTTGGTGTTGCCGACGACATTGCCGGTGCGGTGATTACAGTGCCTGCCTATTTCGATGATGCCCAACGCCAGGCCACGAAAGATGCGGCGCGTCTTGCTGGCCTGCAGGTACTGCGTCTGATTAATGAGCCGACAGCGGCTGCGTTGGCCTATGGGCTCGACTCCGGCGCAGAGGGGTTGTATGCCGTGTTCGATCTCGGAGGTGGGACATTCGATGTGTCCTTGCTCCGCCTGACCCGGGGTATCTTTGAGGTCGTGGCGACGGGAGGAGACACTGCACTCGGTGGTGATGATTTTGATACCGCACTTGCGCATGCATGGCTGTCGCGCTGGGAGCTTGGACATGATTTTTCCGCCTTATCGGCTTCAGAGCGACGACAGCTCCTTCGCCTTGCGCGACGACAGAAAGAGGCGCTGACCGAACTGGCCCCGGACGTGTCGACAACGGCGAGCTGGACGCGCGAAAACGGGCAGTCTTATGGTGCGGATATTAGTCGACGGGAGTTTGATCAGATCACGGCCGATCTCGTGAGGCGAACCATTTCGGTATCGCGGCAGGTGTTGGATGATGCCGGTATCGCGGTGACCGATCTGAAGGGCGTGGTGTTGGTGGGTGGTAGCACGCGCATGCCGGTCATTCGACGTGCTGTGGCCGAGTGTTTTGGACAGGAGCCCATTACAGGACTGGATCCGGATCGTGTCGTTGCGATCGGTGCCGCGCTGCAGGCGAACCTGCTTGCGGGTAATCGTTCGGAGGGTGATGACTGGCTGCTGCTCGATGTCTTGCCGCTATCGCTCGGCCTAGAGACGATGGGCGGGCTTGCCGAGAAGATCATTCCTCGCAATACGCCAATCCCTGTGGCGCGCGCCCAGGAATTCACAACATTCAAAGACGGCCAGGTGGCGATGTCGATTCACGTCGTTCAAGGCGAACGGGAATTGGTCTCTGAATGCAGATCCCTCGCCCAGTTTGAGCTACGCGGTATTCCTCCGCTATCGGCGGGCGCGGCCCGTATTCGGGTGAGCTTCCAAGTGGATGCGGATGGCCTGTTGTCCGTCTCTGCCCAAGAGCAAAGGTCAGGTGTTGAGGCCTCAGTGGTGGTGAAGCCCTCCTATGGTCTGACCGATGCGCAGGTTGCTGAGATGCTGCAGGCTGGATTTTCATCTGCCCAGCAGGACATGCAGGTGCGTGCGTTGCGTGAGGCGCAGGTGGATGCCCAGCGGCTTCTGGAGGCGGTCTCCAGCGCGGTGAGCCAGGACGGTGATTTGCTGACCGGGGATGAACGCCAACACATAGAGGAACTGATGGAGCAACTGCGTGCAACGTGTGGCGGGGCGGACCTGGATGACCTCCGGGATCGGACGCGTCGGCTGTCGGCGCTTACAGATGACTTTGCGGCCCGCCGTATGGATCGGGCAGTCCAGCGTGCGCTTGCAGGTCAATCAATTGACGGAGTGATCGGCCATGCCGCGCGTTAAAGTCATGCCCCATCCGGAGATCTGCCCAAATGGTGCCGAGTTTGAGGCAGCCTCGGGAGACAACCTTTGCCGCAGTCTGCTGGCCCATGGGATCGAGATTGAGCATGCCTGCGAGATGTCCCGGGCCTGTACGACTTGCCATGTCATCGTGCGCCAGGGTTTCGAGTCGTTGACACCATCAGAAGAAGATGAGGACGACCTTCTCGATCGTGCCTGGGGGCTAACGCCGGTCTCTCGGCTGTCATGCCAGGTGGCCATCGATGACAAAGATCTCACCGTAGAGCTTCCCCGTTACACCATTAACCACGCAAGAGAGCATCACTGATATGAAATGGACCGATACGCTAGAGATCGCAATTCAGCTCAGCGAGTATCATGCGGATGTAGATCCCAAGACAATTCGCTTCACCGATCTTCACCGCTGGGTGTTGGCGCTTCCCGAATTCGACGATGATCCAAATCGTTCGAATGAAAAGATTCTTGAAGCCATTCAAATGCATTGGATAGAGGAGTCCGAATGATGAAACTGTTTATGAAAGCCGGTTCTTGCTCACTGGCCCCACACATTGTTTTAAAAGAGTCTGGCCTCGCCTTTGAGACCGAGGTGGTGGATCTAAAAGCCAAGCAGACGGCGTCGGGCGGCAATTACCTGGATATCAATCCCAAAGGCTACGTCCCGGCCCTTAAGCTTGACTCGGGTGAAGTGCTGACCGAGGGCCCGGCGATTACTCAGTACATCGCCGATCAGGTACCGCAAAAGCGGCTCGCGCCGGCCAATGGCACGATTGAGCGTTCCCGCCTGCAGAGCTGGCTGACCTTCATCGGGACTGAACTACACAAGAATTTCAGCCCGTTTTTCAATCCGGCCGCCACACAGGAATGGAAAGATATTGCCCGCGCGAATCTCGAGCGTCGGTTCGCCTATGCAGACAGTCAGCTCGCCGGACGGCAGTTTTTAATGGGAGATGATTTCAGTGTGGCGGATGCGTATCTGTTTACGGTGATGCGCTGGGCGGTGTATATCAAGATGGATATGGCTGCATGGCCCAATCTGCTCGCCTTCCAGGCCCGCGTGGCCGGCCGTCCGAGTGTGCAGTCCGCCTTGAAAGACGAAGGGCTGATTTAATTTTCTTCTTTGCGCAGCGCCGGGAAGAGGATGACATCCCGGATGCTTGCGCTGTCGGTGAGCAGCATCACCAGCCGGTCGATACCAATGCCGCAGCCGCCTGCGGGGGGCATGCCGTATTCGAGCGCCCGAATGTAGTCGGCATCAAAAAACATGGCCTCCTCATCGCCGGAGTCCTTCGCCTGTACCTGTAGGTGAAAGCGCCGGGCCTGATCTTCGGGGTCATTAAGCTCTGAGAATCCGTTTGCGATCTCCCGGCCGGTGATGAAAAGTTCGAAGCGCTCGGTGATCTCGGGCCGTTGATCGGAGGCCCGGGCCAGTGGGGAGACCTCGACTGGATAATCCACGATAAATGTCGGGTTCCAGAGCTTGTCTTCGGCAACCTCTTCAAACAGTGCCAGCTGAAGCGTGCCCAGGCCTGCCTGCCGTAGATTGGGCGCCTGGAGGTCGACCTTGTGCTGTCGGAGTGCATCGCGAATCGCATTCGGATCCTGAAGCATGCTGCTGCTGTAATGCGGCGCATGACGCTGAATGGCTTCAGTGATCGTAAGGCGCTCAAATTTTGTAGCCAGATCAACTGGCCTGCCCTGATAGGTGAGCACTGCTGATCCCGTAGCCACTTCGGCTGCATGACGCAGCACCTGCTCGGTGAAATCCATGAGCCATTGATAGTCGGTATATGCGGCGTAGAACTCCATCATGGTGAACTCTGGGTTGTGCCGCGGGCTGAGTCCCTCATTACGGAAGTTACGATTAATTTCATAGACCCTTTCAAATCCACCGACAATCAGTCGCTTTAGAAAAAGTTCCGGTGCGATACGCAGAAACATCTGCTGATCTAAAGCGTTGTGGTGGGTAATGAACGGTCGCGCAGCAGCGCCCCCAGGAATCCGCTGCAGCATGGGTGTCTCGACCTCGAGAAAACCATGGTCGTTCATGAAATGGCGGATTGCCGAGAGGGTCTTGGAGCGTGCGATGAAAATCTCACGGGATTCGTTATTGACAATCAGGTCGACATAGCGCTGTCGATAGCGTGTCTCGGTGTCGTGTAGGCCGTGGAATTTATCCGGTAGGGGTCGCAATGATTTACTGATCAGGCGAATCAGGCTGCAGCGTATCGAGAGCTCGCCCTTCATGGTTTTGAAAAGGACACCCTCGGCGTACAGAATATCGCCAAGATCCCAGTGCTTAAATGCCTCGTGAGATGCTGATCCGACGCCCTCATCGTTTAGGTAGATCTGAATTCTTCCGGTCGCGTCTTGCAGCGTGGCGAAGCTGGCTTTTCCTTGCACGCGTTTCAGCATCATTCTTCCGGCGACACTCACCTGTACATGTTCGCCCTCGAGCTGCTCACGGCTATGCTGCTCGTACCGGGCATGCAGGGCAGCTGCCCGATGAGATGGATGGACGTCGTTTGGAAAAGCCGTGGCCTTGGCCCGCAGGCTATCGAGCTTGGCACGACGTTCGGTCATGATCTGGTGTTCGTCAAAGCCTGACTGCTCAAGGCTCTTGTCACCATCTTCCGGTGTGGGGGGCGTAGTGCTCATCTCAGACTCCCTGCTTAAGGCTGGCTTCGATAAATGCATCGAGATCACCGTCAAGGACACGCTGCGTGTTGGAGATTTCCACATGGGTCCGCAGGTCCTTAATTCTTGACTGATCCAGAACGTAGCTGCGGATCTGATGGCCCCAGCCTACATCGGTCTTACTATCTTCAAGTTTCTGCTGCTGCTCAAGACGCTTTCGCATTTCATGCTCATAGAGCCGGGATTTCAGCATCTTCCAGGCCTCATCCCGATTGCGGTGCTGGGAACGGTCGTTCTGACACTGCACCACGATTCCTGTGGGGACATGGGTCAGCCGCACCGCTGAATCGGTCTTGTTGATGTGCTGACCACCAGCACCCGAAGCGCGAAATGTGTCGGTACGGACATCGGCCGGATTAATCTCAATTTCAATGGAGTCATCCACCTCTGGGTAGACGAATACGGAGGCAAAGGAGGTATGACGCCCGCCACTGGAGTCAAATGGCGACTTTCGTACGAGCCGATGCACACCGGTCTCGGTGCGCAGATAGCCGAACGCATAATCACCCGAAATCTTAATCGTGGCTGACTTGATTCCCGCAACATCCCCTTCGGATTCCTCGAGCAGTTCTGATTTAAAGCCCTTGCGCTCCGCGTATCGAAGGTACTGACGCAAGAGCATCGATGCCCAGTCGCAGGCCTCTGTTCCCCCGGCGCCTGCCTGGATATCGACGAAACAGTTGCTAGGATCTGCGGGGTTGGAGAACATACGGCGAAATTCCAGATCGGCGACCTCTGCCTCGATCGTCTGACCATCCTGCTCGACGGCGAGCAGTGTTGCATCGTCGGCCTCCTGACGCGCCATATCAAGAAGCTCACTGGACTCCTCAATTCGGGCCGAGAGCCCGCGGATCGAGGCCACTACCGTCTCGAGGGACTTTTTCTCCCGGCCCATTTCCTGGGCCCGCTTGGGATCATTCCAGAGCTGGGGATCCTCCAGCAGCTGATTGACGTCGTTTAGCCGCGCTGCTTTTGCATCAAAGTCAAAGAAACCCCCGGAGTTCATCTACCCGCTTGCGCAGGGATTGAAGGGATTGGTCGATCTGATTGATGCGCTCGGCTTCCATTGAAATTCCGCTAAAAAACCTCGGATTTTACGCTAGACCGATGATCTCTAACTGCACAGAGGATCGGCCCTGCCAGTCATTGACACCGAGCTGATAGGCAAGTCTGCTGCGTGGGCCGGTCAGAGGTCCGGCACGAAACCAGATGGCCTCAAAGGGTTCGGCCTGGCGGGGCCCTAATGAGGCCAGTCGAAGCGTGAGCCGCAGATGTTGCTCCTTGATACGTTTCTGCGCCAGGATCTCAAATTCATTGATAAAGACAGGCGCCGGAAATCCCTGGCCCCAGATCTGCTCCGATAACAGCCTGGCGACATCGAGGCGAATCTCCTCCGGTTGTAGGCCACCATCAAACTCAAGAACCTGCTGGAGCGCTGCCGGTTCGGCGAACTCTCGAAGTGCGGCCTCAAACGCCTGCGTGAATGGGACCAGATCGCTAGCGGCAAGTGTCAGGCCGGCGGCCATGGCATGCCCCCCGAAGGTCTTCAGAAGGGCGGGATGTCGGGTATCGATACGCTCTAAGACATCGCGGATGTGAATACCGGGGATGGAGCGGCAGGAACCTTTAATCAGTGACGAATCCGGATCGTTCGCGAAAATAACGGTTGGCCGATAAAAGGCCTCTTTCAGGCGTCCAGCAATTAGGCCGACGATGCCCTGATGCCACTCAGCATCATGGAGCACGATGCCGATCGCTTGACTGTCGGCCCCGGACGGGTTGGTCTTGGATTGCGCTGCGAGTTTTTGCTGTGCCCGTTGCATTGCCGTTTCACGGGCCTCGGATTCAATTTCTTGTCGTTCGCGATTTAAGCTGTCGAGCTGCGCTGCAAGCGCTCGCGCATGTTCAGCGTCATCCTCAATTAGGCAGCGAATGCCAATGGCCATGTCAGCCAGACGTCCTGCCGCGTTGACGCGTGGGCCAATTGCGAAGCCCAGATCGCGGACCGTTGCCTCTCGAACGGAACGGTTTGCGATCTCAAATAATGCGGTGAGACCTGCAACGGACCCGGCCCGCCGCAGTCGGCTCAGGCCTTGGGCGACCAGTCTGCGGTTATTCGCATCGAGCCGAACCAGATCCGCGACTGTGCCGAGTGCCACAATGGGCAACAGATCATCGAGTCGAGGAATTTTTTCGGCAGGCCAACCGCGTTTATCCCGCAGGTGGCCGCGTAGCGCCATCAGCACATAGAACATCACACCGACACCCGCCAGGTGTTTACTTGGGAATGGACATCCCGACTGATTCGGGTTCACGATCAGCGCCTCGGGCAGCTGCGGCCCGGGCAGATGGTGGTCGGTCACTAAAACCTTCATGCCGAGCGCTTTTGCCCGCGATACGCCGGCCAGGCTGGAGATGCCGTTATCGACCGTGATAATCCAATCAGGAATGTTGTCGTGGTACAGGGCTGCCGCGTGATCTACCAGCGCTGGGGTGAGTCCGTAGCCAAAGATAAATCGATCGGGCACAAGAAAATCCACGTTGGCACCGAAGCGGCGCAGACCACGGATTGCCACTGCGCAGGCCGTTGCCCCATCGGCGTCAAAGTCCGCAACCACCAGAAGCCGACTGCCAGCCTCGATGGCGTCTGCAAGTGCGCCTGCTGCCTGCTCCAGGTTGAGCATATTGGTGGGGGGCAGGAGTCCATTTAGGTCGTTAACAATGTCCTCGGGTGTTTTGATATCGCGTCGGGCGTAAACCCGCGCCAGGACCGGATGAATTCCTGCCCGCGTAAGCGATGCCTGAACGTTTTCGTTCGGCCGTCGCTCGCGGGTTGCGGGGGGCTTCGGGCTGGCGTGCTCAATAGACGGTTGCATGCTGGCTAGTATGGCAAACTCAGCGCATGCTGCCTTATGAAATCATGATTGGCCTGCGGTACACCCGTGCTGGACGCGCTGCCCGGTCTCAGCGGCGTTCCAGTGGCGGCATTGTGGGTCTGCGAAGAAACCGTTTCATCTCCTTTATATCGGGCCTTGCGACCGCGGGAATCGCCCTGGGAGTAGCTGCCTTGATCGTGGTGCTCTCTGTCATGAATGGGTTTCAAAAAGAGGTTCGAGACCGAATGCTCAGTGTGCTCTCGCATGCTGAAGTCATCATCCCTGGGGGGGCGCTCAGCATGGTCGGGGCGGTGCAGGCCCGGGTCGGTCAGCATGATGCGGTACAGGCCTCTGCGCCTTTCGTGATGGCGCAGTCCATGATCTCTCGCGATGGCCAGATGCGAGGAATCCTGGTGCGTGGTATCGATCCCCGTCAGGAGCCTTTGGTGAGCGGTGGTGTAGCCCGACTGCTGTCCGGCAAACTGGAGACACTGGCGCCGACGACGTTTCAGATTGTCTTGGGCCGTGATCTGGCATCCCAGCTGGGGGCGTCCATTGGAGATCAGGTTGTCCTGATTGCGGCCGATGGTGTTGTCGGTCCTGCCGGTGTGACACCGCGGCTGCGTCAGTTCACGGTGGGTGGAATATTTGCCTCCGGCCATCATGAATACGACAGCAACCTCGCCCTAATTCATGCCGCAGATGCAACTGTATTTTTTAGGGATCAGGCAACAGTTGGTGTGAGACTCAGGCTGGATGATATGGAACGGGCACCGGTCGTGGCACGCGAGCTTGCAACCGTGTTGTCCTCTGAGCCGGGGCTGCGACATGTCATCGTGCGTGACTGGTCATATGAGAACCGCAATTGGTTTGCCGCAGTCCAGGTCGAGAAGCGAATGATGTTCATCATTCTTACGCTGATCATTGCGGTAGCGGCGTTTAATCTGGTGTCGATGCTGGTCATGACCGTGACCGATAAACGTGGCGACATCGCGATTTTGCGAACGCTTGGTGCCCAGCGGGGCAGCATCATGGCTATTTTTGTAGTTCAGGGTGCCTGGCTCGGCCTGCTTGGTGTTGGGTTCGGTGTCGTGGCTGGGGTATTGATCGCCAGCAATATCGACCTGGTCATGGCCTGGATCGAGACGCTGTTTGGATTTCAGGTTCTTCCGAAAGGCATCTACTTCATCGATCGACTGCCGTCGGATCTGCGCGCATCTGATGTTACGCAGATCGGCCTCATGGCCATTGTGCTGTCGTTTCTGGCCACGCTCTACCCGAGCTGGCGTGCATCTCGGCTTGAACCGGCAGAGGCCTTACGTTATGAATAGCGCTGCCGCCGTATCCATGAACCCATCCGATCAAATACCCTTGTTGGAGGCGAAAGATCTGCGCATGGTCTTTGGAGATGGCGCCGGAGAGGTCGTGGCACTTGGCGGTGTTGGCCTGACGCTGCACCGTGGGGAGACAGTTGCGGTGGTGGGTGCATCTGGTGCGGGCAAGAGCACGTTATTGCATATTCTGGGCGGCCTTGAGGCGCCTACCTCGGGCGAGGTTCTTCTGCAGGGGCGATCGCTTTATGCCATGCCTGATCGAGAGCGGACCATCCAGAGAAATTCGGATCTTGGATTTGTGTATCAGGCTCACCATCTGCTGCCCGAATTCACTGCGGAAGAAAATGTCGCGATGCCGTTGTTGATTCGTCGGCAGTCGCCGTCGGCCGCGCGGGTGCAGGCTATTGAGATGTTGTCTCGGGTAGGGCTGGAGGCGCGATGCAGCCATACACCCGCCATGCTCTCGGGCGGGGAGCGTCAGCGGGTGGCAATCGCGCGGGCGTTGGTGACCCAGCCGGCCTGTGTTCTTGCCGATGAGCCCACCGGTAATCTCGATCGAGCGACCGCTGCAAAAGTGTTTGAAGTACTTATCGATCGTGTGCGAAGCCAACAGTGTGGCCTGATCGTAGTCACACATGACCCCGAGCTTGCGCAGCGCTGCGATCGGATTATCGCGCTCTGATCTTGCGGCGTTTACGGCGCTGAACGACTTCCCAACGTACCCACAGATTCCAGCCGAATCTCGTGAGCAGATAGCCCAGGATGGCGAGCGTAAGGGCGAGCGCGAATACACCCACCACAAGTGGCCAGCCCATCCCAAGGGCCCAATCGGCAAGTCCGACAAAGGAACTGACCGGAGCGGTCAGATCGAACTCGGGTGGGGCTGGAAATGCCTGCCCGGCCTGGCCGTCGTGTGTCGCTGCAGGCATGAGGCGATTTAAGAGAAAGATACCGATCTGTAGCGCCAGGACATACAAGGGTATAAACGTGATCGGATTGGTATAAAAGGTCATCAATACCGCGACGGGCAGGTTCCAGTGAAAAAGAAACGAAAAAAGTGCGGCGCCAAACATCTGAAATGGTGCTGGGAACAGCCCGCAAAAGAGACCCGCAGCGACACCGCCAGCGACGCTGCGTCGATGCAGCGTCCATACGGCGGGGTGGAGCACCCATGGACCCAGGGCTCGGAGCACTCGGCTCTGTTCGAGCTTTGATTGGTCCGGCAGAATGCGGTGAAGGAACTTTCTCGCCATAGCGGCCTATTCTAGCCATGCTTATCGATAGTCATTGTCATCTTGATTATCTGGATGTACCCGCAAACCCTGGCGGCATTACGGGTGCGATCTCTCGCGCACGGAGTGTGGGGGTTCGTGCCGTCATTGTTCCAACGGTCGCGCCAGAGAACTTCGATCGCGTGGTGGCGCTTGCAGAGCGCATTCCCGAGGTGTTTTTCGCGCTCGGGATCCACCCGATCTATGTCCAAGAGATGAGCGACAGCAGTCTCGACGATCTTCAGAATGCCCTGAGGCGATTAAAGGACCATCCCAAACTCGTCGCAGTAGGGGAGATTGGCCTTGATCATTACGTGTCAGATCGAGATCGGGAAAAAATGCAGATGTTTTATCTTGCCCAGTGCAAAATGGCCCGGGATTTTTCGTTGCCTGTGGTACTTCATGTTCGTAAAGCGCAGGACCAGGTGCTCAAGGGATTACGGCGGTATGGCATTCGATCGGGAATTGCCCACGCCTTTAATGGCAGCTTTGTACAGGCTCAGGCCTATATTGCGCAGGGGCTCGCCCTTGGTTTTGGCGGTGCAATGACCTTTACCCGTGCCGCCCAGATTCGAAGGCTTGCGGCCACGTTACCACTTTCTGCAATTGTGCTGGAGACAGACTCCCCCGATATCGCACCGGCGTGGCGTGCGCGCGGTGCCATCAATGAGCCGGGCGAAATGCGCGCTATTGCGCAATGCCTTGCTGAACTCCGAGACGACTCCTTGGAGACAATTATTCGGGCGACCGGAGAGAATTCTCTTCGCGCTCTGCCTAGGCTCAACACGCACGTTTAGTTTCCTTTGTTGTCGATCGCGCTTGGCGCGTTGTTGGGTGTCTGCTGGGTACAGACGCAGCGGATACTGCCGGATGCGTCAGTCTCCATTTGGATCGGCGTAGCGGCCGGCGTTGCAGCCTGGCTCTTCGGGTGGCTGCATCGGCAAAGCTCCTGCCCAGGGCGCTCCCACCTGATTCGTCATGGCACAGGATTTCTGCAGCATTGCGCGTGGGTAGGCTGTGCGGGGGGAGTCTCTGCAGCATGGTG
>Ga0255181_1000433_pt1 | contig 14121 bp, 9 predicted proteins | sample Atl_Colum_RepC_8_FD_183621 | JGI IMG/M metagenome (GOLD analysis project Ga0255181, IMG submission 183621) | Freshwater microbial communities from Altamaha River, Georgia, United States - Atl_Colum_RepC_8d | ecosystem: Environmental > Aquatic > Freshwater > River | place: USA: Georgia | collected...
GTAGCCTCGGCACGCATCTGCCGGGCGATACATTCAGCAATTAGCATCACCGGGGCGTTGGTATTGCCTGATGTAATCGTGGGCATGGCCGATGCATCAATGACACGCAGTCTGGCCACACCACGAAGCCGGCACTCTGAGTCCAACACCGTCATTGGATTATCTGAACGGCCCTGGGCGTCTACCCTGCCCATGGCACAGGTGGCCACCGGATGAAAAATTGTTGTGCCGAGATCCCGGGCTGCATGCTCAAGCTCCTGCTCGGTCTGCACCGAGGGTCCAGGCAGCATCTCCACAGGCCGGTGGGGCGACAAGGCCGCGCTTTTCATGATGGCACGCGTCATCCGCAGGCCCGCCACCGCGGCCTGACGATCCTCTTCAGTCGAGAGGTAATTGCACATGATTCGGGGCGAAGCCATGGGATCCGGATGTGCGGGGCGAATCCAGCCACGCGAGCTTGGCCGGAGATTACACACACTCGGCGTAATCGCATTAAATGGATGCAGCGGTTCGCCAAATTTTGGCAATGACAGGGGCTGAACATGCCACTCCAGGTCCGGTGTCGCCAGATCAGGACGGCTTTTAGCAAAGGCGCCCAATGTTGAAGGCGGCATGGTCATCGGCCCGGAGCGCAGCAGGGCGTACTGCAAGGCCATACCGATTCGGGTGAACAGGTTTTTGTACAGCGTATTCACTGTGGCGCAGTTCTGAACCTGATAGACGGTGCGAATCTGAAGATGATCTTGTAGATTTTCTCCAACCCCAGGCAGATCATGTGTCGGCGTAATACCGATCGAGGACAACATCGATGCATTGCCGATTCCCGATACCTGCAGCAGGTGCGGAGAGCTCACCGCGCCGGCAGAAAGAATCACCTGGTCGCGAGCCATCACCTGCTGTCGTACGCCCTCATGCAGAATCTCCACACCGGTGATTTCTAGGCCTGCATCGGCCCAGGCACGCTGCCGATAACGCGGCTGCTGCAGTGTCTGTTCCGAAATTGGGGCAGTGATTAGGCGGAGCACCTGGGCTTTGGTGATCACCTTCAGATTGGTCCGCTGCCGAACGGGATGCAGAAATGCATCTGCCATTGACCAACGCACCCCTTTTTTCTGGGTGACATGAAAATACGCACAGCCGAGGTTGTCGCCTCGATTGAACTCCTCAATCGAAGGGATTCCCTGTTGGCGGGCCGCCTCGCGCCAGGCATCGAGTATTGGCCAACGGACCCGAGGAGACTCCACACGCATCTCACCGCCGACGCCATGCCAGTCATTGGCGCCACCGAAATAATCTTCCATCGATTGATAGACGGGAAGGGCATGCGCCCAGTCCCAGCGCGAATCTCCGGTCGCCTGCACCCATCGGTCATAGTCAGAGGCCTGACCACGCATATAAATCATGGCGTTAATCGATGAGCAGCCGCCAATCACCCGGCCCCGGGCGTAGTGAATGGATCGGCCATTAAGTCCTGGATCGGGCTCGGTCTTAAAGCACCAGTCTGTTCGCGGATTGGCGATTGCAAAAAGATAGCCGACAGGGATCTTGATCCAGATCCAGTCGTCTTCGCCGCCGGCTTCGATCAGCAACACCTGACGCGAGGGATCTTCGGACAGTCGATTGGCGAGCAGACAGCCCGCGCTGCCCGCACCAATGATGATGATGTCAGCCTGCACTGAAGCCGCCGTTGTAGCGATTCATGACTGACGTTGCATGACAAAGCCCTGCACTGTTTGGGATCGGGTTCGGGCAATGCTCATCAAAATTCCTGCACCAAAGCCCAGCGTCACCATCGCAGTGCCGCCATACGACATCCATGGCAGAGGAACGCCCACCACAGGGAGTACGCCCGTGACCATACCCATATTGACAAAGGCATAGTTAAAAATCGTGAGCGAAATTGCTCCAGCAAGCAGTCGAGTAAATAATGTCGGGGCGCCGATGGCAATCCAAAGGCCGCGAAGAATCAGTCCGCCATATAGGGCCACCAGCAGTAGATTGCCCAGCAGTCCGAACTCTTCTGAATAGGCTGCGAACAGAAAATCGGTGGTGCGCTCCGGAATAAATTCGAGATGGGTCTGGGTACCCTGCATCCATCCTTTGCCAAAAATCCCACCTGATCCGACTGCAATAATGGATTGGATGATATGAAACCCTTTGCCCAATGGGTCGCGCATGGGATCAAGTAGGGTACAGACCCGCTGGCGCTGATACTCTCGCAGGCCCGGCCAGTTGATGCCATCTGCACACGCAGCATCGCCAAAGATCACCAACACCAGCACACCTGCTACGCCCACCCCCAGTGCGATGAGCACCAGACGCCACGGCAAGCCAGCAAAAAACAGCACGAATAAGCCTGCAGAAAACACCAGGATGGCGGTACCCAGATCGGGCTGGGCAAGAATCAGGGCAGTCGGCACACCCAAGAGCAGTAACGCGAGAATCCAATGCTGGACTGTACGCAGTCCCTCCATACGATGAACCAGCCAGGCCAGCATCATCGGCATGGCGATTTTCATCAGCTCTGACGGCTGGATGCGGGTCACACCAATATTGAGCCAACGCCGGGCGCCTTTCGATACGTCTCCGACCAGCGCCACCGCAATCAGTAGCAGTACACCGGTGATAAAGAGCGGCACGGCAATACGCTGGATCTGGCCTGGGGATACGTGGGCTACCGCCCACATGATCAAAACGGCAATGCCAAGGTTACGGATATGGCCGGTGAACCGGCCGTCAAAGTCATGGCCTGCGCTATACAAGGTCAGGCAGGACAAAAAAACAATGCCGAGAAAAAACATCATGAACGGGCCATCAAGCACCGCAATCCAGGGCTGAAGTCGAACCCAGATGCCACGCCAGCCCCTGGGAATAATCTCACTGGACACGCGGGCCACCTTTTTTCAAAAGAACATGATCAAACACAAGTCGCGCAATCGGTGCTGCCGCAGCAGCGCCGAAGCCGCCATTTTCTACAATCAACGCTACTGCAACCTCGGGCTGCTCTGCTGGTGCAAAGGCGATGTATAGCGAGTGGTCCCGATGACGCTCTGCTACCCGCGAGGCGCTGTACTTTTCATTCTGGCCGATGCTGATCACCTGGGCGGTACCAGTCTTTCCGGCGACTCGATAGGGTGCCCCAGCAAATACCCGGGCGCCCGTTCCGGACTTATTCACTTCAACCATTGCGTCGATCACCAGATCCAGGTGTTTGTCGCTGACCTCGACCTTGCGCAGGGTCTCGGCCTCGGTCTTGATGACCTCGCCCGTATTCGGATCCTCGATCGACTGGACAAGCCGGGGCTTCATCATCACGCCGCGATTTGCAAGGCCTGCAGTAGCCACTGCCAGCTGAAGCATAGAAAACGAGTTGTAGCCTTGGCCAATGCCGATCGACATGTTCTCGCCAGGATGCCATGGCTGCTTGAAACGCTCTAGCTTCCATTTTGAGGAGGGAAGAATTCCATTGACCTCGCCAATCAGGTCGACCCCGGTTTTATGGCCGAATCCCCAGGGCTCAATGTATTGATGGATCAGATCGACGCCCATATCGCGGGCAACGATGTAGTAGTAGGTATCGCTGGATACGACGATCGATTTGCGCAGATCGACAACGCCATTGCCCTCGGGCTTACTGTCACGAAACTTGTGATTGCCAAACATGAAGTAGCCCGGATCATTGATCGTATCCTCCGGCTTTCGGGTTCCCGACTCTAGTGCGGCAAGCGCCATAAAGGGCTTATAGGTCGAGCCTGGCGGATAGGTGCCCCGCAGCGGGCGATTCAGCAGCGGTTTATCCGGAGAGTTATTCAATGCATCCCAGGTCGTTGAATCGATGCCATCAATAAATAAGGCGGGATTGAAGTTGGGCATCGATACGAATGCCAAGATCTCGCCGGTGCTGGGCACCATTGCGACTAAGGCGCCACGCCGCTTCCCGTAGGCCAGTTCCACCGTGCGCTGGAGCTCGCCATCGATAGATAGACGAAGGTTTTTGCCCGGAACGGGAAGTCTGCGCGCCAGGCTTCTGACCATTCGTCCGCCGGCGGTGATCTCCATTCGATCAAATCCCGTTCGGCCGCGAAGCTGCTCTTCGTAGGCCTGCTCAAGTCCCAGCTTGCCGATGTGTGATGTACCAAAGTAGCTAGATGCCAGATCCGACTGTTCGATTCGCTCTCGATCACGCTTGGAGATCCGGCCAATATGGCCCAACAGATGCGAGGATGAATCTCCATAAGGGTAGTAACGCATGCTGCGTACATTGACCGACACCCCGGGCAGCTGATGCAGGTGGACGACCACCCGGGCGACTTCTGCATCATTGAGCGTGGGCCGAAGCGGGATGGTGTCAAACCGACGCAGCTCGCTTTTCAGTCGTCGAAACCGGCGCAGGTCCAGCTCGTCGAGCTTGATCAACGTGCCGAGAAATTGCAGGGTCTGTTCAAGATCCGGCACTTTGTGGGGCTCTATCTCGAGCGCAAACGCGGATCCGTTTCTCGCAATGATGTTGCCAAATCGATCAAAGATTTCGCCCCGAGGCGCCTGAACGGGCAGCAATGCGACACGGTTTTCCTCTGATAGGGCGTGGAAATCGTAATAACGCCAGACCTGAAGGTAGGCAAATCGCAGCACCAATAGTGCGAACGCAATCAACACCAATGCCGCAATAAAGGAGGCGCGAAGACGAAAATCTTTTGTGTCGCTGGAGCGGAATTCGGTCATCACCTGCCCTGACTCCCGATCCCTATCGGCCGATCGCGGCGGTTGAGCTTAGGGGCCGATTCAGCCGATTCAAAATGGCGCTGGTCACCGGCAGCCAAAGTGCGGCTGTAAGCAATGGCGAGACAAAGAATGTCCACGAGGGGCCCACGCCAGAGAAAAACAGATGCACCAGTACAACGATGATTTTAGCGAGAAAAAATAATGGCAATAGCTGTAATGCCTGGCCCGCCAAGGAGTACCACAACAGCCGTCGATGCAGGGCGATCGCACCATACGACAGAATTGAATAGGCCAGGGCATGCTGGCCCAGCAGAGATCCCGCATGCACATCCATCAGAATCCCGAGCAGCCAGGCCAGGGCAATGCCCACTCGGCGCGGCTGAAAGATATTCCAGAACACCAGCATTAAGGCGACAAAATCCGGAGCCGGAAATCCGCCCCAGGGCAGCATCTCCAGCGCCAGCGCAACGGCCAGGGAGCCGGTGATCATGGAGGTGCTCGGCGTGCGGCCAAGCATGGTCCGTTTCATCGGATGTTCCTCATTTGTTCATCTCGTTTCTGGCCTTCGGAATTGGGCGGTCCATCTCACGCGGCGCGGGTGGAATCAGCTCCTGGTCAATCAGAATCACCAGCACATGCTGCAGGGTGCCGATCACCGCCACCGGAGTTGACGTAATACGAGGAAACTGCCCGCTGCCCGCGCGCTCGACACGATTAATTTTTGCAACGGGCAGGCCACTTGGATACAGGCCATCCAGGCCCGATGTGACCAGCACATCGCCGACATCTACCTCGGCATTGATATTGAGGTATTTCAATTCCACCTGCTGGCCATCGCCCGTGCCCGAGGCCAGGCTGCGCAATCCGGAACGAGGCAGACTCACCGGAATCATCAACGATGGATCGGTCACCAATGAGACCTCTGCGGTGATCGGCGAGACACGCATGACCTGGCCAACTACGCCATGGGCATTGATGACCGGATGTCCTGGCGCAACGCCATGCTGACTTCCACGATCAATCACGATCCGATTTGAGAATGCATCTCGGGTCTCATGACTAATCTGGGCGGCGACCGTTTTGTGTTTGATTAGTTTGCGCAGCTCCAGCAAGGCGCGCAGGCTTTCGTTTTCCAGTCGCAGCTGCTCGGTCTGAAGCAGGCTTTCGGAATACTCAACCTCTTTTCGCTCTAATGACACCCGCTGACTCGCAACATCGGAGACTACTGCGCCATATCGGCCGAGCCATAAGGCGATATCACGGGGTAGGATCAGCAGCTGTTCAATCGGATACAGCACCATCGATAGCCCCTGTCGCAGGGGCTTCAGCATGCCGAAATGAAGGTCGGAATAGAGCATACCGACCGCTGCAAGCACAGCGATCAGCATACGAAGCCGGGCGGGAAGGCCTTGTTTAAAAAGCGGTGGAGGACTCTGGGAAAGTGCCATAGCTAGGCGATGGCAACCCCCTTACTCGTGGGCAAAGACATCCTTGAACTCATCAATGCGCTCAAGTGCAGCGCCACAGCCCCGCACGACACAGGACAACGGATCTTCGGCCACATAGACCGGCAGACCGGTCTCCTCCGACAGCAGACGATTTAAATCTCTGAGCAGCGCGCCGCCTCCGGTCAGAATCAGGCCGCGCTCGGCGATATCGGCGGCAAGCTCCGGCGGGGTCTGCTCCAGTGCATTTTTAATCGCGACAACGATTTGATTAAGCGGCTCGGTCAGGGCCTCGAGAATTTCATTGCTCGAGACGGTGAACGTGCGCGGAATGCCTTCGCTGAGATTTCGGCCGCGGACTTCCATCTCGCGAATCTCACTGCCAGGGAATGCTGAGCCAATCTGCTTTTTGATTGCCTCTGCAGTCTGCTCACCAATCAGCATGCCGAAGTTACGACGAATATAGTTTGTAATTGCCTCATCAAACTTATCACCGCCGACACGAACGCTTCCCGCATACACCAGTCCGCCCAAAGAGATCACACCCACTTCGGTCGTGCCGCCGCCAATATCCACCACCATTGCGCCGTGGGGTTCTGAGATGGCCAGGCCAGCACCAATTGCAGCGGCCATTGGCTCTTCAATGAGATACACCTGGCTTGAACCTGCCGACAGGGCCGACTCGCGAATCGCACGACGTTCGACCTGGGTTGAGCCGCAGGGCACACAGATAATGACGCGCGGGCTGGGAGAAAGAAACTTTTTCTCGTGCACCATGCGAATGAACTGCTTGAGCATCTGCTCAGTGACCGTGAAATCTGCAATCACGCCATCTTTCATCGGGCGAATCGCCTCGATGTTGCCCGGCACCTTGCCCAGCATCTGTTTGGCTTTATGGCCTACCGCCTCAATGACTTTTTTGCCGCCATTGCCGCCCTCAAAGCGGATTGCGACGACCGATGGCTCATCCAGAACAATGCCTTTACCCCGCACATAAATCAGGGTATTGGCGGTGCCCAGGTCGATGGCGATGTCCTGGGAAAAGTAATTGCGAAGAAATCCGAGCATGAGAAACCTGCAGCAAAAGAAAAGATAATAAAGCAAACGTACGACTTGACTTTCACACCGTGAACCTAAACGCCCAAGATCTCGAAAAACTCGCCCGGCTCGCCCGCCTTGCCATCTCCACGCAGGAACGCGACGAAACGCTGCCTGCGCTGCAGTCTGTCCTTAATTGGGTGGGCGAGTTGTCTCAGGCCCCCACCGAGGGGGTAACGCCCATGGCCCATCCCCATGATCCCGGCCTGCGGCTGCGGGCCGATCAGGCCGAAAGCCTTCCGCCACGCGAAGACCTGATGCGCAATGCCCCCCAGAGCGCAGGGGGCCTGTTTATCGTGCCCCGGGTAGTCGAATGACGGCCTCAATCCCCGACTTCTCAGATCTGGCCGGACTGGCCAAAGGGCTTGCGAATGGGGCTTTCAGCGCGCCTGAGCTGACCCAATGGACACTTCGCAGACTTGCCGACGATGGCCTCAATGCCGTGTTGGCTGTCAATCCAGAGGCCAGCCTGCGGCAGGCGGAGGCCGCCCAGGCACAGCTTACGTCTGCCTTGGCGGGGCGGGCGGGCAGCCCCGGCCTCGGATTTTCGCTGTGCGGGCTCCCGATTGCTCATAAAGATATCTTCGTTACCCGAGACTGGCCCACCACGGCCGCCTCGAAAATCCTTGCCGGCTACATGAGCCCGTTTGACGCCACCGTAGTCGAGAAGCTCCGTTTCGCCGGAATGGTATGCGTGGCCAAACTGAACTGCGACGAGTTCGCCATGGGCTCGGGCAACACCCATTCCGCCTATGGCCCAACAAAAAATCCCTGGGACCACCGGGCAATTCCCGGGGGCTCCTCTGGGGGCTCGGCAGCGGCCGTGGCCGCGGGCTTGGTCCCCGCCGCTACGGGGACTGATACCGGCGGCTCGATTCGCCAGCCGGCGGCGATGTGTGGTCTTACCGGAATCAAACCGACCTACGGCCGTGCCTCACGCTGGGGGATGATCGCCTACGCCTCCAGCCTTGATCAGGCCGGGCCAATCGCGCGAACCGCACTGGACTGCGCGGTGCTGTTATCCGCCATGTGCGGCTTTGATCAGAAAGACTCCACTAGCCTGGAGCTTGATGCCGAAGACTTTGCTGCAGGCATCGATCAGCCCCTGCCGCAGGCCAAGGCCGCAACACCACTTGGAGGACTTCGGATTGGACTGCCAAAAGAATTTTTTGCTGACGGCTTAAGCGCAGAGGTAAGGGCTGCCATCGATGCGGCGCTTGCCGAACTGACTCGGCTCGGGGCCCACATCCGCGAGGTCTCGCTGCCCCGAACCGGGCTGAGCATTCCCGCCTATTACGTGATTGCGCCTGCGGAGGCCTCCAGCAATCTCAGCCGTTTTGATGGCGTTCGCTATGGGCATCGGGCGGCAGACCCGAAAGACCTGATGGACCTGTACTGTCGGTCGCGGGCCGAGGGGTTTGGCCATGAGGTCAAACGACGAATTCTGATCGGTACATTTGTACTCTCGCATGGCTACTACGATGCCTATTACATTCAGGCCCAGCGGGTACGCCGGCTCGTCGCCCAGGACTTTGATGCGGCCTTTGCTGACTGCGATCTGATCGCAGGGCCCGTGGCCCCGACCGTGGCCTGGGACATTGATGCGCCAACAACAAATCCTTTGCAAGAATATCTTGCCGACATCTATACCCTTGGTGTGAACCTGGCGGGACTGCCCGCAATGTCGGTTCCGGTTGGATTTGGGCAGGCCGGTGCCGCACAACGTCCGATCGGTATGCAGCTCATTGGCCCTCGGCTAAAAGAATCGCTGCTGTTAAAGACCGCCTATCACCTGCAGGCAGCCACCGACTGGCATACCAGAACCCCGCCGCCGGTAGGGAGGTCCGCATGAACTGGGAGATCGTGATCGGACTGGAGTGCCACGTGCAGCTCGCAACCCGATCGAAAATATTCTCGCCCGCCTCGACAGAGTTTGGAGCGGCGCCGAACACCCAGGCCCATATGGTGGATATGGCATTACCCGGCGTGCTGCCTGTGATGAATCGGGAGGCGGCCGCATGCGCGATTCGCTTCGGTCTGGCGGTGGGCGGGGCGATCGCCCAGCGCTCGATCTTTGCACGAAAGAATTACTTTTATCCAGACCTTCCCAAGGGCTACCAGATTAGTCAGTATGAAATTCCCGTGGTCTCGGGCGGACAGGTTCGGATCATCACCGATCAGGGTCAACGGTCTATCGAACTGACGCGCGCACATCTTGAAGAAGACGCCGGAAAATCTCTGCATGAGGGAGTAGATGAGATTCCGTCAGGATGCTCGGGCATCGATCTAAACCGCGCCGGAACACCACTGCTTGAAATCGTCAGTGAGCCCGTGATGCGATCGGCAAAAGAGGCGGCCGCCTATGCGCGGGCGCTGCACACGCTGGTGACCTGGATCGGCATCTGCGACGGCAACCTTCAAGAGGGCTCATTTCGGGTCGATGCCAACGTATCCGTGCGGCCTGTCGGCCAGCAGGCCTTTGGCACCCGCTGTGAAATCAAGAATCTGAACTCGTTTCGTTTTCTCGAGCGGGCGATTGAAGTCGAGGCGCAACGACAGATTGAGTTGATCGAAGACGGTGGTGCGGTGACCCAAGAGACGCGTCTGTATGATCCGGATGCAGAACAGACGCGTGCAATGCGCTCCAAAGAAGATGCCCACGACTATCGCTACTTTCCGGACCCAGATCTTCCACCTCTGATCATTTCTCCCGACTGGATCGAACAGATTCGGTCCGAGCTGCCTGAGCTTCCTGAAGCCTTACGGACACGGCTATCACAAGAATTTGGGCTTTCTGACTACGACGCACTGATGGTGTCCGCCACACGGCCCACGGTGGATTATTTTTTCCAGGTGATCCGCGCCGGTGAGGGCCAGGGTGTTGATGCAAAACTCGCTGCCAACTGGATCATGGGCGATGTAGCGTCCAATCTGAATCGCGAAGGTCTGGATATTGACCAGACAAAGGTGTCGGCAGCGCAGCTCGCAGGTCTGATTGCACGGGTCGCGGATGGCACTATTTCGAACAAGATCGCCCGCGATGTCTTTGCAAGCCTGTGGAGTGGGGAATATCCCACTGCCGACGCTGTCATCGAGGCCAAAGGCCTTAAACAGATTCAGGACAGCGGACTCATTACCGGTTTTGTGGATGAAGTGATCGCCGCCAATCCAAAAATGGTCGAAGAATTCAAGGCTGGAAAAGATAAGGCCTTAAATGCCTTAGTGGGCCAGGTCATGAAGAAATCTCAGGGCAAGGCCAATCCGCAACAGGTCACTGAACTGATTCGCTCCAGGCTTCATTCCTAAGGTCATCCATGACATTTCCAAATCCATTTCATCAGCACGCCCAGGCACCGCGGCCCACTTCACTGCTACGCGATTTTGGACAGGGCATTTACGCCATGGATTCTGGCTATTATCGGGACGAGTTCGATGCCGTCCACTTGATTGTTGAGCAGGGGCGAATTGCGGTCGTGGATACCTCGACCCAATACGCGGTGCCGAGAATTCTTGAGTCCATCCGGGCGCTCGGCCTGGGCCCCGAGCATGTGGACTGGATTCTGCTTTCTCACGTCCACCTTGACCATGCCGGAGGTGCGGGCAGTCTGCTGCAGCAGTGCCCAAACGCGACTGTGACGGTCCACCCCCGAGGACTTCGTCACCTGACCGATCCGTCCAAGCTCTGGGCTGCGGTCTGCGAAGTCTATGGCCCCGAGATGGCGGCCCGGGAATATGGCGGGCTGGATCCGATTCCCGCAGAGCGCATTATCGAGACCCCAGAGGGCGCACAGGTCAGCCTTGCGGGCAGGCCTATTGAATTCTGGGATGCCCCCGGCCACGCCCGTCACCATGTCTTTATCCGTGACGTGCGCACAAATTCATTTTTCACGGGCGACACTTTTGGGATCTCTTACCGAGATTTCGATACCGCACAGGGTGCCTATGTGTTTGTCACATCCTCGCCATCCCAGTTTGACCCTAAAGAGTTCAAGGCCTCTGTTCTGCGGGTGGCTGCCGCCAAGCCGCCTGCGGTCTATCTGACCCATTACGCGGAGGTCCGCGATGTCGATCGGCATGCCCAGCATCTGGCCCGTCAGATCGATGCCTTCGCCGATATCGCCCACCGCCACCGGGATGCGGGCCCCGCGCGGGCAGCCCGAATCCGGGAAGACCTCACGGCGCTCATGCTCGGCGAATTGCGAGCACATGGGGTGACGCTCTCCGATGCGCAGTGCCTAGAGGTGCTGGATCTCGACCTCAAGCTCAATAGCGATGGTCTTGTCTGCTGGCTGGACAGTCTAAAATAGGCGTCCATTTGCCCATGCCCGATGCGGGGATCCCAGATCCCCGTTTTTATTTCCATGCCCAGCCGATTGCCTGAATCCTCAGCGTTTGCCACGCTTCGCCAGCAACTGGCCCGGCGCATCATGATCCTTGATGGGGCCACGGGGACCATGATTCAGCAGTACAAGCTCTCTGAAGCGCAGTACCGCGGGGATGGCCGATCCGATATATCTCAGGAGATTACGTCTGCCATCGCGCATGCGACCGGCCAGGGCATTGATGTAAAGGGCAACAATGAACTGTTGTCTCTGACCCGGCCGGAGGTCATCACCGAGATTCACCATCAATATCTCGCAGCAGGCGCCGATATCGTGGAGACCAACACGTTCGGTGCGACCACCATCGCCCAAGAGGACTATCGCCTGCCGCAGCTGGCGCGGATGATGAATCTTGCCTCTGCCCGGCTCGCCCGACAGGCCTGCGACGCATTCTCGACACCCGATCGGCCGCGCTTTGTCGCCGGAGCCATCGGTCCCACACCGAGAACCGCCTCTATTTCCCCCGACGTCAACGATCCGGGCGCGCGCAATATTAATTTCGAGCAGCTCCGCATCTCCTATCAGGAGCAGGTGGAAGCACTCCTTGATGGCGGTGCAGATCTGATTTTGCTGGAGACAATTTTCGATACCCTGAATGCAAAGGCCGCCCTCTTTGCAATGGAGACTGTGTTCGAGGAACGCGGGATGCGTTGGCCCGTGATGATCTCCGGCACGATTACCGATGCCTCCGGAAGAATTCTTTCAGGCCAGACCGTAGAGGCTTTCTGGAATAGCGTTTCTCATGCTCAACCCATTACGGTCGGCCTGAACTGTGCGCTCGGGGCGGCATTGATGCGGCCTTATGTAGAAGAGATCTCGCGTCTCGCGAATACCGCCATTTGCGTCTATCCCAATGCAGGCCTGCCGAATCCCATGGCCCCAACCGGCTTTGATGAGACGCCTCCGATCACTTCCGGTTTCTTAAAAGAGTTTGCTGAACAGGGCTGGGTGAATATTGTCGGTGGATGCTGTGGCACGACGCCGGAGCATATTCAGGCGATCTCGGAGGCCGTGCAACAGTTCACTCCCCGCAAGATTCCGGCAGTTGTGCCCAAGCTCAGACTGGCAGGCCTGGAGGCCTGCAACATTGATGAGCAGTCATTTTTTGTCAATGTCGGCGAGCGGACTAATGTGACAGGATCCAAGCAATTCGCTCGGCTTATTCTTGCCGGTGAGTTTGAGCAGGCCATCGCGGTCGCGCGACAACAGGTTGAAAATGGTGCGCAGGTCATCGATATCAATATGGACGAGGCCATGCTTGACTCTGAGGCGGCCATGGTTCGATTCCTCAATCTAATTGCCTCTGAGCCCGACATCGCCCGCGTGCCAATCATGATTGATTCATCGAAATGGAGCGTGATTGAAGCCGGACTGAGATGTGTACAGGGCAAGGCGATCGTGAACTCAATTAGCCTAAAAGAAGGCGAGGCAGAGTTTCTGCGTCAGGCCCAGCTATGCAGAAAATATGGGGCTGCCGTAATCGTGATGGCCTTTGATGAGCAGGGTCAGGCCGATAGCCTGGAGCGGCGCAAAGAAATCTGCAGCAGGGCATATCGACTGCTCACGGAGACCGTGGGATTCGCGCCCCAGGATATTATTTTCGATCCCAATATCTTTGCCATTGCGACGGGAATTGAAGAGCACAATGCCTACGCTATCGATTTTATCGAGGCCACACGATGGATTCGCCAGCATCTGCCGTACGCCAAAATCTCGGGTGGTGTCTCCAATGTGAGTTTTTCTTTCCGCGGCAACGATCCTGCGCGGGAGGCTATCCACACCGTCTTCCTGTATCACGCGGTCAAGGCCGGTATGACCATGGGTATTGTGAACGCGGGACAGCTCGGGGTGTACGAAGATCTTGATCCCGAGCTGCGCGAGCGGGTCGAAGACATTGTTCTCAACCGGCGATCCGATGCCACAGAACGAATGATTGAATTCGCGGCGACACTAAAAGGCGAGGGTCGTCGCGAAGAAGCACAGCATCAGTGGCGTAGCCTGGCTCCAGAGAAGCGGCTCGAGCATGCGCTGGTCCATGGCCTGACCGAGTTTATTGTTGAAGACACCGAAGAAGTCCGTCAACAGATCCATGCCCGCGGTGGTCGGCCGATTGAGGTCATCGAGGGGCCGCTCATGTCCGGCATGAATGTGGTCGGGGATCTCTTTGCGCAAGGCAAGATGTTCCTGCCCCAGGTCGTGAAGTCCGCCCGGGTAATGAAGGCGGCGGTTGCCCATCTGGTTCCCTTTATTGAAGAAGAGCAAAAGGCCTCAGGAACGACACAGGCCAAGGGCAAAATCATCATTGCTACCGTGAAAGGTGATGTGCACGATATCGGGAAAAATATTGTCTCGGTAGTGCTTCAGTGCAATAACTTCGAGGTCGTGAATCTCGGGGTCATGGTGCCTGCCCAACAGATTTTGCAGGCGGCCCGGGAACACAATGCAGATATCATCGGTCTTTCAGGCCTGATCAC
>Ga0255181_1000445_pt1 | contig 13941 bp, 10 predicted proteins | sample Atl_Colum_RepC_8_FD_183621 | JGI IMG/M metagenome (GOLD analysis project Ga0255181, IMG submission 183621) | Freshwater microbial communities from Altamaha River, Georgia, United States - Atl_Colum_RepC_8d | ecosystem: Environmental > Aquatic > Freshwater > River | place: USA: Georgia...
GTCTGCGGCGGGCCATCCTGTCGAACTGCACCAGATTCCAGCCAGATCACGCGATCGAAAGACTCCAGCATGGCCAGGTCATGACTGGCCATAATCACCTGCTGCGGCAACGCGCGAATCAGGGTCATGACGGCGCGGCGGGCTGCATGATCCAGACTGGCACAGGGTTCGTCTAATAAAAGACACTGGGCGCCATCAATTAATACTTCCAAGATACAGACCAGCTGCTTTTGGCCATCGCTTAGTTCGTGGGTGGCTTTATCGGCCAGATCCTGGGCACCGTAGCGGCCCAAGATCGACATGGCCTGGGCACGCGCCGATGGCTCAGGCATTCCTTGCTCAATCAGGCCAAAACAGAGCTCTTCCATCACCGTAGGAAAAAGCAGTTGATGTTCGGGGTTCTGAAACACCATGCCGGTGGACGTTGTGCCCACGACCTCGCCCGCATCAGGCATGTGCAGCCCTTTGATCAGTCTCAGCAGCGAGCTCTTGCCGGAACCATTGGCGCCAATCAAACCAATACGTGGTTCATTGAGCGTAAGCGATAACCCCTGAAATACAGGCGTTTGATCGCGCGAAAATGAAATGCGGCGAAGCTCCATCGCCGGTATACTAAAGCCCTTTCTACCCGCCGGGGTGGTGGAACTGGTAGACGCGCCGGACTCAAAATCCGGTGCCAGTGATGGCGTGAGGGTTCGAGTCCCTCCCTCGGCACCAGGAGCGCTTGATGAGCCGATCCGTAATTGGCAATACCCCAAAAACAACGATCGTCACTCCATACAGTAACGACTATCGAATTGATGTGCTCATCGAGGGTCGAGGCGCCAGCTGGAACCCGAGCGGTGTGAAATCAAGTCCGACCTCTATTACCTATAGTTTTGCAAAAACACTTGCCTACGTTGCGGATCCAGAGGACACAGCAGGATTCACCGAATTTACGGGCGCTCAAAAAGAGGCTGTACGAAAATTTCTCGCTCTTGCGGGGACAATTGTAAATATCAACTTCTCAGAAGTAATCGAGACCGCATCCAGCAGCACGGGTTTTGGCCAAATTCGAATGGCTAACAATGATCAGACAAGCGCTGGTTACGCACTCAGTCCAGGCTCAGGGGGCGAACTTTCCGGTGACGTATTCATTAGCAACGATACGATCAATTCATCTTACGCTCAAGGAACGTACGACTATGACACACTCATTCATGAGATCACCCACGCAATCGGACTAAAACATCCGGGCAACTACAACGACGGCCAAGAGCCAAGCACAGCGCCCGGAAACTATTTGGCAAGCAGCGAAGACTCTAAAACACTCAGCGTAGTCAGCTATGCAGAACATCCTCAGGGTCTGCAACGAATTGACTTCGGCCCATATGACTTGCTAGCTTTGGACTATCTTTATGGTCTGCGGCCGTATAACACCGGAAGTACCCGCTACAGCTATAGTGATTCGGTAGGTCAGCAACTACAGACGATCTACGATACTGATGGCATTGATACGCTGGATTTAAGCCAACTCACAACGCCCTCCATAATCAATCTGAATGGCGGTAAATCTAGTAGCCTTGGTCGCATTTCGAGCGGCAGTAACGCCGGAGTGGCGACGGATAATTTACAAGTCGCTTTTGGGTCCGATATCGAGCAGGTAATCGGATCCAATCAATCCGATCAGATTACGGGAACTGCCGTGCAGAATGTATTTACGGGCAAGGGGGGGAATGACACCCTCGACGGGGCCGGCGGAATTGATACGGCAATCTTTTTGGGTTCCCGGAGCGGCTATATGCTGACAGTTTCCGCTACCTCAGCGGTCGTCCGTGACAATCAGGGCGCTGACGGAACAGATACGTTAATGGCGGTCGAAAGACTTAAGTTTTCAGATTACTCGATCGCATTGGATCTTGACGGGAACGCAGGAAAAACCGCTCGGCTATTAGGGGCTGTTTTCGGAAAAACCGCGATTTCGAACAAGGAATATGTGGGGATAGGGCTGCGGCTTCTCGACGATGGAATGTCATTTGAAAACCTGGGGGGCCTAGCCTTGCAGGCAGCAGGCGCTACCAATTCGGATGCAGTTGTCTCCATGCTCTGGAACCACGTCATGGGGAAACCGGCCTTAACCGCGGAAAAAACGCCTTTTATAACAATGCTGGATTCGGGCTCAATTACCCGCGGGGGTCTCGTCGTGCTCGCAGCTGAGACGTCCATTAACGCCGAAAATATCAATCTGGTGGGCCTTCGCCAGTCTGGGATCGAATACCTGTAATCCGTAGCACTACCGATCCGTTAGGCCATTTTTCGAATGACTTTGGTGGGAAAATACGCTTATGTTGCCACCTCAGTTTGTCCACCTTCGCATGCACTCCGAGTACTCCATCTCCGATGGCATCGTGCGGCTGGAGGCGGCAGTGGCAAAAGCAGCAGCGGATCAGCAGCCGGCACTGGCCATTACCGATCTGGGTAATACATTTGCCTATATCAAGTTTTATAAATCTGCCCGGGCAGCTGGCGTCAAACCACTACTTGGCGCCGATGTCTGGATCACCAATGACAGTGACCGGGACCGGCCCCATCGACTGCTGCTCTTGGTACAAAACAATCAGGGCTACCGCAATCTGTGCGAGCTGCTGTCACGGGCCTGGCTTAAAAATGCCTATCGTGATCGCGGCGAGCTACGTAGTGAATGGTTTTGTGAAGCCAGCACGGTTTGCGACTCTAAGGGAACGGATAAGGGCAAATCCAAAAGCAAGACATCGCCAACGCTTAGTGATGGGCTGATCGCCCTTTCCGGTGCGATGGCAGGAGAGATTGCCGACGCACTTGCTAAGTCCAAGACGCCCGCCCAGGCCGAGGGCCCGGCAGACGCCGTGCTTAAAAAGTATCTCGCCGCATTCGGTGATCGGTTTTATCTCGAGATTCAGCGTGCAGGCCTTCCTGGCGAGGAGACTTATATCCGGCGGGTGCTTAGCCTTGCACTTCGGCATCAGGTGCCCGTGGTAGCGACCCATCCAGTGCAGTTTTTAAATGCCGAGGATTTTCGTTCGCACGAGGCACGGGTCTGTATTGCAGAAGGCGAAACTTTGGCCAGCGGACGACGACAGCGACGATTTACGGCCCAGCAATATCTCACCCAGCAGGCCGAGATGGCGGAAAAGTTCTCAGATATCCCACAGGCACTCGCCAACACCTTAGAGATCGCACAGCGATGCTCGGTGTCACTGCAGCTCGGTAAGCCGCAGCTGCCGGACTTTCCCACGCCCAATGGCGAGACGCTGGAGGACTATCTGCGGATCACCGCCCGAGAGGGCCTGGAGATCCGACTGGCCGAGCGCTATGTGAGTGAAGAGGTACGCGCCCGGCATGCCGGCCACTACCGTGAACGCTTAGAGATGGAGATTCAGACCATCATCGAGATGGGATTTCCGGGCTACTTTTTGATTGTTGCCGACTTTATTAACTGGGCGAAGCGCAATGGTGTGCCAGTAGGCCCCGGCCGCGGATCTGGCGCAGGTTCGCTTGTGGCCTATAGCCTGGGAATTACTGATCTTGACCCTATTCCGTATGCGCTGCTCTTTGAGCGGTTCTTAAACCCTGAGCGGGTCTCAATGCCCGACTTTGATATCGATTTCTGTCAAGACAATCGTTACAAAGTCATTGACTATGTGCGCAGCAAATACGGTAAAGATGCCGTTAGTCAGATCGTGACCTTTGGCACCATGGCATCAAAGGCAGTGATCCGCGATGCGGGCCGGGTGTTGAACCTGCCGTATAACTTCTGCGATCAGCTCTCTAAGCTGATTCCTGTGGTCCAAAACAAGCCCTTATCCCTTGAAGCCGCAAAAAAAGAAGAGCCAATTCTTGCCGAGCGGGCAGAAAAGGAAGATGAAGTCCGTGAACTCTTGGCGCTTGCGAGCCCATTGGAAGACCTCACCCGCAATATCGGCATGCATGCCGGCGGCGTGCTGATCGCCCCGGGGCGGCTAACGGATTTCTGCCCGCTCTATCAGGCGCCAGGCTCCGAGGGAGACGAAGGCATTGTTTCGATGTACGACAAGGATGATGTCGAGGCGGCCGGCCTGGTGAAGTTTGACTTTCTGGGGCTGCGTAACCTGACCATCATTCAGATGGCAGTGGATTACATCAATGGCCTGCATCCCGGCCGTGCGCTCACCCTGCGCGAGCTTGATGGATTTGATGATCCGGCGGCCTACCAGGTACTGCGGGATGCCAACACCACTGCGATCTTTCAGGTGGAATCGGATGGCATGAAAAAGCTTTTGGCCAAGCTTCAGCCCGACCGATTCGAGGACATCATTGCTGTGCTGGCGCTTTATCGTCCGGGGCCATTGAACTCCGGCATGGTCGATGACTTCATCAAGCGTAAACGCGGTGAGCAGCAGATCGACTATTTTCATGACTCGCTTAAAGATTGTCTGTCGCCGACGTATGGCGTGATCGTCTATCAGGAGCAGGTCATGCAGATCGCCCAGATCATCGCCGGTTATTCGCTCGGTGGTGCAGATCTGCTGCGGCGTGCGATGGGCAAGAAAAAGCCCGAAGAGATGGCCCAGCAGCGCGAAATCTTTGTCAAAGGTGCGCTTGAAAAAGGCCATAGCCAGGCTTTGGCCACCCGGCTATTTGATCTGATGGAGAAGTTTGCCGAATACGGATTTAATAAATCTCACACAGCGGCCTATGCGGTGCTCACCTATCAGACGGCGTGGCTGAAGGCCCACCATACCGCAGAGTTCATGGCCGCGACGCTATCGGCCGATATGGATGACACCGATAAGGTCGCATTTTTCTTAGCCGATGCACGGGCCAATGGGGTGCGGGTGCTCGCACCCAATATCAACGAATCGAACTACCGGTTTGAGCCCGTGCGGCTAAACGCTAAGCCTGATGCAGATCAAGAGGCTGAGCAACGCAATATCCAGATCCAATACGGCCTTGGTGCTGTGCGGGGTGTGGGTGAGAACGCTGTGATGAATATTCTGACCACCCGTCAGCAGGATGGTCCGTTTAAGGATATTTTTGATTTCTGCCGGCGTATCGACCGGCGAATCGTTAATAAACGATCCATTGAGGCTTTGGTCAAGGCCGGTGCGTTTGATCGTCTGCACGCTAATCGTGCGCAGTTATTGGCAGGCGTTAGCCTCGCGGTTGGTGCTGCCGACCAGGCCCAGGCGAGCCTGCATCAAGGGGGGCTTTTTGAAGCCGCCGACCAGACAATCCAGGAAATTGAACTGCCCAAGACCGCTCCGTGGAATGAGCGTGAACGGCTGTTAGAAGAAAAACAGGCACTCGGGTTTTGTTTTTCGGGTCATTTGTTTGCACCATACGCGCAAGAGATTCGTCGCTTTGTATCCACTCCATTAAATCGACTGTCTGTATCACGTGATGCCGTCTGGATGTCTGGCGTGGTAAGTGCGAGTCGTGCGCAGATGACCAAACGCGGCATGATGCGGATTGTTGAAATCGATGACGGCACCGCAAAGCTTGAGCTCACCGTGTTTAGTGAACTCTGGGATCAGCACCGGCAGTCGATTAAAGTCGATGAGCCGCTGATTATCTGTGCACGTGTCGAGCAGGACGATTACTCGGGCGGTCTGCGTGGCGCTGCCACAGAAATTCTGACCCTGGGTGATGCGCGGACTAAGTTTTCCCTTGGCATACGGGTGCGGGTTGCGGGTGATACCGTTCCAGAAAAGCTTCGTTCTCTGCTTGAGCCCTGGCGCACCCCGAAACAGGGATGCCCGATCGTGCTGCGCATGCATCGCGGGGATGCGGAGTGCGATATCCAGCTGCCGGAGGACTGGCGGGTGCGGCCCGAAGAGGAATTGCTGCGCACACTGGGCCAGCATTTTGCAAAAGAGTCTGTGGAAATCATGTACCGCTAGGGGATTTACGCGGTTTTTCGTAGTGCCAGGTTTACAATTTAGGCATGCGTATCCCCGAGGCAATCAGCGGAATTATTGGGCCGATCCGAGCCATTCGGCGGGATATTCACGCCCATCCGGAATTGAAATTTGAAGAGCATCGGACCGCAGGGATCGTCGCCCAGGAGCTGCAGGCCTATGGCTTGGATGAAGTGATCACGGGCATGGGCAAGACCGGCGTGGTGGGTGTGCTGCATGGCATGCGTGAGCGCAGCCCACAGCAGGCACATCGGGTGATCGGACTTAGGGCAGATATGGATGCCCTGCCGATTACTGAACTGAATACGTTTTCACACGCCAGCCGGCATCAAGGCTGTATGCATGCCTGTGGCCATGATGGACACACCGCCACACTACTTGCTGCCGCAAAGGCGATCGCTGCCGATCGAGACTTTGCAGGCACAGTGGTATTTATTTTCCAGCCCGCAGAAGAAGGCGGTGGCGGTGCCAAGGCCATGATTGAAGAGGGACTCTTTGAGCGTTTCCCTTGCGATGCGGTGTTTGCGATCCATAACTGGCCTGGTCTGCGGGTTGGCGAATTCGGCATGAATCCAGGCCCGATGATGGCCTCGAGTAATGAATTTGAGATTGTGCTTAAGGGCAAAGGCGCCCATGCAGCGATGCCCCATCTCGGCGTAGATCCGGTGCTGATCGCAAGCCACATGATTCAGGCCTTTCAAAGCCTGGTGTCACGTGAGACCAAACCGATTGATGCAACCGTACTGTCGGTAACCCAGATTAACGCGGGCGAAGCCACCAACGTGATTCCCGACCACTGCGTCATGAAGGGCACCGTGCGCACCTTTTCACTCGGTGCATTAGACACCATCGAATCCGGCATGCAGCGGATCTGCAACCAACTTCCACCCGCCTTTAATGCCCATGCTGAGTTTGCGTTTGTGCGGAACTATCCACCCACAATTAATCATGCGACCGAGGCGATGTTTGCTGCTGATGTAGCGGCGGAGATCGTGGGCGAAGATATGGTGCAACGGAATGTAGAGCCCACCATGGGCGCAGAAGATTTTGCTTATATGCTGCTTGAAAAACCAGGGGCCTATATTTTTCTGGGTAATGGCGATGCCAGCGGATTGCATCGCTCCCAGGGCCATGGCCTAGGGCCCTGCACGTTGCATAATCCGAGCTACGACTTTAACGACGACCTGATTCCAATTGGCGCAACCTTTTGGCAGCTTCTGGTCAAGCGATATTTATCCCAGTAACTCATGCGATCCTTTTCACCGATTGACCAGGTGCTTGGAGCCGCAGATAACTTTCTGCGTTCGATTGCCACCACCCCCCCCAGCAGCCGGCCCTATCCCGCAAAACAGATCCCCGAAGGTCAGCTGTCGGATACCGAGCGCAAACTGGCCGCCGCACTCATGCGAGTAAATCACTCAGGCGAGATCGCTGCACAGGCGCTCTACCAGGGCCAGGCACTCACCGCCAAGACGCCGGAGATGGCCAGACTCTTGCAAGAGGCAGCAACAGAAGAGGCCGATCACTTAAATTGGACTGCCAAACGCATCGAGGCGCTGGGCAGTCGAACATCTATGCTCGCACCGCTTTGGTATATCGGTGCATTTACCATCGGTGCAATCGCTGGCCGAATGGGCGATCGTGTGTCCTTGGGTTTTCTTGCGGAGACTGAGCGACAGGTGGAACAGCATCTGATGGGCCATATGTCGCGTCTGCCATTGGCCGATGAGCCCTCTCGGGCAGTCGTTGAGCAGATGAAAGAAGATGAAATCAAGCATATGAACACCGCTTTGGATCAGGGCGGGGCTGATCTGCCCAGGCCGGTCCAGATGGCCATGCAGGCGAGCGGCAAATTCATGACCACGGTGGCGCACTACATCTAATGGATGACCAGCAGACTCGGTTTCTAGCCGAGATGGGGCCGCGTTGGCACTTGGATGTCGTGGGCAATGGGGAGCAGGTATTTACGTTTTACGAGCCCTATCACCAGGCCGAATCTGCAAAATACCCAGCCGTGCATCATGCGCCCGTCACGATTACTTATGGCGCTGATGAACGGCAGCAGGTCGACCTGTATATGCCCGTCGATCCCGATGGGCAAAAGCCTGCTGTTGTGATGTTTGTCCATGGGGGTGCGTTTATCCGCGGCGAACGCAATCGCTCCCCCTGGGTCTTCCGAAACATCTGCCTTGATCTGTGTCGACAGGGGTTGGTGGTCGCCAATGCTGGCTATCGCCTTGCCCCGGCAGCCGACTATCCGATCGGTGCACAGGATGTTGCCGATGCGGCACTCGCAACGATCGCAGCACTACAACAGCACGGTCTGGAAAGTGAGCGATTTTTTCTCATGGGCCACTCTGCTGGCGGCACCCATTGCGCGACCGCCCTCTTTGATCCCGTGATGCAGCCCAAGTACGCCGGCCTGCGGAATCATGTATCTGGCCTGATTATGGTGAGCCCACGGCTAGCTGCAGACCAGGATCCGCGCAATCCGAATGTGGCTGCAGTGGCGGCTTATTTCGGGGCAGATGCATCCACTTATGCGGCCCGCTCGCCGCTGACCCACCTAAAGACGGCGTTACACCAACCCAAGGAGCGATGGCCACGGATTTTCCTTGCGATGGCCGAGTACGAAAATCCTCTACTGCAGGACTACGCAGATCAGATCAAGATCTATACCGATTATCACTTTTATCCTGTGCATAACCATATGAGCATCATCGCCCAGATGGGAACTGCCGATAGTCCACTGGGTGCGGCCATTGGCCGATTCTGTAAAGCGGCTCTTGATTAAGAATTGTTGGTTCTGAAGACCGCTTAGATCGCGCAGTATTTCTGACGAATAGTTTCATCGGCCATCAGCGCCTGGGATGTGTCTTGATAAACGATCTCACCCTGATCCAGGATATACGCCCGATCGGAAACCGATAACGCCCGCTCCACGTTCTGTTCTACCAACAGCAGGGTGGTGCCCTTGCGCTTCATGTTGGCAAAGAGTTCAAACATCTCATCAACCAGCACTGGCATGATGCCCTCGGAAGGTTCATCCAGAAAAATAATTTTGGGACTGGCCATCATTGCCCGGGCAATCGCCAGCATCTGCTGCTCGCCGCCCGACATCGAGGTTCCATCCTGATCGAGACGCTCTTTCAGCCGCGGAAACGTCTGGGTGATCTCATCGAGCATCGCTTCAAAGTCGCCCTTGGTCTTCTGGGCGATCATGCCCAGCTGCAGGTTTTCTCTTACCGTCAGTCCCGGCACAATCCGCCGATCTTCCGGCACATAGGCAAGGCCAAGGTGAAATCGTTCATGGGCCGGAAGATCTAAAAAAGAGACGCCTTCTAGCAGGGCCTCTCCCGAACGGCGCGCAATGAGCCCCATCAGGGTCCGAAGTGTGGTGGTCTTGCCGGCGCCGTTACGGCCCATCAGAGTCACAATCTCGCCGGGTTTCACATCAAATGAGATTCCCTGAACCACGTGGCTGCGGTCATACCAGGCGTTTAGATTTTTAACTTGGAGCATGGTGTCGGTATCTTTACTCAGTTCTGTCCAAGATAGACCCGACGGACTTCGGAGTTGTTGCGGATCTCCTCGGGATTGCCTTGGGCGAGGAATTCACCATGATGCAGCACAATGAGATGCTCACAAATGCCCATCACTAGTTTCATTTTGTGTTCTACCAGAATTACTGTGCGCTCCTGCGAGAGCCGATGAATCAGGTCCATCATGAATACGGTTTCCTCAGGCGACATGCCTGCCGTGGGCTCATCAAGCAGCAGCAGATCGGGCGTCGAGGCAAGTGCCATCGCTATTTCCAGTGCGCGCTGCTGGCCATGGGCAAGTTCCGAAGCCCGCTTGCCGGCAACGGCGGATAGGCCGACCTTGGCGAGCAGCTCATCGGCCTGCTCATGCAGGGCTCTTAGGCTTGAGCGTGGTGTCAGGATGTTGTAGCGCGAGATGCGCATTTGATGGGCAACCCGGACATTCTCGTGGGCTGAGAGATCTTTAAATACATTGGTGATCTGAAAGCTTTTTGAGATTCCAATCCGGGCGAACTCGTGCTGCTTTAGGCCGGTGATCTCCTGGCCGTTATAAAAAATCTGACCCTCGGTTGGCGGAAAGGCACCGCTGATCACGTTAAAAAACGTACTTTTACCAGCGCCGTTCGGGCCAATGATGGCGGTCAGTTTATTGCGCTCAAAGCTGACATTGATATTTTTGAGAGCAGTGAATTTTCCGAAACGTTGGGTCACTCCCACGGCCCGCAGAATTGGCATAGATGGCGTCGTCATGGCCTAACGCAACTCCTCGTGGGCAGTGATGGAAAGACGGCGTTCTGTTCGGTGCAGAATGGTGCCCCAGATTCCCTTTGGAAAAAATAGTACAAAACAGACAAAAATTGCACCCACAATCGCCATCCAGTGTTTGGTGAGCGTAGTGATTACATCTTCCAGATAAAGCAACACGCCAGCGCCCACAAAGGGGCCGAAAAAGGTGCCCATGCCGCCCAGCAGGCTCATCATCACGACCTGGCCCGACTGGAGGTAGTGCAGAGAATCCACCGGCACGATCGAGAGATGCAGCGCCCGCAGGCAGCCCGCCAGCCCACAGATGCCAGCGGAGATCACAAAGGCCAAGAGCTTGGTGCGCATGACATCAAAGCCGCAGGCTGCTGCCCGTTTTTCGTTTTCGCGAATGGCCTCGATTACTGCGCCAAAGGGTGAGGCGAGCACCCGCGATACAAACCACAGCGCAATGACGACAAACACCAGAAGTACATAGTATTTCGTGATCGGATCGACAAAATTAATTTGGATACCGAAGATATCTATTTGGGCGACTTTGACGCCGCGCAGTCCGTTTTCTCCGCCCGTCCATTTATCGGCCTTATAAAAGGCGTAGTACACGATCTGGCCCAAGGCCAGCGTGACCATGGCGAAATAGATGCCACGGGTTCGAATGGCAAGAAAGCCAATCAGCAATCCGCCCACCAAGGAGGCCAGCACGCCCACCACAATCGCCAGATACCAGGGCATGGCCAGATACACGATGCTCATGCCGGTGAAATAACTGCCAATGCCGAAAAACGCCGCATGACCAAATGACAGCAGCCCGGTGTAGCCAAATAAAAGGTTATAGCCCACCGCAAAAAGGCCAAAAATCAGAATATTTACGGCCAGTGCTTCATAGGGCATCACCCAGGGAAACAGCAGCAGTACTGCCGTCACCGCAAGCACACGATGTCGGGAGAGCTGGATATACAGTTCTTTCATCGTGAGATGTCCTTAACTCATGAGACCGGCTTTGCCGAAAAAGCCCTGAGGCCTAAACAGCAGTACCACTGCCATCAGAACAAAAATCGACAGCTCGGCTAAAGCAGGCGCGAACAACGACGTCAGGCTATAGACCACACCCACGAGCAGGCCGGCGACGACAGCGCCCATGAGCGAGCCCATGCCGCCCACAACTGTGACCACGAATGATTCTGCAAGAATCGCCACACCCATCTCCGGATTAACAGAGCGGGTTGGCGAGGCAAGAATTCCCGACAGTCCCGCGATTGCGGTACCGATACCAAACACAATCAGCCAAACTTTGGCGACATCGACACCCAGAATTTTCACGATTTCCGGATCGCGCGATCCCGCACGGATGATCAGCCCAAACCGGGTCTTTTCCAGAAACAACCACAGGCCGAGAATGATCGCGCCTGTTACGACAATCAGAAATAAACGATAAAGCGGGAACCCCCCGAAACCGAGATCCACAGAGCCCCGCAGAAGATCAGGCGTACTCGATGGAATCCCCTCAACACCAAAGACAACCCGCATCGCCTCGATCATGATGTAAGAAAGTCCAAAAGTAAGCAGCAATGGATAATCAATGCCGCGGCCATAAAGTGGTCGCACCAGGAATCGCTCGGTGACCAGGCCAATACCGCCGGTGATCAGAGGCACCAGCAACAACGAAAACCAGAAGTTACCCGTGAGCGTAAAGAAATACACGCCCAGCATCGCCCCAACCATAAAAAATGCGCCGTGGGCGAAATTCACCACTGTCAACATGCCAAAAATTAACGACAGTCCGATCGCTAGCAGCGCATAGATCGCCCCCAGGGCAATCCCAGTCAACATCTGCATGGCAAGCAGATCAAAAGAAACGGTCATGTGTGCTCTTCTTTTTGAGAATCCCCTGGGGTCTGAACGGCCCCAGGGGTAACGCAATCTGCCAGAAACCTAGGCCTTGTGTCCCAGCTCGTCGCAGGAACGCAGCCGCTTCTCATCAGGATTTTCAATACTTACGACACTGAACACATCGTACTTGTCTTTCATGTTCTTGGACTTAGACTCAATCACGATGACAGACTGTACCGACTGGTGATCACAGCGACGGTAATACTGATCGCCCTTATAGAAGTTGTACTTCAGCGCGCGCATGGCATTAATCACTGCATTGGTCTCGGTGGACTTGGCATTCCGCACGGCGGTAAGAACGCTTCTCACCCCCGCATAGCCGAGCGCACCGTAGTCAGAGGGCACAGATCCGCCATAGGCTGCACGGAATTTGTCATTAAATGCCTTGGCTGCAGGCACTGTCGACTCGATGCCCCAGTAGTAGGATGTGCCGCCCACGATGCCCTCGAAGGCCTCGGGCCCGCCGGCAAGGCGAGAGGTATAGAGCAGAACCGGGGTGATGACCTTGATATTTTTCTTCAGGCCAAAGTCGGTCACCTGCTTGGCAGAGTTCACCAGGTCACGACCAAAGTTACACAGTACCAGGATGTCGGGCTTGAGCGCCTGAATACGCGGCAGGAATGCCGAATAGTCCGGTGCGCCAAGCGGGTGACGGATGTCTTCTAGGGTCTGGGCACCAAACTCCTTACCTGCGCGCTGAAAGCCACGGACCATTTCATGGCCATAGGCGTAGTCCGCGGTTAGATAGACAATCTTTTTGCCGAATTTTGGGAATGCATAACGGGCCACTGCGCCTGCGGTCATGTGGGGGTTGAGCGCCTCGTGGAAGGTGTACATGCTCCAGTCCTTCACCTCATTGATGGCATCGGACTGGCTGATCGAATTAAAGATGACCTTACGCTCTTTGGTTACTGTATTGATGGACAGCTGAGTCGCCGCAGACAGCGATCCCACAATGTAATCGGCCTTGTCCTTTTCAATCAGTTCCAGCGTGCGGGTTGCAGCCTCGCCGGGGTTGAGTTTGTCATCACGCACAAGCAGCTCTGCCTTACGGCCGTTAAAACCACCTGTGTCATTAAATTCTTTGATTGCAAGTTCAGCGGCGCGAACCTGGTCCTGCGCCTCTGCCGAGAAAGGACCCGTGAGCGGCACAGGAAAGCCAATCTTGATTGGGCCAGACTGGGCCTTCGCGATGCTAAAGAGCGACGGCACCGATACCGTTGCTGCGGTCGCGGCGCCCGCAACAATCGCGGATCGACGGCCAGTATTGATGGGGGATTTACTCATTCATGTCTCCTTTTAGACTGTCTTATAAAAAACTTCACCAGCTCGAAACAACAACTGCACACTACGAAAACAATGCGTGGCCCTATGCGGCCAGGCCCATGCCCACGGCCGTCTGACGCATGACGTCTCTTGCCCGCACCAGGTCATCCGGGGCCTGGTATCGATCTGTACTCAGGCCAGATTCGCTCGTGATCACCGGCGCCTGATACTGCATATAGGCCCCCAATGTGCGGGCATGCAGGGTAATCGCGCGACAGGCGGGTGCCCGTACCGACTCATATGCCTTTAATGCCTGCACCGTCGCACCATGGCGTTTTACCGCGTCTGCTAACGCCATTGCATCCTCGCCTGCCTTGGTCACGCCCATGCCACAGTGGGGCCGGGCCACAAAGGCCGCATCTCCAAGGAGTGCCACATGGCCAAAGGCGATATTTTCAGACAGGACGTCATAAATTGGTTGGAAAAATGGCTGGGCAGTTTTTTCAACAATCTCCGCAAACTGTGGGGCCAGGACCTGGTGGGCAGCCTGACGCATCGCCTGAATA
>Ga0255181_1000448_pt1 | contig 13902 bp, 8 predicted proteins | sample Atl_Colum_RepC_8_FD_183621 | JGI IMG/M metagenome (GOLD analysis project Ga0255181, IMG submission 183621) | Freshwater microbial communities from Altamaha River, Georgia, United States - Atl_Colum_RepC_8d | ecosystem: Environmental > Aquatic > Freshwater > River | place: USA: Georgia | collected...
GGTCAGATAATGGAAGCATCTGAGGTAAAGCTTCCGGTGACTGATTTAAGTATCCTGAGAGGATACGGAATTTTTGACTATTTTCTGGTAAGGGAAAAAGTAGCCATGTTCCTCGATGATTATCTGACCAGATTTTATCGTTCCGCTGATATTCTCGGACTTAACATTCCTGTAACAAAATTGGAGATGGCCAGTCAGATCCGGCAATTAGTCTCCGCCAATAATGTACCCGATGCGGGCATCAGGTTGTTATTGACCGGCGGGAATTCACCCGACGGTTATTCGCCTTCAACTCCCAATTTTCTGATATTGCAACATCCGGTTTCATGGGTGCCTCAGAAAGATTACGATCAGGGAATTAAGTTAATCTCCCACTGCTTTCAAAGAGAACTTCCGGAGGTAAAGTCCATCAATTATCTGACCGGAATAAAACATCAACAAGAGATGATAGCCGCCGGAGCAGGCGAAATTTTATATCACGATGGAAAATGCTGGAGAGAAACTGTCCGGGCCAATGTCTTTTTTATTGCTAATGGGGAAATATTTACACCAGGTGAAAAAATACTTAAGGGTATCACCAGAAAACAGGTCATCCACCTCGCAGCAAAAAATTTTAAAGTGAATGAGGCAGATATTCCGGTTGCATTTATAGATGATGTATCCGAAATTTTCATAACCTCCTCAACCAAAGGAGTACTTCCAGTAGTTGAAGTAGATGGTAAAAAGGTGGGGTCAGGAAAACCGGGGCCCATTTCAACAACTTTGTCAACCGAATGGGAGAAACATGTCAAAGCATATATTCGTGAAAAATCGAGTCATTTAGTAGGATAAATATTTGAAGGTAATGAATCCAATTACACCAGCTGACCTTTCAAACATGGATAGGTTTTACAGGATGAACCTGATAAATTCCATTTCAGGATTCAAACAACCCTTCCTTGTTGGCACCATTGATGGAAAAAACAGGACAAATCTGGGTTTATTTAATTCATTGGTTCATGTAGGTGCACATCCGGCCAGATTAGCTTTTTTTATCAGACCATTAACCGTTCCCCGACATACCTATCACAATATATTGGAACGAAAACATTTTACTATAAATCTGGTTCCAACAACTCATTTTGACACTGCTCATCAGGCATCTGCTGATTATGCCTGGGGAGTATCTGAATTTGAAAAGACAGGGTTGACCCCTCTTTATTCTTCCTCCCTGGTTGCCCCTTATGTTGGAGAGGCCAGTATAAGGCTGGGGCTGGAACTGGAGGAAGAACAAAAGTTATCCTGCAATGGAAATATACTGATTGTAGGAAAGGTATTGGAAATATTCCTGCCGGAACATAGTTTACTTCCAAATGGCAGTATTGATATTATCGGTCAAAAAACGGCTGGAGTCATTGGTTTAGACACCTATTTCACATCAGAAGTCCTGAAGGTGCTACCCTACGCCAGGCCAAAATAAAAATAACATTGTCAAAGGTCAGAAAAGTATTCATTTGTAGCGACTGTGGGGCACAATCACCCAAATGGGCGGGCAAATGCTCTTCTTGCGGAGCATGGAACACTTATCAGGAAGAAGTGCTCCAACGGGATACTTCAGCAGAACCAGGCAGAAATGCCTGGAAAAATGGAACCCCTCATGAAATACGCTCCCAACCTGTAGCATTACCTGATATTCAAGCCAATGTTACGCCAAGACTGGTCACTACTGACGAGGAATTAAACAGGGTTCTTGGGGGAGGCATCGTAAGGGGATCCCTGGTTCTAACAGGTGGTCAGCCTGGTATTGGGAAATCAACCCTTCTCCTTCAACTTGCCCTTCAGCTGAATGTCAAAGTCATTTATGTATCTGGAGAAGAAAGTGAGGAACAAATTAAAATGCGAGCCGACCGCCTGGGTGGTAATCCCTCCCAGTGCTATATTCTGACAGAGACAGATGCGACCCGAATATGCACTATAGCGCTCGCATTTCAGCCCGATCTGATTATAGCTGACTCTATTCAAACCCTATCCGTACCTTACCTGGATGCTATGCCAGGTAGCATTTCACAAATCAGGGAATGTGCCGGAGAATTTCAACGATTTGCCAAAAGTACCCATATTCCAGTTTTTCTCATAGGTCATATCACCAAAGATGGTACCCTGGCTGGTCCAAAACTACTGGAGCATATTGTGGATACTGTTCTTCAATTTGAAGGAGAGCAGCAATATACTTATCGGATATTAAGAACTTTAAAGAATCGGTTTGGATCGACCGATGAAATGGGGATTTATGAAATGCAGGCAGGCGGGTTGCGTCAGGTTTCCAATCCCTCCGAACTATTATTATCCCAACATGAAGAAACACTAAGTGGCAGCGCCGTTGCAGCTACCCAGGAAGGCATGCGTCCTATGCTTATTGAAACACAGGCATTGGTATCAAAAGCGGTATATGGAACGCCGCAAAGATCTGCAACCGGTTTTGATTTAAGGCGATTAAGTATGCTTTTAGCTGTACTAGAAAAAAGAGGAGGCCTGCCCTTTGGACAGCGGGATGTTTTTCTAAATATTGCGGGTGGTATAAAAGTGGACGACCCAGGAATTGATCTGGCCATTGTTGCCGCCTTGATCTCTTCGCTGGAAGATGTTCCCATTCCACAAAAAAGCTGTTTTGTTGGAGAGGTAGGATTATCAGGTGAAATAAGGGCTGTTAATCGGATAGAGCAAAGGATTCAGGAAGCAGATCGCCTTGGATTTGAAACCATTTATCTTTCCAGGTATAACCTGAAAGGTTTGGATATCCAACGATTTGGCATTAAAATTCATTCATTTAGCAGACTGGAAGAATTATATACCGTTCTTTTTACTTAATGATGCTATGAAAAAAATTGAAATTTCACCTGATATATTTCCAACACCTACCCTTTTTTATGATGGTGTGTGCAATCTTTGTCACTCTTCTGTACAATGGATAATTAAGAGAGATAAGCATGACCTCTTTCATTTCGAAAGTTTACAATCTGAAGCGGGACAGCAAATCATAAATAAAATTCCACCTGATGTACTTACCTCTGATAGTGTAATTCTGGTATTAAACGGACGTATATATCTATATGCTGATGCATCATTAATGGTAATGAAGCAGCTGGGAGGAGTTTACAACATACTGGGAAAAACAGGTTTTCTTATACCTGAATCCATCCGAAATCTCATTTATCGATTTATTGCTTCAAACAGATATCAATGGTTTGGACGAAGAGAAGTGTGTGATTTGCCTGAAAAAAGAATGAATTCCGGTACTATCACATTGTTTGACAAAGAGCGCATCTGAATATCAAAATTTTTCATAAATTTTTCCTGGTAGCCACTTTAAAATTAAACCAATAATAATCCAGCGCTTAGAAACATATACGACTTTTCTTTTTCTTAAAATGGCATGATATATCTAATGGATTACCTTATTACCAGCGGCAACCCAAAACTGACCATCTCCTTTTGCCATAGCTGTATCAACAAAACCCGGTCTTATATCTGTAATAATTATTTGGTCATTCCATTTATTGGCTTTTTGTCGAAACCCTTCTAAATAATTTATTTGATAAGCCTTAGAGGCATTGTAAGCTGGCGCCACGCGATTACCTCGAATTCCAGCTACAGAAGTTATACCAACCAGATGTCCGGATTCTTGTTTCTGAAAAAAATGAAAAGCCCAGTCTGCTATATAGGTAAATCCATATATATTGGTGTCAATAGAACGCTTCTCCAGTTCAAAATCCAGCATTTCATTTAATTCACCCATTCCTGCGCTTATAATGAACAGGTGAAGACCTCCAAGTTCACCCGAAAGTTCTTTTAAATGCACGTCTGCCGGTAATCCCAACCTTATACCCCTTTTCAACCAATAATTTTGCAAGCCCTTTTCCAATACCGGAGGAAGCGCCAATGATGATTGCTTTTTTCACCTTTTCCCTGATAACTTTTGGTTAAAAGAATGGTAACAATAACGAACTTTTATAGGAACTCATACATGCATCAATTATTTTTTACCAAAACATCCAATTCCCGAAACTCGAAACTACCGCTGCTTTGGTAGCCCTCCACAACAAAAGATACCTCATGTAATTTCCCCATAGACATGCCCAATGATTCCCACTGGTTAAAATGTTTTGATATATGAATATTTCCTTTATTCCGTTTATCTCTCCTTATACTAAAATATTGCTCAAAAGTTGTCATACCAATAATAGATGGTTTATTTACCCTGGTTTTTGTATATATATCATAGATACTCCCATTGATTTCAAATGATCCTTTAAAGGTTGCATCTGGCGACATATAGGAAACCCAGTTTCGCCAGTCTTCAATGATATAAAATTCGATCAAAGGCTCAATGGTCCAGCCATAAACGGACAAATAGGAATTGCCATTTTTGCTTTCTGAAGGATTATAATTACAATCGTAAGTAGTATAAAAGTCACCAATTTCCTGATGTTTCCTTTTTTTGTCAAAGGCCAGCCCTCGTCGGGCCAGGTAATTCTCTATGTCGCTCCACCCCCCACTGAATAAAGCACCCCCGGAAATAGTCATACAAGCGTGACCCTTAGCATATTGATTCCATAATTCATAGCGGAAACCGTCTTTTGAACCAACAATTTGATCTTTATTGTTTTCAATACAAATTTTTTGCGCATGTAAACCTTTTTCGCTGAAAGGCAACAGGACAAAAAATAAAACGATCAACAGCTTACTTTTAAAAATGGTGGATGTTCTCATATTTTATTCCGTATTTACTGGCGTAATGACATCATCAATTCCTTTATTTAGATTTAAATGTTTGCAAATATTTCACTAAATCCAACACCTCAGATTCTTCCAGAGGGTCGAATAAACCAACAGGCATTAGTGAAGTCGGTTGTACTTCCCGCGATTGAATATCCGCTTTATTTATGATTCCAGGTTCTTGACCCACCATGCGCATAGTAAGCTGGCGCTCATTTTCACCCACCACATTCCCTGAATAGGTACGTCCATCGCGTGTTGTTATGACTACCAATTTATAATCATCTTGTATTTCACCACTTGGATTGAGGACATTGAACAAAAGATAATCCAGATTACCCCGGTTAGACCCTGTTAAATCGGGACCAATGTCCCCGCCTTTACCATACATTTTATGACAACTGCCACAAGCTACCTGAAAAAGCACTTCCCCCCTTTTCTCACTGGCAGTTTCCAGAGATTTAGCAGTAATCATTTTCTGATATTTGTTATACGCTTTAGCCAGTGAGGGTTCTTGTTCAATAGGGCCCCAAACTTCAATAAAGCCGCTACCAACCACACGCAATAACTGCCTGGCTGTATAGGCGGGTATATCTTTTTTAGGTATTTTTTGCTCTTTTAATGCTTGAGTCAAAAGCCAGCCATAACGAGGTCTTGAGGATAAAGTCAATAAAGTTTGTTGTTTTTCTATTGCATTAAAGTGCTGGTATTCAGATATTAGTAATTTTGCTAAATTTTCTGAATCATAATTTGCAATTGCCTGAATAACCTCTATTCTCAAGTCAGGTGTATTCATTAAATCCGGGATAAGATCAATCAATGCCTCCCCTTTTCGAACGGAAATATCCCGAATTGCCTGCATACGGGTTAAAGCAGGCGCATTTTTATTTTTAAGGGTCAACAATGATTTCTCAAGTACTTCCGTATCACCGAATCGTTGGGCAATCTGATTGGCTAATATTTCTGTTTTACCTGTACTACGTTTTAATTTTGCATAAATAGCTGGCCAGTTTTTGGGTGTTTTCATATCAAAACGCCCCTCCAGACCATCACGCATGCCTTCCAACATAAGTATTTGATTTTTATACTTTTTACTAATGGTAGCAAGCACCAATTCAGGCATATTGGCATCTATCAGTCGTCGTGAAATGTATTTTGAAATCAAAGGAATATTTGTTTTTATGGCCAGGTTTATTGCTCTTCCAGGATTATTTTTCACCAATGGTTCCATACCAAACCAAATCATTTTGGGTAAGTTATGATCAGATGCGTCTTGGCCATGTAAAGCCAGTTGTTCAGCCAGTTGCCAGGCAGCTTCTAAATTGATCCGTTGCATTGCAGCAGCCAGGTATAAACGTACCACGAAAGAAGGATCTTCTTTTGCCAGCCGAATAAAAGCTAAAATAGCCTCATTAGCGGGTTTATTGTCTTCACACAGTAATTGAATGGCCCAGGCACGTATATGTGCATCTTTATCGGACAGGGCTGCCAGTAGCTCATTTGAGGTAAATTGATTTGTAATATGCAGGGTCCACATAGCACGAAGTCTGTAATCAGCGTTTATATTTTCCTTATAAATGGCCTGTAATGCATCAACCGCATTTTTATCTACTTTGCCTTTATGCGCTCTGTGTTGCAGGATAACCCTGGCTCGTCTTGCATGCCAGTCACTCGGACTTTTTTGCAATTCAACCAATTGCTTATCTGAAAAAGTTTTTAAATCAGCATATCTGTTTTCAAAAGATTTCGCTAATGATTGTTCGGGCATTATTCTAAAAATGCGGCCAGTTTCCCCATTCAATACTTCTTTTCCACAAATATCAGCGTCATGCCAGTCCAAGACATAAAGTCCGCCATCGGGACCGACTTCCATACTAAAACCGACCCATTGGGCATTATTTGCCTCGAGTAATTCATCGGCATGTCTGGCGATAAAACCGGAGCCTTTTGGCTGTAAAATATCGGATAGGACAGCATGTTCATGAATATTTGCCATAAAAATTCGGCCTTTATGTTCATCCGGAAAAGCATCCGATTGATAGACTCTGGCGCCACCATGTGCAGAGCGGTGACTATGGTCAGCAATGGTACGTATATCACTATAATAGTAAGGATTAAAATGTTGCCCGCCTTGTCTGTGGTAAATACCACCCGGAATCACATGCCATATATGTGGAATGACACAAGCACTGATAAATAATTGACCTTTGGCATCAAAATCAATACCCCAGGGATTGCTAAAACCATGAGCCACTACCTCAAATTTATCTTTCAGCGGATGATAACGCCAGACACCTCCGTTGATATCTACACCCTCACCTTCCAGAATATCTTCCGGGAAAGGATCTTTATGTCTGTAAAGGCGTCCCTTACCCTGGGGTTTGCGTACTTTTGAAGGGGTTGCAAAGCCCTCACAACCATATAACCATCCATCGGGCCCCCAATGCAGGCTATTTAGTGTTTCATGTCTGTCGCGAATACCCCAGCCTGTCAGGCGAACTTCAATATCGTTCTCATCTGCTTTATCATCGTGGTTTTTATCGGGTACAAAGAGTAAATTAGGTGGTGCGCCCAGATATAATCCATCAAAACCAACCGCCAGTGCTGCGGGAAAAGCGATACCTTCCAAAAATACTTTTTTAGTATCTGCAACGCCATCGTGATTGGTATCTTCTAAAATTAAAATACGACTATTTCCAGCGTTTGAAAAACCATGCCCCCGCGACTCATAATCACGGTTTTCAGCAACCCAAAGGCGTCCTTTGTCGTCCCAACAAAAAGCCATAGGTTGAGTAATCATGGGTTCAGCAGCCCATACATTTACTTTGAATCCTTCCTTCATGGTCATATTCGCCACGGCTTCTTCGGGACTTAAAAACCTGGCGTCTCGCCCCTCCTGTTGGGCAATGCCCCAAAGAGAAGCAGTATTGTACATACCTTTATCGCCGCTAAAATCACCCCAGAGATTATCCATTTCCATATTATTCAGTGTACCCGAATAGGCTACAACCTGATGTCGAAAAGTAGCTAGTTGCCCTTTTTTAATATGCCAATCCCCTTGTTTTGCTTTTACTGGCCCAACCCCCAGTTGACCGTCCACCCTCCAGTTTGTTGGAAAACCATCATTTTCGGGATGATCAAAAAGGGCGATATGCCCCCAATCCTTCAAGCCATCAATTGCTATGCCGACATCCACCCACTGAGCACGCTGAGCATCCGCTTTTTGGTTCATTTGACGGGCCGTATTCATGGCTTCCCCTTGAACACCCGATTTCCACGGCATTCTTAAAAACAAACCACCATAATCAAATTCATTAATGGTAATATCTTCAATGGCTTCGCCTTCCCATTCTAATGTCAAAAAATGTTTATTGTTTTTATGCGAAAAAGTCCAGGTCTGTGTTTCTCTTAACATAGGTTTTTTATCCGCATCCAGCAAATTATAAATGGTTTGCCATTTTAGGTTATCCCCAGTGGATGTAAGGATTGTAGCCTCTACTTTTTGCCAGTAATCGCCTGTTGGATGATGAAAAAAATCTCTGCCAATCTGCGCTTGTATATCTGCGGGTTTATCTTTCCTGTAAAACCATTTTTGCAAGCTATCTTTTTCTAATCCAGACCCATTTACTCTGGTAAAGCCCCAGAACAATCCAGTCTGGTGTTTATGATGATCGGGACTGTACTGTGTCAATGAGACGGTCGTATTTGGCGCTAAAACAGGATGAATATACGGTCTGAAATCTGCCTTGGCATTTTGCACCACCACAGGTTTTAGAACACCCGATTGCCATACTTCAATCTGATCGCCATTTTGTTTTAAGATAAATTTTAATGGACCAGGATCTAGTTTCTTTGAGGACTGACCGGAAAAAAAATATAGGACACAAAACAGGAGAAAGAAAAACCGGTACATAGGTAAGGACATTTTCATTTTATGTTGATTGTTCATAATTATTTTATTTTGTAGCTATACCAACGGGTCGGGCTTCTTTTTTAATCGTTTGATCAAAAGCTTCCAGTGCTTTTCGCAGCTCAGTGGCTATATCAGGGTACGCCTGAATAACATTTATACTTTCTGACACATCCTTTTCCAGGTTATACAGGGACTCATCTTGTTGATAAGTTTCTGTTTTTCCATTTTTACCATCTTTTCCGGGACTTATAACGACTTTATATGTAAAAGGAATGAAATATTTCCAGTTTCCTTTGCGAACAGACAGTAATTTTTCATCTGAGAAATAATAAAAATATCTATTATCCAGCGTCTTACTCATCTTTTTACCTTTAAGTACAGGTAATACACTGATACCGTCAATCTTTTTTGCGGGCAATGGGATTCCTGCAATTTGACAAAGGGTAGGAACAATATCTATACTGGTTACCAGGTCATCAATTACCCTTCCTTTAGGAATAAGTTTCGGAAAAGACATGATACAGGGAACCCTGAAGCCCCCTTCAAAAACGTCAAATTTACCACCTCTCAGTATGCCGGCGCTGCCACCATGATTTCCGTAGGAAAGCCAGGGGCCGTTATCGGAAGTGAAAATAATCAGGGTATTATTCAAGACCCCATTCTTATCCAATGCCTTCACTATTTCTCCAACAGACCAATCTATCTCTTCTATAACATCACCATATAAACCACCTTTTGATTTGCCCTTCCATTGAGCTGAGGCAAATAGGGGAATATGGGGCATAGTATGGGCTACATAAAGGAAAAATGCTGATTTTCCTGCCTGTTTATTGATGAAATCGATGGAATGTTCTGTGTAACGTTGGGTTAATGTGGTTTGGTCAGCCGGGAATTCGACCACCTCATTATTTTTCAATAAAGGGGTCTGATGATTTTTATTAGCAATTTTTAATTCGTCATAGTGTTGAATCATTTCTCTGGTCATACCATTTCGCAATAATATATTTTCCGCTAAAACCATGTCTGGCGCAATGGTCATGTCGTTGCTGTAAGGCACCCCGAGATACTGATCAAAACCATGTTGGGTTGGTAAAAACATTTTTTTATCACCCAAATGCCATTTTCCTGCCATAGAAGTAGCATAACCATTTGCTTTAAGTAGTTCAGCCATAGTCTGTTCATCGGGGTGTAAGCCCGTGTTTCCCGGATTGTTTTTTCCTTCTGGGAAAAGCACTTTGGGCAAACCAAGGCGATGAGGATAACAGCCAGTCAACAAGGCGGTACGGGATGGGGTGCAAACAGAGGCAGCCACATGAAAGTCGGTAAATTTTATACCATTAGCAGCCAGCTTATCAATGTTTGGGGTAGAAATATGCTCAGATCCATAACAGCTTAAATCGGCATAACCCATATCGTCCATAAAAATGAGAATGATATTAGGTTGCAAATAAGCCATTTTATTTTTCGTTTGGAAAGAGGTAAAAACGAAAACAATAAGGATAAAAAGTACTGGTTGTTTTAGGGATTTCAGGTGCATTTTAACATATTGATAGCTGAATTTTTATAAAAATAAGCTTTTCCCATCAATATTTTTCAAAAGGAATGTAAAAGAAAAAATACATCGGATAAAAAAAGAAAGACATAAATCAGGCCCTGATAATTGTTTTTATGCCCTAAAAAGCAAATTATAAACTGAAAGCAATCAGACCTTATTCGTGCCAATCTAATATTTATCACTTTTCACAGTAATTTGTTCCCAGCAACCATGAGCTGATTTTTTTACAAAATTCAGTGGAACCTGTTCATTGGGTACCAAAGGGGTATCAGGTGGCACATATTGAAGATAAGACTCTGAGGAGCGGCAGTAACGGTGCATATCTACGTAAAAATCTGGATGAATATCCTCATCATTTGAGGTATACCTGATAGCACAATCTCTTACGCCATAGCTATTTGTAACATTATCTTCCCCATGATGCTGAATACCTAAGCTGTGTCCGATTTCATGAATAACTGTTGTCGTAAGTAATTTTTCAGAAACAAACTGCCTGTAAGCTGACGGAATACTTTTCATACATAAGTAATCGATAAGCGGTTTATTAACAGCAACCACATAATGACATTTAAGGGGTTGATCAAAATTTAACGGAATAGCACACAGCATCTTTGAAAACATAGGTGATTCCATTTTATCGAATATCATCGCCATCATTTTCCGAATATGCTTCAAACTACTGTTCTCATCTTGTTGCTGTTTAAATTCCTGTAAACTGGGGGTAGCTGTCCTTGCAATGCCAAGATTCAATTCCTCACCGCCTTCAATCCCCTGAATGGCTACATGCATAACATATTGTTTTGCATAAAAGAATTCCTCCGGTGTATTGAAATTAATCCATCGATGCTCCGGATGCATTGGTGTAGTGCGGATAAAATTAAACTGGTTTTCAAGTATGTAATGCCAATTTAATTGAGCAGGATTGTGCATTGCATAATGATTTCTAAAAAGTTGGTCCTGATCATAGATGAAAACATCTTTATGATTTGGGTCTGTGCGAATATGTCCTTTTTCCCAAACCGTATTTTTTGAATTAAACTGACTATTACTATTTACATAAAATCCTCTGTATTCCTCAAAAAGGGTATAACCATCGCCATTGCGGCGCTGATTTAATGGATAAGCATCTTCGTCCCAGGCTGCCGGAAAGGTTGACATACCTGTTTTTATTTCCCATGCATCAGAAATCAGGTTATAATTTTCATCTTTAGGAATGCGCACTACATTTCGATTATCGGGTTTAAATTTGGCTATTATTTTTTTACCCCCCTCAAGGTGCAAATAAACCTCCGCCTCCAGGTTGGTAAATGCCGCATAATCCATACTCGTTACGGTAATTTTTGCATCCCCCTTCTGGGCTGTCGTTTTAGCTTTATCCGGATTCAGATATTCAAAATCCGCTACATCATTCATTTCCTGAAGAAATAGAAAATCAGGTGTAGTACTGGGCGCATTTTTTAAGGTTGGAAAATTATTGCAAATACCTTTATATCTGCTTGTATTACTTAGCTGGAAATAAGTCTGGTATTGGTCAGATGGTATTTGTTTTTTAGTTTTCGAATCAATAACGATGACTTTAAATGAAATGGAATTTCCACGATCCCTGGTATTTGAAAACATCCCCGGAACCATTTCATTTTGTGCTTGATCAAGAATTCTTCCTTGTGGAATAAATTGATCGTAAGGAACCAGACCATTATTTACAGGCTCAATATAAGCAACATATTTTTCTTCCTGAGGGATGCCAAAGGGTCTAAGCGTAATCCTGACTTGTTGCCTAAGGATGATGTTTACCTGACCGGACCGGTCCTTTTCATCGACAAAGAATTCATTATAGGGTACAGAAAAGTTTTTGGTTCCTGACACGGTTTGTATAACATAACCGCTTTGATCAGGAAACTTGCTCAAGCTCGATTTCCAGGTAACATCACCTGAAAGCAAGTTCAAACCCTCCAAAAGTTTAAGTCTTTCAGCATCAATTCCTGCAAGATTCGAACTTTGCCCGCGATCACTAAAGGCATTTTTCATTAATTTGATTGCAAACTCCTCATGATTACTTTTCATGACAAGCTCATCCAGTGGAAAACGATTCGTTTTTCTTCCTTCCCAATCTGTAATCAATATTTCTGCCTCTCCTTTTGCTGAAACATCATCCAGATTGGTTGAAACAGAGACACCTCCTTCAACAAATCCTTCATTTATCCAAATTTTCAATCCAAAACCAGGATTATCATTTACGACCCGGGCGGAACTTTGCGATATACTGGTTGTTTCTGAAAAACTTTTATAATCTTTTCGTAAATCCTCGTTTGAATCATACACTTTGGTATTCATGACACTATTACCTGTAACTGTCCATGTTCCCTCTTTTATATTTCCTGTAAATTCTTCAGGAATTCGATCCTCGATTGAACCAGACTTTATAATCAATACGCCATTTTCCATGATCGCAGCCCATTTTGGGCAAAAAAAAGAATAATTAGCCTGAAAGACTTGATTTTGATAACCCATATTCTTATAGTCTGGATGTACCTCCTTATAATTCCAATCCCAGGTAAGCTGACAGCTTCCTTCTACTTCGACTTGCCAATAACTAATTTTTGACTGGGAATTTATAGTTTCCGACCAGGCTAAAAAAAGAACAATAATCAATATTATCCTCATTTGATAGTAGATTAAGTATAGAATTCTTGAAAATACCAAATAAAATAGAATGTGGGTGAATTATTTTCAACTTAATTGATTATTCAAAAAAAAAAAACGGGATATTATCCTAAATCCATACATCTAACCTCCCTCATTGCTTCAAAACAGAAATACTAAAAAGGAGACATTCCTTTCCAAAGGATTTAGCCTTTTTTAAGCGTATAAAAGGAAATAAATTGAATATTTTAAAATAATATACCTATTAGACCTAACTGTCTGATTTTGTCCCAAGTCAGGAAAATTCCCATTTTTATGCTATAATTCAGCCCTTTCCCACGCTGAAATCCCCTTTTTTGATGCCGAAAAAACTACCCCAACGCCAATGAAAGGCTTATTGCGAAGTCGCAAACTTTGGACCTATTTCCTGTCTCTTATACACTGAATAGCTCCTGTTGCTATTGAATTACAGAGACCGGTTTTCCAACCTTATTGAAGTAAAATGGTGCATTTCACGACAAATTCGTGCATTTCACGACATTTTATTAATCGGAGACCCGATAATGTGTATCATTGAAGGTATAACCTATTACTCTTATGAATCGAAATCAGCCTGTTAAAAAGTTAGTGGACCATATATGGAATAATCAGCAATACGGTAATTCCATTCAACAAAATTCAGCCATTGTTGATATCCTTCAGGAAAACAAATTAGCCCTCTTCATTATTGGAAAGTCCTATTTTTATTTTCTGGACATGAAGGAAGCCAATCTAAATAATTTTAGTTCGGGCACCAGAGATGTCCTGGGTTATGAACCCAATGAAATGTCCCTGGAAAAATTAATTTCATTGGTTCATCCTATCGATTTACCTGTCGTTATATCTTTTGAGTCAAAGGTCATGGCATTTTTTAATGAATTGCCAATAGACAAAATGTTTAAATATAAAGTACGATATGATTACAGATTAAAACATAAGGAGGGGCATTATATCAGAGTGTTGCAACAAGTAATCACTATCGAAACAGATGAAAACG
>Ga0255181_1000450_pt1 | contig 13863 bp, 8 predicted proteins | sample Atl_Colum_RepC_8_FD_183621 | JGI IMG/M metagenome (GOLD analysis project Ga0255181, IMG submission 183621) | Freshwater microbial communities from Altamaha River, Georgia, United States - Atl_Colum_RepC_8d | ecosystem: Environmental > Aquatic > Freshwater > River | place: USA: Georgia | collected...
GATGTCATAAGAGGCAGGCTCACTCTAGAAGATGCATTCTACAAGATCGACGAGAATCTAGGGCATGGCTACCACGCCTTTTACTCATCAAAAGTGTGGAAATTTCTGTCTCCCGATGACATCAGAAGCGTTTGCGAAACCGTGACAGAACTACGCGAATTAGACAGGTTTGAATTGCTCAAGAACTGTTTGATTCTGAAAAACTCATCACGAAGAAAATCGGGGGCTCACATTTTCGAAAGCGAGTTCTTGGACTTTCTAGTGAAGTTGCTTGATCCTGAAGAAGGAGTTGTATACGCGCCTTTTGATAGTTCTCTTCAGGTTTCCATTCACTGTGCTGCAAAGGGTTTCAAAGTTGTGTACTCGCACGCTTTCTACGAATCCTTCACGGAGGCAGCAAGCCTTCTTGGAGATTTTGAGGACGAAAACTGGGAGGCAAGAAATAAACCTGAATACCTGTTTGGAGATGAACCGTTAGAGGAAAGCAATCAGCAGTACTCAAGGATATTGTTGATCCCCCCGTTTGGCGCAGCACTTGAAAGTAGTAGAAAGAAAATCAACAGTGAAGTGCGACTGATAGAGAACGCCATCCGACGATGTACTGGGCGCTTGGTGGTAGTTGTCCCCCAAGGAGTTCTGTTTCGTGGAGGGGAAAGTAACGAATTCCGTAGAGATATTGTAACCAATGGACTTTTAGAAGCGGTGATTCAGTTGCCAACACCTTTGTTGCGCGGGACAAACCTTGCCCTTTCTGTGCTGCTGATAAACAAGAACAGCAATAGAGGCAACAAAGACACTACTTTTATCGATGGGACATCTGAAATCTTTAGTGAGACTCGAGGTCGCGGTATACCAGCTGTGCTAAAAAGTACTCAATTGCTAGCAGACATAGCACTTGGCAAATCTGATGAAGAGAACACGGCAATAAGAATTGCTTCTCATATAGAGATTGCAGATAACGCTTACGAGCTTTCGGTAAGCAAATACGTATTCGGCAGGGCGTCTGAAGTACTGAGACTAGAAGAGAATACTTCGAGGCTGGACGAAATTGCTACTCTCATTCGAGGGCAGCAGCTGAAAGAAGACAAGTCGGAAGCGCTATACGCGAAGGAATTCTTGGAAGTAGGAGTGCGAGACATCGGTGAAGATGGTGCAATACGCAAGCCAGAGAAATCGATCACTCTTTACGGTGAGATGAATGCCAGAGCAGAAAAGCAGAGACTTTACCCCGGCGACATACTCTTAGTTACAAAAGGGTCTGTTGGAAAAGTGGGTATTGTTGCCAACTGTGGTGACAATTGGGTAGCAAGTCAAAGTTTCCAGATTATTCGCCTTAATCGTCAAGTTCAGACCTTCACCCCCGAGTACCTTTATATGTATTTGTCCTCTACTCTGGTGCAGAGCTATTTCGCTGAGCATGTGACAGGAACAACTATCCCTGTGCTGAAGACTGGCGATATAAGTGGCTTGCCAATTCCGGTTTCTTCAGCCGAGGAGGCTAGGAAGGTGTACGAAGAGTTTGTTCGTATCCAGCGTCGATGGGGAGAGATCCAAGCTCTTAAAGATGAGATTTACAGAATTAAGTCAAGTCGGTGGAGCGTAGCAGATTCATAGAGATGATATGCTTGTTCGCTGCCAAAGGTGATAGGAATTCCTTTAAGTCCTAGATACAAAATTCATAAAAATTCAGGAAAATGAATGGCCATTAAAAAATCAGATCTTTATTCATCACTCTGGGCATCTTGCGATGAACTGCGCGGCGGCATGGATGCAAGCCAGTACAAGGACTATGTCCTGTTCATGCTCTTCATCAAGTACGTCTCGGACAAGTACGGCGACTCTGATGACTTCGCACCACCAGTAACAATTCCAACCGGAGCCAGCTTCAAAGACATGGTTGCCCTCAAGGGCAAAAGCGATATCGGCGACAAGATCAACACACAGGTCATTCAGCCCCTGATCGACGCCAACACCCGTCTTGCACGCAGCGACTTCCCAGACTTCAACGACCCGAACAAGCTCGGTGAGGGTCAAGCGATGGTGGATCGCCTCAGCAACCTGATCGGCATCTTCCAAAAGCCCGAGCTAGATTTCTCGAAGAATCGTGCCGAGAACGACGACATTCTGGGCGATGCCTACGAATACCTGATGCGGCACTTTGCCTCGCAGAGCGGCAAGAGCAAAGGCCAGTTCTACACGCCATCCGAGGTCAGTCGCATCATGGCCAAGGTCGTGGGCATCTCCCCGGCCAATGCGGTGGCTTCGACCACCGCGTATGACCCCACCTGCGGCTCTGGCTCCTTGCTGCTGAAGGTGGCTGCAGAGGCTGGCAAGCACATCACGCTGGAAGGGCAGGAAATGGACGTGACCACTGCTGGTCTCGCCCGTATGAACATGATCCTGCACGACTTTCCAACCGCCAACATCCTTCAGGGCAACACGCTGGCATCGCCGAAGTTCAAGGACGGCGAGTCGCTGCGTACCTATGACTACGTCGTCGCCAACCCGCCATTCTCAGACAAGACCTGGAGCACCGGCCTGACCCCTGCCAGCGACGCGCACCAGCGTTTTGCTTGGGGCGAACCGCCGAAAAAGCAAGGCGACTACGCTTACCTGCTGCACATCATTCGCTCAATGAAGAGCACCGGCAAAGGCGCCTGTATTCTCCCTCACGGTGTCCTTTTCCGGGGCAATGCCGAGGCTGTCATCCGCGAGAAGCTGGTACGGTCAGGCATCCTCAAAGGGATCATCGGCCTGCCAGGCAACCTGTTCTACGGCACGGGCATTCCCGCCTGCATCCTGGTGCTGGACAAGGAAAACGCTTCTGCACGCAAAGGCATCTTCATGATCGACGCCTCCAAGGGCTTCATCAAGGACGGTGCCAAGAACCGCCTCCGTGAGCAGGACATTCACAAGATCGTCGATGCCTTCACCAAGTTGGCAGAGTTGCCACGCTACTCGCGCATGGTGCCGCTGACTGAGATCGCCGACTCCAAGAACGACTACAACCTCAACCTGCCACGCTACATCGACAGCACCGAACCTGAAGACATCCAGGACATCGATGGCCACTTGCGTGGCGGGGTTCCAGAGCGTGATCTGGATGCGTTGGGCGACTTTTGGAAGGTGATCCCCGGTGTGCGTGGCGCACTGTTCGCATCAGCCGGACGCGCTGGTTATGCTCAGTTGACGCTGCCCATCGCCGAGGTGAAGACCACCATCTTCGCACATCCTGAGTTCACTGCATTCAATCAGACAGCCACCCAGGTCTTTGCTGACTGGAAGCAGGCCAGCAGCCCGCAACTGAAGGGCTTTGCGAAAAACGGCCACCCAAAGCAACTAATCGAGGCACTGTCGGAGGATCTGCTTGCCCGATTCAAGCCAACGCCACTGGTCAATGCCTATGACGTGTACCAACACCTCATGGACTACTGGGCCGAGACGATGCAAGACGACTGCTACCTGATATCCGACGCAGGCTGGCAGGCTGGGGCCCAGCCCCGTGAAATTCTTCAAGTCAAGAACAAGGACGGCAAGCTGGCTTGGCCCGAAGCGCATGACTACAAGAAAGGCAAGCGGCGCTTCAAGTCCGATCTGATTCCCGCGCCAATTCTGATCGCCCGTTACTTCATCGCGGAGCGAGGCGCCATTGAAGCGTTTGAGAGCAAGCTGGCAGATGTCGAGCAGCAACTTCAGGAGGTGATGGAAGAGAACAGCGGCGAAGAAGGGCTGCTGGCCGAGGTCATCGAAGGCGAAGGTGACAAGCAGAAGATCACGGCTAAGGCTGTCAAAGCCCGCCTGAAGGAGATCGGCAAAGATCCTGACTACGCCGACGAGCGCAAGGCACTGCAAGACTACTCCGCCCTGCTCGACAAGCAGACCGATATCAAGGCCAAGCTGAAAGCGGCGCAGGATGACCTTGAGGCTAAGTTGGATGCCAAGTACCCCAAGCTGACCGAGGAAGAGATCAAGTCGCTTGTAGTGGACGACAAATGGTTGGAGACCTTGGCCGATGCCGTGCAGGGTGAACTGGATCGGGTTTCTCAAACCCTCACCAGTCGCATCCGACAGCTTGCGGAACGCTATGCCACGCCGCTGCCGACGCTGACCAAGGATCTCGTAACACTTTCAGCGCGGGTGGATGAACACCTCAAAAAAATGGGGGCGGTATGGAATTGATGCCTGGCTACAAGCGCAGCGATGTGGGCGTGATCCCGGACGACTGGGATGCCAAGCCGCTGGGCGAGATTGGCGACAGCCTCATTGGATTGACTTACCGCCCCTCCGAAGTTCGCAAGTATGGAACGCTGGTGCTGCGCTCATCCAACGTCCAAAACGGCGCCCTTTGCTTTGATGACAACGTATTTGTCGAGACCGATATTCCTGAGCGCATCATGGTCAGGCCGGGAGACATTCTTGTCTGCGTGCGAAACGGCAGTCGCGATCTGATTGGAAAATCGGCACTTATCGACGAGCGGGCAATTGGCATGACCTTCGGTGCATTCATGGGAGTTTTCCGTAGTGATTACGGGCAGCTCCTGCATCACGTGTTCCAGTCTGGCATTTTCAAGAAGCAGATCACTGAACATCTGGGCGCGACCATCAACCAGATAACCAACAAAAGCCTTAACTCCTTCAGGGTTCCATTGCCGCCAACCAATGAGGAACGAACGCGAATCGCAAGTGCACTAAGCGATGTTGATACGCTGCTTGCCACCCTTGACCAAGTGATCGTCAAGAAGCGTGATTTGAAGCAGGCGGCTATGCAGCAATTACTCACAGGCAAGACTCGGCTACCGGGGTTTTGCGGTGAGTGGCAGGAAAAGACCCTGGGAGAGCTTGGGGCAACTTATGGCGGGCTAACTGGAAAAACCAAATCAGACTTTGGGGTTGGCGCTGCTAAGTACATCACTTTCATGAATGTGATGACGAATGCGGTGATTGATTGCGCGGCTTTTGAGCAAGTGACCGTCTCTGCCTCTGAGACTCAAAACAGAGTGCTACGCGGCGACTTACTTTTCAACGGCTCCTCCGAAACACCTGAGGAGGTTGCATTTTGCTCGCTGATGGCTGAAGAGGTACCGGATTTGTATCTCAACAGCTTCTGCTTCGGATTCCGTCTTTTTGACGATCAGCAAGTGGACGGCTTGTTTTTGACTTACTACATCCGTGCCAATCCAGGGCGGGAAATGATGAAGTCACTTGCACAAGGTTCAACACGGTACAACCTCTCTAAAACAGCCTTGCGTGAGGCATCAATCCTTCTGCCTCTGAAAGATGAGCAAGTAGCCATCGCTGAAGTTCTTTCTGGAATGGACGCAGAGCTAATTGCGCTTGAAGCACGCCGCAACAAAACCCGCAACATCAAGCAAGCCATGATGCAGGAGCTGCTGACCGGAAAGACGAGGTTGGTATGAGCGTTGCGGAGATGTTTTCCGACTTTGTCAGCAATTTGGCAATTGGTAACACGGAAACCATCAGCACGCGCTATGGCGAGCTGACGTCAGCGCTGAACAAGCAGTTTCGAGACACAGAATCAAAAACCGCGAACACGCTTCAGGTTGGGTCGTTCGGCCGAAAAACAGGCATCAATGGCATTTCCGATCTGGACATGCTGTACATCATGCCTAAGACCAAATGGGTCGATTACAACAAAGCCGGTGGGCAACTGAGTCTACTGCAGGATGCAAAAGATGCGATTCTCAAACGCTACCCGACGACGAAAGTAAAGGTAGACCGCTTGGTCGTGACGGTCACCTACACAAATTTCCACGTCGAGGTTCAGCCTGTTTTTGAACAGGACGATCAAAGCTATCTATATCCAGACACGAAAAACAGCGGTAGCTGGAAAACCACCAAGCCGCGAGAAGAGATGGCGGCCGTGGCGGATTTGGACACGAAGAAAAATGCCAATCTGAGGCCTCTGTGCAAGATGGCCCGGGCCTGGAAGAACAAGCACGGCGTCGGAATGGGCGGGCTTCTGCTGGATACGCTGGCCTACAACTTTCTTGACTCAACCACGGATTTCGACACCAAGAGCTTTCTCTACTACGACTGGATGAGTCGGGACTTCTTCAAATACCTGTCTGAACTGCCAGAGCAAACCGAGTACGCCGCTCCGGGTAGCCGCCAGCGAGTGAAGGTCAAAAAGAAATTTCAGAAAAAGGCCAAAAAAGCCCACAAGCTCTGCGTAGAAGCCATCGAGGCTGAGAACCAAAAGAACGTCAACGATAAGTGGAAGAAGGTTTATGGGCGACCATTCCCAGCATCGGCGACGGTGGCTCAAGAGGCCGTGGCAAAGAGTTTTGTGCAAGGCTGGGATGACACCGAAGAATTTATCGAGGACAAATTCCCAGTTGATATTCGAGAATCCATGCAACTGGATTGCGAGGTCAAACAGAACGGATTCCGCGAGTTCTTCCTCCGCGAGATGTTGGCCAGGAGGATTCCTTTGATGACCAAGAAGAGCTTGCGCTTCGAAATTACAGGTGTTTCGGCAGCCAAACCGTATGACATCTACTGGAAGGTCTTAAATCGCGGCGATGCGGCCCGTAAGAGGAATTGCATCAGAGGGCAAATCATCAAAGATGATGGATTGATGCAGCGGACGGAATCTACCAGTTTTCTCGGCGATCACATCGTTGAGTGTTATTGCGTGAAGGATGGTGTGGTGGTCGCCAAAAACCGGATTCACGTTCCTATTAATGGGGAGCAGAACAATGACGACTGACCATATCAATGTACTGGAAGGCCAGTTGCGCGAGTGTTATGGGCGAGTTGTCTACTCCCACAAAACACACGAGAAATGCGCAGACATTCTGCTTGAGCGGCAAGGTTGCATAAAGCTTTGGCAGATTATTATTTCCGCATTGGTGACTGGCGGCATTGTGTCGACATTCTTCGGAACGAAAGAAGTCGGGGCTGCGATTAGCGCCGTACTCTCTACCAGCCTGCTGGCACTAAACGCCTATACCAAGGATTACGACCTCGGCGAGATTGCGCAGAAACACCGCCAAGCAGGTTCAGATCTTTGGATTATTCGCGAGAAATACCTTTCGCTGCTGACCGATATCCGTATTGGAGATGTGGCGCTTGATTTGATTCGAACAAAGAGGGATACGCTGCTAGAGGAACTCCACGCGGTCTATGTTGGCGCTCCCAGCACAAACTTTAAAGCCTACAGCAGGGCACAGGAATCACTGAAGAAGCTGGAAGACATGACCTTTTCCGATGAGGAAATTGATGCCTTCCTTCCGAAAGAATTGAAGAGAACTTCCAAGGGGGGTGGCAATGTCTGAAAAAGCCAGATCTGAGCGCAAGACACAGAACCGTGTTGCCGCTCTGTTTTCCGATGCAAGTCGCCCTGAGTGCCTTGGGTACGATCACCTGGGTGAGTGGAGTAAACGCGAAAACAACCGCTGCCTCGAAGCAGATTTTTTGCGCAGCAACCTTAAGAAGCGTGGTTATTCCGATGCGCACATTTCTGCTGCGCTGCAAAAGCTCCTGACTGCCACCGACTCCACCGGCATCACCCTGTATCAAGCCAATCTGCGCACCTACCAACTACTGCGCTATGGTGTGCCGGTACAGATTGCAGCCGGGCAGGCGCATGAGACCGTACACCTCATCGATTGGGAAACCCCCGATAACAACGACTTTGGCCTGGCTGAAGAAGTCACCTTGCGCGGCGGCTTCGAGCGGCGGCCTGATCTGGTCGTGTACATCAATGGCATCGCCGTCGCCGTCATTGAATTGAAACGCAGTTCGGTGGAGGTGGCGGATGGTGTTCGCCAACTCATCACCAACCAGGAAGAGATTTTCAACAGGGGATTTTTCAGCACGGTGCAGTTGGTGATGGCAGGCAGCGACTCGCAGGGTTTGCGCTACGGCACCACCGGCACCCCTGAGAAGTTCTTTGTGGAGTGGAAGGAGCGCAAAGATAAAGGCACAACCGCATCAGAGCCACTCGTTGAGGGTGCGCTGCTAGATGGACCACTGGCGCAAATGTTTGACAAGGTGCGCCTGCTAGATTTGATCCGCAACTTCATCATCTTTGATGGCGGGCAGAAGAAGGTGCCTCGAGTTCATCAATACCACGGTGTGAAAGCGGCCCAAGAGCGGGTGAAGCAGCAGGAAGGCGGTGTGATTTGGCACACCCAAGGCAGCGGCAAGAGCATTCTGATGGTGCTGATTGCCAAGTGGCTGCTGGAATTTGACCCGCACGCCCGCGTACTGGTCATCACCGACCGTGATGAGCTGGACAAGCAGATCGTGGGGGTGATGCGTAATGCAGGCGTGATTGGGGAGGATGCTGCATCGCCGCGCATCACCTCTCGCTCGGAATTGGTTGAAAAGTTGGGCGCAGCCACGCCGCGCCTGATGTGTGCACTGATCCACAAGTTTGATACGACCGACCTGAAGGGCGAGCCTCCGAGTGTGGTAGGCCGTGTATACGTTTTCGTCGATGAATGTCACCGCACGCAAGGCGGCGACATGAACAAGCAGATGAAGCGGTGGCTGGAGAGTGCCATCTTCATCGGTTTCACAGGCACGCCGCTGCTGCGCAAAGACAAGCAGACCACCCATGACGTTTTCGGCACCTACATCCACACCTACAAGTTCGATGAAGCGGTGGCTGACAAAGTGGTGCTCGACCTTAAGTACGAAGCGCGCGATGTGCCTCAGCGCCTAACCTCAAAGAAAGCTATCGATGCGTGGTTTGATCAGAAAACCAAGGGGCTGAACAACTTTCAGCGTTCGGTTCTAAGGAAGCGCTGGGCAACGATGGAAGAGCTGATGAGTGCCGGTGAGCGCAAGCAGCGCATCATCGCCGACATCATCCACGACTTCGGAGTCCAGCCGCGTCTTAACAATGACCGTGGCACGGCCATTTTGGTGGCGGCATCAATCTACGATGCCTGTCACTACTTTCGGTTGTTCCAGAACACATCCTTTGGCAAGTACTGCGGAATCATCACTTCGTACGAACCTAACCATAACGCGATTTCCCGCGAGCCCAAGGACAGCGACGAGCGCTACAAGTTCGACACCTACACACAGCACGTCCTGCAGAAAGATCAGACAACCAAGGACTACGAGGACAAGACAAAGCAGCGCTTCATCGACGAGCCTGCCAATCTGAAGTTGCTAATCGTGGTGAGCAAACTGCTGACTGGATTCGATGCACCTTCCTGTACCTACATCTACCTCGATAACGAGTTACGCGATCACAACCTGTTCCAGGCTATCTGCCGCACAAACCGGCTAGACGGCGACGACAAGGACTATGGCCACATCGTCGACTACAAAGAGCTGTTCGAGAAGGTACAGGACTCAATCGCCGTTTACACCTCGGACGAGTTGGACATCGACGCAGGGGGCGATGATGGCAATGTAGCCGTGAAAGACTGGCTGAAGGAAGGCAAGGCGCAGCTCGATGCTGCCCGTGAAGCTCTGCGCTACTTGTGTGAGCCGGTGGCCATCCCCCGCGAGATGGAGCAGTACCTTCATTATTTCTGCGGTGATGCCAACGATCCAGAAGCGTTACTGAACACCGAGCCACTGCGCATCTCGTTCTACAAGTCAGCCGCCGCATTCCTGCGAGCCTATGCGGCAATTGCCCAGAGCCTAGAAGACGCAGGATATTCAGCGGCTGATATTGCCGCACTCGAAAAAGAGATCGTTTTCTACAGCGACACTCGCACGGCGATTAAGAAGCATTCAGGCGAAGAGCTCGACATCAAGCCTTATGAGGCGGATATGCGGCACCTCATCAACACCTACATCCAGGCAGACCCGGCTGAAGATTTGGGGAATCTCAGCTCGCTCTCGCTGACCGAGCTGATCATCGAAACCGGCATTCACGACGCCATTGCCAAGAAGCTCAACCAGAAGGGCAAGCTGTCGAGGAATGCGATTGCCGAGGGCATCATCAACAACGTCCGCAAGACGATCATTCGTGATCAACTGACTGATCCGATGTTCTACGACGAGATATCCAAGCTCCTCGAAGACTTGATCAAGCAAAAGCGCGACGATACCGCGGCCTACGAGAAATTCCTCCAGAAGGCCGAAGAATTGGTGAAAAAGATGGCGATGAGGGGGGCGGACTCCAATCTACCTCTTGAGTTGCTGGGAAACCTTGGTGCTACAGCCATTTACCGCAATTTGGAGAGTATTCTTACCAAGGCGGAAACGGGGCATTTTGTCAATGAGCCTCATGCAGAGTATGTTGATCACCGGTTGAGTTTGGCGCTCAAGCTTGATCAAGCCATGCGAGAGAAAGCGCCAGCGAATTGGAAAGGCGATGAGGTTAAGGAGAAGCTGGTTCTGAATGCTTTGTTCCCTATTATGTCTCGTGATCGAGCGGCAACGCAGGCCATATTTGAGATCATCAAGAACCAATCGAGTTATTGAGAATCTTGGTGATGAACGAGACGATCCAGCTGGGTGAGATTTCAATAGAGGTGACCAGGAAGGACATCAAGAATGTCCACCTCACCGTTCATCCGCCTGATGGACGTGTTACCCTCGCCGCGCCAATCAACACTCGCCTGGAAGTAGCGCGTGCCTACGCGATCTCCAAGTTGGTCTGGATTCGTGACCAGCAGAAAAAACTGGAATGTCAGGCACGGGAAGCACCACGCCAATTCGTTGAGCGTGAGAGCCACCACGTTTGGGGGCGGCGCTACCTGATGACAGTGGACTACCAGGATGTAAAGCCCACCGTTGTCCTCAGCAACAAGCGGATCACCCTGATTGTTCGTCCGGGCAGCAGCGCAGAAAAACGCGCGGAAGTGATGCATGAGTGGCACAAGTCGTTGTTGCATGAGGTTGTACCGCCACTGATCCAAAAGTGGGAGCGAAAGCTCAATGTGTGTGTCTCAGGCTACTTCCTGCAACGGATGAAAACCCAGTGGGGCAGTTGCAATCACGCAGAGGGGAACATTCGCCTCAATACAGAACTGGTGAAAAAGCCAAAGGATTTGCTGGAGTACGTCGTCGTGCATGAAATGGCTCACTTGATTGAGCCCACACATAGTGATCGCTTCGTCGCAGTTCTCAATGAGCATTACCCTAACTGGCGCGAGGCGCGAGCTGAACTTAATGAATTGCCTTTGGCAGCAGAAAGTTGGGCTGATGCCAAAAAAGTCTAAGGTAAGTCATCTAACGCGGAGAAGACTTGACCTGCCCGGCTATTTTCGGACCACTTACCTCCTTGAGCTATCAACATTCCCGATATTCTTAAATGTTACATCCTGAATTTGCCTTGTTGCTTCTGACCTGGATAGACGGGAGATCTCGCGCCTCGGTGCTTGCCGATCAACTCGGACTCTCACAGCGAAGATGCCGAGACCCACTCTCGCAACGAAGTAAGGCTTCAATTGCACGCACCCAGACAAAGAAGCTTCAAAAAATCAAAGCGGACCTCAAGGACATAGGGTGGTCAGCTACTCAAATTGATGACTGGTTGAGTCAGCATCCCGGACTGAAAGGTTCTTTTCGGTTTTATTCCACTCTCGTTTACGAATGCGAGTCACCTTCTGCGATTAAGTACCCACGAACGCGAGAGTTTGCGAGTCAAGTAGATGCCCTCGTCCTCAGTCTGGAAGAGCAAAGAGCCAACGATGACCTGGCTGGCTACAAAGAAGCCTTGCTCACCACAGGTCTGTTACGACAGATGTTCATTCCCCAAAGAGACCACGCGGACAGTTGCAAAGACATGCCTGAGTTCCTGAGAAAGGTCCGAGCCGCTTCCTCATGGGATGAATTGATCGCCCCACTTCGGGTCGCTTCGGCTAACTTACTCCTTTCTTTTCTTGCCAAGTGGGATGTCGAGTTTGGGACACAGGTGTATTTCCCCAAATTGAAGCCACGATCGGTTTTCGCATTAGTAATGCCACGCCTGCATCCAGCCACACAACGAGTAGATGGTGAATTGAAGACACGGCGTGACATGTTTTGGTATCCGGTTCGTCGACTGATTGATTTCATGGCCTGCATTGCTGTCCGCAAAGAAAGGGGATGGGAGCTTGGAGGGATTCCAAAGGTTAGAGACGTGGCTTTCGCCACAGGTACTTACGAGCGGAATCTAGTTAATTGGCGAGACGGTACCAAGAAGTTCAAAAGAACGGACTTTGTCGGTTTATGGCGAGGCTTGTTTTCCGGGAACCACAGAGGAAGCGAGATTCATCAACCGCCGTGGCCCTTGTTCATAGCAACTCTTTGCTGGCAACACCTGCTCACGTCAGTCGATACAAATAGTGGTGAACGCACAATCAAGCCGCATGAAGAGGAGTACTTGCAGTTATGGCAACGTGAGTTTGATGAGCTAAGTGCCGAAGGAGCCTCGTTTGGTGAAGCCCCTTGGCGGGAGTGCTTTAGTCAGCTATAGGTTCTTTTCGTACTGGCCAATGGCGTTATTTTCCTCCCGGCTTCCCGAAGTTGTTTTTCGCGGCTTTCTGTATGCGTCCTACGTAGTTTCCTTTTGGCACGGTACCTCCGTTGTCCTTAGCCACTCCTGACTGCATACGGCTTGCTGCCTTTGGAGTGGTGGGATTGCGTTTAGGCGACTGCTGTTGATTGTTCTTCATGACTTTTTCCTTTTGGTATCAAGTGGAATGAGATGCCCGAAGGCACTTGGAATCTGAACTCTACTTGAAGGGGATAATTGAGAAGTTCCAAAAAACGGAAATCGTTTGTCGCCTTATCCCTACCGTCTTTCACCCCCAGTAACGGATGCATAGTCCGTCACTTATGCCGACCCAGAAGTCCGTCACTGACGTCCCAACTGATTGAGCTGTAAGAGGTTTTCGAGGCGCTGCGGAGGGAAAAGTGGTGGGCCCACCTGGACTTGAACCAGGGACCAACGGATTATGAGTCCGCTGCTCTAACCAACTGAGCTATAGGCCCGTTTTGCGAGGAGCCGCGATTATAAGGGGCATGCCTGCAACAAGCCAGCCGAGGGGCGGGGTGGCGATCTATTCATATCCCGTCAATGGCATGGGAGTGCGGCATGGGCTAACATCGCGCGCGAGTCTGTTTCCAATAGGGAGTTGTGTGGGATGGGAATTCGCGCGTATTACGTCAATGGTCTTTCGAATGATTCTTCGGACAAGTCGGGCAAGGGCAGTGCGGTGGCACCGGTCGCGCCAGCGGACAACGTCCTCATGCACGCCATCTACTACAGTGACTTGAACGCGGCCACGGGACAGTGGTCCACGCGCAAGCCGATCTATGTCGAGAACATCATCGACGGCAATATGGTCGACCCGAACCTGGTGCAGTTGCAGGACGGCCGTTACTTGATGACCTACATGCGGGGCAATTTCGGGCAGGCGAACCCGGAGGCGATGTCCACGATCTACAGCGCCTGGTCCTATGACGGGGTGTATTTCTTTGATCCGCAGGTGGTGTTCAAGCCCTCGGGCAGCGGCAACGCCGATGGCTCGCCGGTGGTGACCGACCCGAGCCTGGTGCAGCTGCGCGATGGCTCGTGGCTGCTGGCGGTGTCGAACCCGTCGGGGCCGAGTGCCACTCTTTACACCAGCGCGGATGGCCGCAGCTTTGCGCCGAATGGGGTCACTCTGCCCACGTTCTCGCCCGACCTGCAGGTGCTGGCCGATGGCCGTGTGCGTCTGCACTATGCCGATGGCGCTGCCGGTGGCATCGGCAGTCGCCTCTCTGCCGATGGCGGCCTGACGTGGACGGTGGAGGCCGGTGCGCGCAAGAGCGGCGCGGCCTTCGACCCGTCGGTGTTCCAGCTGGCCGACGGCAGCTGGCGGATGCTGTTCAAGACGCAGACGCCGAGCACGGACCCTTCCGCTTCGCCCATCCTGGGCCACAAGACGTCTCTGGCCAGCA
>Ga0255181_1000473_pt1 | contig 13451 bp, 16 predicted proteins | sample Atl_Colum_RepC_8_FD_183621 | JGI IMG/M metagenome (GOLD analysis project Ga0255181, IMG submission 183621) | Freshwater microbial communities from Altamaha River, Georgia, United States - Atl_Colum_RepC_8d | ecosystem: Environmental > Aquatic > Freshwater > River | place: USA: Georgia...
GAATTCGCCGGAAGCCACAACAAAGGCGACAAGGTCAAAGGTCAGATCAAATCGATTACCGATTTTGGCGTCTTCATCGGCCTGCCCGGCAACATCGATGGCCTGGTGCACCTGTCTGACCTCTCCTGGTCTGAGACAGGTGAAGAGGCTGTGCGCAACTTCAAAAAGGGCGATGAGCTCGAGGCTGTCGTACTGGCCATTGATGTTGAGCGCGAGCGTATTTCGCTTGGCGTGAAGCAGCTCGACGGAGATCCGTTTAACTCATACATCTCGCGCTTCGATAAAGGTGCGGTTGTGAAGGGCACCGTGAAGTCGGTCGATGCCAAGGGCGCAGTGATTACCTTAGACACGGAGGTGGATGGCTATCTGCGTGCCTCTGAGATTTCCCGTGAGCGTGTAGAAGATGCCACTAAGATGATGGCCGAGGGTGACTCTGTCGAGGCCATGATCGTGAATGTGGACCGCAAGGCCCGGACCATCAATCTGTCGATCAAGGCAAAGGACTCCGCAGAGACCGCCGAGACCATGCAGAAGATGGCTGCGGAAAATACCGCCGCATCCGGAACCACCAGCCTTGGCGCGCTGCTGCGTGCCAAGCTGGATGATCAGCAGTCCAAAGAGTAAGCACAGCATGCCAGCCCCGGGGCCACAAGCATCCGGGGCTGCGCTGACGTGGGGAGTGATAAGCAGTGACAAAGTCTGAACTGATCGCTCGGCTTGCTGATCGGCTCAATCAGCGGGGAACGCCACTGGCGACCCGGGACTGTGAGTTCGCCGTAAAAACTCTGCTGGATGCAATGACCGAGGCCTTAGGCCATCGCCATCGCATCGAGATACGCGGCTTTGGCACCTTTTCGCTTTCCTATCGGCCCGCCCGTGTGGGCCGTAATCCCAAATCAGGTGCACAGGTCCGGGTTCCGGAAAAGCGTGTGCCCCATTTCAAACCGGGCAAGGATCTGCGCGAACGCGTTGATCTTCCGCCTCAGTAATTTTCTGTGGGCCTAAGCGCCGATCGTGGAACTTGATCCGGTCTGGCTGTTGCTTCTGCCCGCGCTCTTTGCCCTGGGCTGGATTACTGCGCGCTATGATCGCGGTCAGCAAACCCGTGAAGGACAGCATGTCTCGGACGATGTCATGCATGCGATGTCGGACCTGCTTGCCGACGATGCGCAGGCGGCTACTGATCGGCTGCTGTCCGCAGCCCGATCGGATCCCGATGCGATTGAACTGCATCGGGCAGTGGGCAATCTTTATCGAAAACGTGGCCTAATCGACCGCGCCATTGAGGTTCATGAGGCAGCGCTACGTCATCCGCAGCTGCAGGCCGCTGATCGTTTGGCGTTAATGGCAGATCTTGGCCGTGACTACCAGGCGGCAGGACTTTTTGATCGGGCAGAGGCGGTCTTAAACGAACTTCTCGCCAATGCAGGCAGTGATGCATTGGCCAATCAGGCCCGCACTTTATTAATGCAGATTGCCCAGGTGACCCGTAACTGGAATCAGGCCATCGACATGGTCAAGGCACTACAGCAATATGGCGGTGAGTTTCATGGCCATAGTGCTGAGCAGTTACTAGGACACTTTTATTGTGAGCTCGCAGAGGCAGCGATCGCCCGCGGTGATCAGTCTGCCGCGCTTGCGAATCTTGCCCAGGCAGAAAAGACTGCAGCGCCAGGCCCAACGCGCAGGATCGCGGCGCTGCGTGCTCGTCTTACAGAGGGTGCGGCGGAAGTTGCAAGGCAGCCTGGCATGCAAGTGCCAGCTGAATCGACAGCGACATCATCGAAAACCGCCCCGGTGGTCTCAGAATCCCAATCGGCCTGTCGCGTCTGCGGGTTTCGTTCCCGGCAGACACTTTGGCAGTGCCCGGGATGTCATCATTGGGACAGTTTCGAGGCACTTCGGTAAGGTGTGCACATGATTTCCGAGAAGCTTAGACAGACACGTGTTTTGGTGGTCGGCGATGTGATGCTGGATCGCTACTGGTTTGGCGATGTCGATCGCATATCGCCCGAGGCACCCGTGCCGGTTGTCCGCGTTCAGCAGATTGATGAGCGGCTGGGCGGTGCAGCCAATGTGGCCCGCAATATCGCCGCCCTGGGTGCGGCACCAGTGCTCATGGGTGTGGTTGGATCAGATGAGGCTGGCAGCCGTGTACATGAGCTGATTGCCGCGGCCGGCATTCGCGATCAGGTGTTTGATGATGCCCAGGCCAAGACCACGGTAAAGCTCCGTGTGATTGGACGTCAGCAGCAGCTGCTGCGGGCGGATTTTGAGTCGGTTCCTGATCATGAGGTCTTGCTCGAAAAACGTGATCAATTTAATGCTCTGCTGCCGGAGGTGCAGGCCGTGGTGCTGTCGGACTATGGCAAGGGTGGGTTACTGCATATCCAAGAAATGATTGCCGCTGCCAAGTCCCGAGGCGTGATGACCTTGGTGGATCCAAAAGGCGATGAGTACAGCCGATATGCGGGTGCCACCATGCTCACGCCGAATCGATCCGAATTCACCCAGGTGGTGGGCCGCTGGAAGACCGAAGCAGAGATGACTGAAAAGGCGCATCGACTGCGTCAGGACTTGGGGTTAGCGCATCTGCTTGTGACCCGGTCGGATGAAGGTATGAGCCTTTACACGGAAGAGCAGGGCCGGCCCAAAGAGATTCATGTGGCGGCCCAGGCGCGTGAGGTATTTGATGTGAGCGGCGCGGGCGATACCGTGATTGCGACCTTGGCGGTGACGTTGGCTGCGGGTGCACCGGTGGTGCAGGCGATTGAGCTTGCCAACCGTGCGGGTGGAATTGTGGTGGGTAAACTGGGTACTGCGACGGTGACTGCAGAGGAACTCTTTTCGGAAGGTAGCCGATGACCATTATCGTGACGGGCGCTGCAGGATTCATCGGCAGCAATCTGGTGGCAGGCTTAAATCAGGCCGGTGAACGGCGCATTATTGCGGTGGATGACCTGACCGATGCCGACAAATTCAAAAACTTAGTCGACTGCGATATCGAGGACTATCTCGATAAGGATGATTTTCTTGATCGGCTAGAGGCAGGAATGTCTGGCAAGCAGATTACCGCGATTCTGCATCAGGGCGCCTGCTCTGACACGATGGAGACCGATGGCCGGTTCATGATGGATAACAATTTTCGTTATTCGCGGATTCTTTTGGGATTTGCCCAGAGATACTCGATCCCGTTTCTGTATGCCTCATCGGCTGCCGTCTATGGGGCGAGCACAGCCTTTCGTGAAGAACGTGCCTGTGAGGCGCCGCTCAATGTCTACGGCTACTCAAAGTTTTTGTTTGACCAGACGGTCCGCGCCATGAATCCCACTGCGCCTGTCGTTGGGTTTCGTTATTTCAATGTTTATGGGATGCGCGAACAGCACAAGGGGCGTATGGCGTCAGTCGCCTTTCATCACTTCAATCAGTATCGCGAGACCGGCAAGGTTCGGCTCTTTGAGGGCTATGACGGCTGGAAGGCCGGCCAGCAGGAGCGGGATTTTGTGTCAGTAGAAGATGTTGTGAAAGTAAACCTGTTCTTTTTAAATAAGGCTTTATCGGGCAATAGCACCAGCGGTATTTTCAATCTTGGCACTGGCAGGGCCCAGACCTTTAACGAAATCGCCCAGTCGGTGATTAACACCATCGATAAGAGTAAGAAATCGGTGGCGGATCTGATCAAGGCGAAGAAGATTGAGTACATTGCATTTCCCGAGGCGCTAAAGGGTAAGTACCAGAGCCATACCCAGGCCGATCTGACGCGGCTGCGGGCGGCAGGGTATCGGGCGAAGTTTCTGACTGTGCAAGAGGGTGTGAGCCGTTATGTCAACGCTCGCCTTGCCGCTGCTTAAGTATCGGCTAGGCTTATACAGCCGGCTGGCGCGGTTCGATAAGCCGATCGGAATACTGCTTTTACTGTGGCCCACGCTGTGGGCCTTATGGCTTGCCGCAGGCGGCTTTCCTGAATTTTCACGGCTTGTTGTATTTCTGTTGGGCACATTTCTGATGCGCTCGGCTGGCTGCGTATTAAATGACATTGCAGATCGAAAATTTGATCGGCATGTGAAGCGCACTCGGGATCGTGTGCTGACGGCTGGCAAGGTCTATCTTTGGGAGGCCGTAGTGTTGGCAGTTGTGCTGCTGCTGGGCGCTGCCGCGTTGCTGCTCTTTTTAAACGATCTCGCGATTCAGTACGCCTTCACAGCCGTGTTTGTCGCCGCGGTCTATCCCTACTTTAAGCGGTTTTTTTCTGTGCCTCAGGCGATGCTGGGCATTGCGTTTAGCTTCGGGATTCCGATGGCCTTTGCAGACACTCAGGGCCAGGTTCCGGTAGTGGCCTGGGTAATGGTGATTGGAAATTTCTTCTGGACTATCGCCTATGACACCATCTATGCGATGGTCGATCGGGACGATGACCTGAAGCTCGGGATGCGCAGCAGCGCGATTACCTTTGGCCGCTACGATGTCGTGGTGGTGGCTGTGAGCTATGCGATCTTTATCTGGTGCATGTTGATCGTGGGCCAGTCCTTGCCGGGCTCCTCCCATCTGGCCTATTGGGTCAGCTGGCTGGCTACAGTGGCGTGTTGCGTATATTTGATCTGGCGAATCCGTACACGGGACCGCGATGATTGCTTTGCCGCCTTTCGGGCCAATAACTATGTGGGTATGCCGCTCTGGATTGGGCTAGCGCTACAGCTGGGCTGGTCTTAGGTTAGTAGCAAATAAGTCTTGGTGGCGCCCTGCTGGGCAATGCCATCACAGTAAGTGGGTTAAGGGAGACGAAGATGATGAGACTGCATCGATTGATGACGATAGTTGTTCTGGCCGCGATGGGCTGGTTCTCATTGGCGGCTCATGCCGCTTTCCCCGATAAACCGGTGCGGATTGTGATTGGTTTTCCGGCCGGTGGCCCCTTAGATCAGCATATACGCCTGCTATCGACACGACTTGCAGCCTCGCTTGGTCAGCCGGTTGTGATCGATTACAAGGCTGGTGCGGGTGGCACCATTGGTGCGCAGTTTGTCGCACAGTCGGCTCCAGACGGCTACACACTGTTGCTTGCTAACACCGGAACGATGGTGATTAATCCAGCGATTTATACACAAAAGCCTTACGACACGCTACGTGATTTTGTGCCTGTAGCCCGGACGGCTCAGCAGGCCTTAGCATTAATCGTGAATGACAAGGTACCCGCCAGGACGCTAAAAGAGCTGATTCAGCACGCTAAGGCTAATCCCGGAAAACTGAACTATGGATCGGCGGGTAACGGTGGTATTTCGCATCTCGTGCCTGAAATGCTCAAGGTAGAGACGGGAATCTCAATGGTTCATGTGCCCTATAAAGGCACAGCGCCTGCATTTACAGATCTTATGGCGGGCCACGTTGATTTTATGGCGGACTCTATTCCCCAGGCGGTAAGTCATCTTAAAGACGGCAAGATACGTGTGCTCGCCGTCACCAGTAATCGTCGAAATCCTGCGCTTGCGGCTGTACCCACCGTGTTAGAGACTGGTGTGGCGACATTGGACGTAGTGGGGTTTTATGGAATCTTGGCGCCTAAAGGCACGCCTGCAGACATTGTGCGGCGGCTCAGCCAGGCGTTTAAGGATTCACTTGAGGCGCCAGAGATTCAAAAGACCATGGCCGATCAGGGATCTGATCCAGCGTGGCTCGGACCGGAGCAATTTGCTGCATTTCTGAATCGGGAAATGCCGCGTTGGGCGCAGGCCGTAAAGGCAGCGGGCGCAAAGCTGGATTAGGGGGCTGTTGCCACATGCAGATTAATGTGAGGTCGCATTCAACCCTCGCGTCCGTGTCGTCCACGGTTTCGTGTTTTCCGCACAAACTGCAATATCCGATAAAAACGGCCCGCATAGGGCCGCTTTCATTGAATGGTGGCGTATGGTGGTTCAGTTTAGTCGTGGGTATAAATCTGAATTGGACGGGCCTGGACTTACGGATTTCTGAGGTGGCCCAGCCGGATAAGTGTATTAACCCCGAGACCGATCCTGTCCTTCGAGATACTTCAAAGCTTGACACAGTTAACAAATTTGTTAACATTCGCCTGTGATCTATTCGATCATCTACTACAGCGATCAGGTGCAAGAGGATGTCCTGGCTTTGCCGGACACTTTGCAGGCTCGTTACATTGGTTTGACCGCTCGGATGATCGAGCATGGACCGAACCTTGGGTTGCCGCATACGGATGCCTTGGGGGGAGGGCTATTCGAGCTCAGGTTAAAAGGCGCAGAGGGTATTGCTCGGGTGATGTACTGCTTGATGATCGAACGGCAGATTCTGGTTCTGCATGTATTCGTGAAAAAGACACAAAAAACGCCGCCAAGGGAATTAAGAATTGCAAGGCAACGCATGAAGGAGTTTAAGAAATGACAACGAAGATAAAACCAAAGATGCTTACCCACGATCAGCTCGTGAAGAAGATGGTTAAAAAGCCATCGGTTAAGGCGGCTGTAGATGAGCTCAATCGAACCGAATTTGCGATCCTGGACGAGATTCTGGCTGCGAGAAAGGCGGCTGGTCTTACCCAGGCGCAGATTGCTAAGCGGATGGGCACCCAGACACCGGCGATTGCGAGACTTGAGAGCGCGCTGGCAACTGGCAAACATTCCCCAAGCCTGAACACATTAAAGCGCTATGCGGAGGCGTTGGGTAAAAAAGTGGAAGTGCATCTGGTGTAAGCTTATAAAGGTGTATTTCACATGGCGATGTTGCCCACAGTAAGTCTTCGTTGAGGTACTCTGCCCTCGATATCTGGTCCAACCCAGTCAACAAAAAAGCCCCGATAAACGGGGCTTTTTTGTCGATTGAATGGTGGTGGGTGAGGACCGGGGTTCAATTCCCATCAGATGAACGGATGCTAACACCCTCGGTTCGGATCGGTTTCCTGCGGAAAGATGCGGAACCCTGCCCCCGCAAATTCGGTTTCCTCATTTGCCCGCATATTTCCGCAGCCTTTGATCTCACCGTTTTGAGCCGTCGCCTACACCGGATAGGTGTGGGCCGGAGGATTTCCATTCCTTACCCAGTCATTGAAACAGGCCTCGGTGGACAAGACTTGGAAATGTTGAAACCACTCCGACTGACGCAAGGCTTGCTCGGCGGGACCATCAATCCAACCACTGATCACTAGGCAGAGGTCCATGCACCCGCGTAGGTTCGTCAGCCCTAGAGCAAGCCTCTTTGGGTATGCCCCTTGGTACCGAAATTTGAACAATGGCTCATGATGTGCCACACGATTTCGGAAGAAGTTGGCGATTTGAAGATCCTGTCCAAGCTGATGACGGTTCTGCGAATTGCCCCACTGCTTGGGGTTCAAGATGTGGTGGTTTGGGAAAATTTGCGAGATGACCGGCGGCGCATCAACTGGCGACAGTGTCCTGAAGAAATTGGTCCAGAACCCGAACGTCAAGGCAGCGACAACGTCATCGGTTGTTGGCTGCGGGGTCCTTCTGGCATTGGTCTTCTTGTCATGCAAGATCCCGTCGATTGACTTTTTGGCATCACCGGTAAACGGATAGTGTTGCGCCTGGGCATCGTCATACCAAGGATGCCCATGATGTCCGGCCGCCCCCGCAGGGGTATACCTCTGGGACATGACACGATGGATCGCATCCCTCAGATGCATCTCGACACAACCCAGCAGAGGGAACACCATGGCTGAGATCGCATAGTTCCAGGCATACGCACGCCGCACCTCCTCGTTGGAGGTCAGCTTGAGGAAGCTCCGGTACCCTGCGATCCTGGCCGGAGCCAGGAAATGGACGAGGTGGTTCTGCTGATTGCCTGTCATAGATCTCTGTGCTAGACTTTAAGGGAAGTCTGTGGATGTCCCGCTCTCACCTCGCGTGATGATGGCTCCACGTGCAAAGAGTCGGCGCCACCTTCGGGTGGCGTTCGGCTTTCTGGGCCTCGATTTTGAACAAGATCAGGTCTCAATGTTGTCCTCTGTGAGCTTGCTCCCACACTCAGGACACACCGGTTTCATCTCTCGGAAGACTTCATCCCATTTCGCGAACCGGTCCAAGACAGAGAAGCTGTCTCCTTTCAGTCCATCTAAAGAGTAGTCCTCGTACTGCCTAGAAAACGGTGCATCGTTTTCTCGCATGACGATGCACCCTTCATGTCCACATGCGCATTTCAAATTGGTGCGCGTCACTGTTGTCATGGCAGGCCGCCTTCCTTTCTTGACCGAAGACAATAGATTAGGTTGATTGACCGCTTCAGATTTAAAGCGTCATTTTCACCCACACATTACTGTTGCACCACAACGAAAAAGTCAGGAGGTCCTGAGGCAAAACGGGGTTAAAGAATGGTTTTCGGGGGCCATGGGGGTCCGTCAGAAGGCCATGGCAAAAAGCCGCGTGCTGTAAGAGGCTCTGTGAGCGCTGCCATCCGGCTGAGCGAGTTAAAGTTGTTTTGGCGGAGTAAGGAAGAAGGCCCCACCAACCTGCTCAAGTCCAGATGCATCGTTTTTTGATGACGTCGGGGATTCGAACTACTGCGGAGCCCGAGAGGTCGCTTTCGACCCCAGCGGTCGTTTCCCGGACTGCTGCCGCCTTGCGCATCGCTTCAGCCCAAAACGCTTGTCGTCATCGACGTGGAAATCTATTGACATTGCCATCATGGGAAGGTTCATCCTCTGAGCCTAGACAACGTCAAGGGGGCCCAAATGATCCAGTTCCATGATCCCGATATGACATGTGGCGCCTGCGCCAACCGCATCAGCAAAGCGCTACACCAGGCTGGACTTGCCGCCGGCCTGCGGGTGGACATTGATGTAGGGACTCGCCAAGTGCGGCTTGTCGGCACGGGGGATGCCGATTCTGTACGCAAGGTCCGCGGCGCCATCGAAGCGGCGGGGTACACGGCAGAGGAAGTCGCTGATGGACTCCAGAACTCATCCGCGATGCGCGTAGGAGGGTGTTGCTGTCAGGGCCGGAGTGCGGCCCATATTGACGCACATCAAAGCGCGGCAACTTCACCTGTTAGATGCTGTGGGTAACACTTCAAGAGGAACCTAATCATGCGCAAACAATTTTTGGCCATTACTTTTGCCACCTTGGCGATCTCGGGCTGTGCGGTCGCCCAGACACCCAAGGCTGACGATGACCACTCGGCCCATCACCCGCCGGCCGGGGCGCCAGCCGCTTCGGCGCCCGCACTGGCCTCTGGCACGACACCGACGCCTGGAGCCGTAGAGCGGCAGATGAAGGCCATGCAGGAGATGCACCGGAAGATGCAGGCCGCCAAGATGCCGGCCGAGCGTGCCGCCCTGATGGACGAGCACATGAAACTCATGCAATCCGGCATGGACATGATGGGTCAGATGCGCGGCGGCATGGGCGGCTCGGCGGGCTCTGCACCGGGAAGCATGGGCATGAGCCCCCCCGCTGGCGGGTCCACTGGGGGCAGCCAAGCGTCTGCCGGTGGCGCCGGCAACATGACGGGCATGGCGGGCATGATGGGCATGCACACGCAGATGGAGCGCCGCATGGCTCTGATGGAACAAATGATGCAGATGATGATCGACCGTGAATCGGCACCTACCCGCAATTAAAGAAAAGTACGAGACGGGATGGCCCATTCACGACACCAAGCAGCCGTCGTCCTGGAGACTTCGAGCGGACCTTGCTTGTCTCGTATTTGCCTTGGTGGGTAAGAGGCCTCTATCTGATCACTGGGAACCGCGCTCACCGCTCAGGCGTTCGCCCTTACCCGCCTTTACTTTCCTGCCGCTTGATGCATTTATTGCACTGAGGTCATGGCCTCGGTAGCCACCAAAACGACCGGCAGCAGACCCGACAGGATCTGCGCCTAGATAGTTCTCGACCAAGCGAGCTCGCTTGCCGGATTCACCCTTACCGCCTCCATTCTTAATTTGCTGGCTGTAAATCAATCACAATGAACTTTCCTGCCTCGCTTGAAGCAGTAAAACGCACCTTGTCGCCAGCCTTCACTGTTTCCAAAATAGCTACGTCATTAACGTTGAAAACCATGGTCATGGCAGGCATGTCCAAGTTCTTGATCACGCCGTGCTTCAAGGTGATTTTCTTGTTTTCCTTATCAACTCTACGCACTTCACCCTCAGACATCTCTACCGCCTTAGCTGATGCCGAGGGCGAAGTCGAGTGACCGCCCGAATGAGCATCTGAGTGAGTCTGCGCGTAGGCACTCAGGGAAATTGCACCGGCAAACGCTGCGGCGGAGACAACGGTAGCGAAAGACATTCTCATGATTTGATTCCTAGGTAGTGTTGATAGACCATAACGTTTTAGTGGCTGGCGAATGACGCCAAGGTTAAGTGCCGGTTGGGGTGTGATTTCTCAATTCTTGTAGGACGTGCTTTGTCTAGCGCTTTTTGGCAGCTTGTGCGACGACGTTGATCTTTCCCAACATGCCCGCCTGGTAATGACCTGCGATAAGGCATGCGAAATCGAACTCGCCGGCTCGATTGAATGTCCAGACCATCTCACTGGACTTGCCCGAGGCAACATGAGCCATGTACGGTTCGTCATGCTCCATACCAGGGTGCTTTGCCATCATCGCAGCATGCTCGTCCAACTCTTTCTTGGTGCCGATGACCATTTCGTGCATCACCTTGCCTGAGTTTTTGACCACGAACTTGATGGTTTCACCTTGCTGGACTTCGATGCGGTCCGGGCTAAAGCGCATGTTATCGGTCATTGAGATTTCGATCGTGCGTTTCGCGGCCTTGGCATCTCCAGCGATTCCCCAGTCTTTTTGCTCTTTTTTTACTGCGGTTGCAGCCTTCATTTGGCCGTGGCTTCCGCCTTCGTGGGCAAATGCACCAAATGACGCGCCAATCAGCGCGGCTACGAGCACAAAATTAATTTTTTTCACTTCTAAATCCTTCATAATTAAATGGGTGAATGGCTGATTTTTAGTGTCCGGCATGGCCGCCACTAGGTTTGCGAGCTCTGACTTCGGTAGCGCTTGCTGGCTGCTTGACGCGAGGCATTGACTGGCCTCCTTCCGACTTAAAGCGGGCAGGTTCAGCCAATGGGCCGGTGTACTCATGAGCAACAGTACCCTCTGGGTGCTTGAACCAGCCCGGATCTTTGTAATCACCCGGCTTCTGGTCTTTCCGTACTTTGACCACACTGAACATCCCGCCCATTTCCACAGATCCGAAGGGGCCTTGGCCAGTCATCATCGCAGCGGTGTTGTCAGGGATGGGCATTTCCATCTCAGTCATATCGGCCATACCACGCTCACCCATGACCATGTAGTCTGGAATCAGGTTGTTGATCTTCTTGGCGACGCCACGGTGGTCCACGCCGATCAAAGTCGGAACGTTATGCCCCATCGCATTCATGGTGTGATGGCTCTTATGGCAATGGAAGGCCCAGTCGCCTTCCTCGTCGGCCAGAAACTCGATCTGACGCATCTGGCCCACAGCCACATCTGTGGTGACCTCATACCAACGGGTGCTCTTAGGCGTCGGACCACCGTCGGTACCTGTGACCAAAAACTCGTGCCCGTGCAAGTGAATGGGATGGTTCGTCATCGTGAGATTGCCGATTCGGATGCGCACCTTGTCGTTCAAGCGCACGTTGAGACTGTCGATCCCAGGGAAGATGCGACTGTTCCAACTCCACAGGTTGAAGTCCAACATGGTCATGATCCTGGGCGTGTAGCTGCCCGGATCGATGTCATAGGCGTTCAGCAGGAAACAAAAGTCTCGCTGAACCTCATCAATCAAATCATTCTTGACTTTAGGATGGGTCACCCAAAAGCCCATCATGCCCATGGCCATCTGTGTCATCTCATCAGCATGCGGGTGGTACATGAAGGTACCAGGCCGGCGCGCGACGAACTCGTAGACAAAGGTCTTGCCAGTCGGAATGGCAGGCTGGTTAAGTCCGGCCACACCGTCCATCCCGTTTGGAAGACGTTGCCCGTGCCAGTGAATGGAAGTGTGCTCAGGCAGCTTGTTAGTCACAAAGATGCGAACGCGATCGCCTTCCACCACTTCAATGGTGGGCCCGGGGCTTTGACCGTTGTAGCCCCACAGATGGGCCTTAAAGCCAGGCGCCATTTCCCGCACTACTGGTTCGGCGACCAGGTGGAATTCCTTGACGCCTTGATTCATGCGCCATGGCAAAGTCCATCCATTAAGCGTCACCACCGGGTTGTAGGCGCGTCCGCTGTTGGGGATCAGCGGCGCCATGGTGTTAGGGCTGGTTTGGATTACAGGCTCAGGCAAAGCGGCCATCGCCACGCGACTGACCGCACTGGCGGCCACGGCACCACCAGCAATCCCGGCGTACTTAAAAAAATCTCTTCTGGAAGTCATCGGCTTGTCTTTCGTTTAATGAGGTGCCGCGCCACCTGCAGGCGCAGCGGGCATGGCGGCCAGCGGTGTGTTCATCGGCCGGCCCACCAGTGAGGCCTGAAGCGCGGCATCCGCAAGCCAGAACTGCTGCTCTGCGCCGATGGCGGCCATGACCGTGGATACTTGATCGCGCGCATCTGCCAGCAGCTCGAAAACGCCGATGATCATTCCGTTGTAGCGCAACTGGTTCTCTTCTGCGATCACCTTACGAAGCGGCACGACCTCGTCCCGGTTGTGACGAGCGATGTCATAAGCTGTGCGGTAGGAAGAGTAGCTTTCGCGCAGACTCGAGCCCGCCGATCGGACGACCGCCTCAAGCTGGTTAGCAGCGGCCACGGTACGTGCATTCATGGCATCGCGTTGCATGCCACCCCAATCAAAAATGGGTAGGCGTATGGCAATTTCATACCCACGCCCAACGGTGCGTTCCCCGTCCGCGCGGTCCGTAGTGCTGTTGCGCATGGCGGCCAGTTCAATGTCGGTGAAACTGGTGACCATGTTCAAGCCCTGAGCGCGCGCCGAGGCTTCCAGCGTGCTTTGCGCTAGTCGGATGTCAAGCCGATTGCGGGTGGCAAATGTCGCAATCCCCTGAGGATCAAGAGCCTGCTTGGGCAATTCAGGCAAGCGATCTGGAAGCTTGAGCATCTGCGCCTGCTGTGCATCAAGACCGAGCAGGCGAACAAGTTCTTCGCGTGTAGCGGTTACCTGATGGGTAGCGGTGGCCAGCCGAGTACCTGCATCCGCATAAAAGGCTTGCTCCCGAGCACGCGTCAGACGATTGAAGTTACCAACGGCCTGCATCCTGCGGGCCAACTCTGCACTTGCCTCGGCGCTGGCGTACACCTGCTTTGCATACTGCAACGTCTGCTGCGCGGCTACCGCTCTTACCCAAGCCTGACGCACTCGGGTCACCTGTTCAACCACATCACTCGTCAACCGCAGTTGGGCTGTCTCGATGCGGCGGGTCGCGATCCCCTGGCGAGCAGGTAGCGTCAGGAGATCGAGTAGGCCGAAGGAAAGCGAACGGCTCAGCTCCAGCTCATCACCAGCCACCATGCGCTCAAAACTGAAGATG
>Ga0255181_1000474_pt1 | contig 13443 bp, 12 predicted proteins | sample Atl_Colum_RepC_8_FD_183621 | JGI IMG/M metagenome (GOLD analysis project Ga0255181, IMG submission 183621) | Freshwater microbial communities from Altamaha River, Georgia, United States - Atl_Colum_RepC_8d | ecosystem: Environmental > Aquatic > Freshwater > River | place: USA: Georgia...
TGGGGGTCACAGCAATCGTCGTTGCAGCCCTGTGGTACTTTTTCAGTAAGACCCTGCTGGGCAAAGCGATGCTGGCGACCTCGGTCAATCGAGTAGCGGCTGAATTGGTGGGAATTAACACCGGATTTGTCTTATTTTTAAGCTTTGCCCTGTCTGCAGCACTGGGCGCACTCGGCGGGATTCTGATCACCCCAATCACGCTGACGTCTTATGACGTGGGCATCATGCTTGGCCTGAAAGGCTTCGTGGCCGCTGTACTGGGCGGCCTGGGCAATGGCCTGGGGGCTGTGATCGGCGGACTCATTGTTGGTATTTTGGAATCCATGGGCGCTGGTTATATCTCTTCTGCCTACAAGGACGCGATTCCTTTTGTCCTGATTCTGCTGATCCTATTTTTCATGCCGCGCGGGATTTTTGGCGGCAAATCAACCGATCGGGTCTAAGCATGCGCAAGAGTCCTTTCTTCGGGCTGTACATCGTGATCGCACTGCTGCTGATCATCCCCTTTATCGCACCCAACAACTTTTATCTTGATCTCGCAATTCGGATGGCGATCAACGCCATCATTGTTCTGGGATTAAATCTGCTGATTGGATTTGCCGGCCAGATCAGTCTCGGCCATGCGGGATTTCTCGGCATTGGCGCCTATGCCTCAGCGGTCTTACCCACACATTTTGGCTGGCACCCTCTGCCCGCGATGGCGACGGGGGCAGCCTTGGCCGCCGGTCTCGCAGCCCTTGTTGCCCGCCCAATTTTCAAGCTCAAAGGCAACTACCTGGCGATGGCCACGCTCGGACTGGGCATCATCATCAGCATTGCAATCCGAAACGAAACCAACCTCACTGGGGGTCCCGATGGGATGCCCGTGCCAGTCATGGGACTGATGGGCTTCGATCTCTCCAGTGATAAACAGTGGTACTGGGTGATCGCCCTGCTCCTCGTTTTTAGCCTCTGGGCATCCCTGAATATGATTGATTCACCATTTGGCCGGGCCCTTCGGGCACTTCACGGCTCGGAGGTAGCCTCACAGGTCGTGGGCGTAGACATCGTGCGCTACAAGGTTGCCATCTTTGTACTCTCCGCCGCGTTCGCCAGCATCATGGGCAGCATCACAGCCCACTATGTCGGCTTTGTGACACCGACATTTGCCGACTTTTTCCATTCGATTGAGCTGGTCACGATGGTGGTCGTGGGCGGTATGGCCTCCATCTATGGCTCACTGGTCGGCGCCGTGCTGCTCACCGCACTGCCTCAGGCATTGGCTACTTTTGAGGGCTGGGAGACAGTCGTGTTTGGCGTGATTCTGATGCTGTGCATGATCTTTATGCCCAAGGGGCTTGTGCCCACTCTGGTGTCGAAATTTGGGAGGGGAGACTGATCATGGCCCTGCTCGATGTCACTAACCTGTCGATCCACTTTGGTGGCGTGAAGGCGGTACAGAACGTCAGTTTCTCGATCGATCCCGGCATCATTTATTCGGTGATCGGCCCGAATGGCGCTGGCAAGACGACCCTATTTAACCTAATCACTGGGGTCTATACGCCCACCAGCGGAGAGATCCGACTCGATGGTGAATTAATCCAAGGCAAAAGCCCCAATCAGCTGGCAGAGCGTGGGATGGCCCGCACGTTTCAGAACCTTCAGGTATGTATGAACATGACGGCCATTGAAAACGTGATGGTCGGCGCCCATCTCAGACTCGACCGAAATATCCTCAAAGCAGCCCTGCGATTCGGCAGCCTCCGAACGCGGGATACGGCGTTGCGCCAAGAGTCCGCTGAACTGATGCGATTTGTGGGTCTTGAGCGCTTTATCGATGCACGCGCCGACAGCATGCCGTATGGGGCTCTCAAACGCATGGAAATCGCGCGTGCGCTGGCCATGAAGCCGAGAATTATTTTTCTTGATGAACCAGCAGCCGGACTCAATCCGAAAGAGACCATCGAGGTGGATCAGCTGGTGCGTAAGGTGGCCGACTCCGGTGTCACCGTGGTGCTCGTGGAGCACGACATGAAAATGGTGATGAATTTATCGGAGCGGATTCTTGTGCTGGATTACGGCAAGAAATTGGCCGAAGGCACTGGTGCGGAGATTCGTCGCAATCCGGATGTGATCGCTGCCTACCTCGGCGCCCACGCCTGAAGGATATTCACGTATGAACACAGCAACAAGTCTTTTGCTCAAAGTCTCCGCCATGGAGAGCTGCTACGGCAAGATCAAGGCGCTGAAGGGTATTGCCCTCGAGGTGCGTCGCGGCGAGCTGGTTGCCTTGGTGGGTGCCAACGGAGCAGGCAAAACCACCTTTTTACGCACCCTTTCCGGCGTACAGCCCATGAGTGCAGGGACCATACTTTTTGAAGGTGAAGATATCAGCCAAACCGGTCCTGACCTCCGGGTAAGGCGCGGCATCTGCCAAAGCCCGGAGGGACGCCAGGTGTTCGGACCCCTCACGATTGAAGATAACCTTCGTCTCGGCGCATTCACACAGCCCAAAACTCAGGTCGAGGGCGATTTAGAAAAGATTTACACAATGTTTCCCGTACTAAAAGAGAAGCGAAGGTTGCCTGCAGGCACCCTGTCGGGCGGGCAACAACAGATGCTGGCAATCGGACGTGCCCTCATGGGACGTCCAAAGATGCTGCTGCTCGATGAGCCCTCAATGGGACTTGCGCCACTGCTGGTGGAAGAGGTCTTTAACGTAGTCAAGGCCCTGAAATCACAAGGCATGACCATTTTGCTGGTTGAGCAAAATGCGTTTGCTGCACTCGGTATCGCCGATCGCGGCTATGTGCTGGAGACGGGCAATGTCAGCCTGACCGGAACCGGCCAGGAACTGATCAGCAACGAACAGGTACGGGCTGCTTATCTGGGAATGTGATTAAGCCTGCGGCTTGATCACTATGCGGCCCGACATATAGGGCGCCAACGCCTCGGGCAAGACCACGCTGCCATCGGCCTGCTGGTGATTCTCCAGCACAGCCACGAGGGCGCGGCCAACAGCAACCCCCGACCCGTTAAGGGTGTGGACGAGCTCCATACGGGCCTTGCCGCCGTCTGTTGCTCTGCGAACGCGGGCCTGCATACGCCGTGCCTGAAACGCTTCGCAGTTACTCACCGAAGAAATCTCTCGATAGGTCCTCTGGGATGGCAGCCAGACCTCTAGATCGTAGGTCTTAGCAGCGCCAAATCCCATATCACCACTGCACAAGGCCATCACCCGATACGGCAGGTCCAAGGCCTTGAGAATCGTTTCTGCATGGCCCACCATCTCTTCAAGCGCCTGATAACTCAATTCGGGATCCGTAATCTGGACCATCTCCACTTTATCGAACTGGTGCTGACGAATCATCCCCCGGGTATCGCGGCCGTAGCTGCCCGCCTCGGAACGAAAACAAGGCGTGTGGGCAGTCAGACGAATGGGCAGATGATCAGGCTCTAGAATCGCATCCCGAACGATATTGGTGAGCGACACCTCAGAAGTAGGAATGAGGTAAAGCGCCTCGCCTTCTGCCTCGGCACCGCCTTTTTTTACAGCAAATAAATCTTCCGCGAATTTTGGAAGCTGTCCAGTGCCGCGCATGCTATCGGCATTGACGATATACGGGGTGTAACACTCCTGATAGCCATGCTGCTGCGTATGCGTATCGAGCATGAGCTGGGCAAGTGCACGATGCAAGCGGGCGATATCTCCGCGCATCAGCGCAAATCGGCTACCGGTAATTTTGGTAGCGGTTTCAAAGTCTAAGCCAAGCGGACCACCCACATCGACATGATCCTTTACCTCAAACCCATGATTCTTGGGCACGCCCCAACGGCGAACCTCCACGTTGGCATCGGCATCTCTGCCCTCGGGAACCGACACATGTGGCAGGTTCGGAATTGTCATCAGCCAATCGGTGAGCCGGACCTGGATTTCCTCGAGGCGCTTTGCGCCCGATTCCAACTGCTGGGCGATCTGGCCCACCTGGGCCATCAGGCCGTCGGCGTTCTCACCCCGACCCTTGGCGATTCCAATCTGTTTCGACAGGGCATTGCGCTGCGCCTGAAGCTGCTCAGTCTCCACCTGGAGATTCTTTCGTTCGGCCTCGAGTGCCGAAAAAGCGGCCGTATCCAGGATATAGCCGCGACGGGCAAGCGTATTGGCCGCCCCATCAAGGTCCTTACGCAAGAGTTGAGGATCAATCATGCTGCTCTTTCAGAAAGTTCATAGGCCAGGATTCTACGGTGTCCGACCCGGTGTGATCCGGGATTCGTTAGGTGGCGTTCTTTCCACGCAAATAGGCCAGTTTCTCAGCAATTTTGGCCTCCAGACCACGATCCACGGGCGCATAAAACACCGGTGGCCTAGTCAGCGCATCGGGAAAATAACGCTGCCCTGGCGAAAATGCATCTGGCTCATCATGGCTGTAGCGATATTCCTTTCCGTGACCCATGGACTTTGCAAGCTGTGTCGGAGCGTTACGCAAATGATCAGGAACAGGCAAGGATCCCCGTTCCTGAACAAATTTTCTTGCGGCGTTAAAGGCGACATAAACCGCATTGGACTTCGCAGCACAGGCCAGAAACACCACCGCCTGGGCAAGGGCGAGTTCACCCTCCGGCGATCCAAGCCGATCATAGGCATCTGCGGACTCCAACGCCATCGTCAGCGCGCGTGGATCCGCGAGCCCGATATCCTCTACCGCCATACGGACCATGCGACGTGCAATGATGCGCGGGTCGCAGCCGCCGTCGAGCATACGTGCAAACCAATAGAGTGATGCATCCGGATCGCTGCCACGCACTGACTTATGTAAGGCAGAAATCTGATCATAGAAGGCATCACCGCCCTTATCGAACTGGCGCATCACCTGCGGCAGCATTCGATCCAGCAGTGCATCATCAATATGCCCACTGCTCTTCTGTGCCTGAGGGATCAAAAGCTCGAGCGCGCCGAGTAGACGACGGGCGTCTCCATCTGCGCTCGCCATAAGCCTTACCCAGGCCTGCTCCGAAATCGCCTGCTCGGAGAATCCAACGAGTCCCAATGCGCGCTGTGCGAGACTGCGAAGGGCGTCCTCCTGCAGGGGTTTCAGTATGTATACGGCAGCGCGAGATAACAACGCGCCGTTAACCTCGAATCCCGGATTTTCAGTCGTTGCCCCAATGAATACGAACAGACCGCTTTCGACATGTGGGAGAAATGCATCCTGTTGCGCTTTATTGAACCGATGAACTTCGTCGACGAAGACCACACAGGACTGTCCACGGTCGCGCAATGCCTGCGCCTGAACGACTGCCTCGCGAATCTCTTTCACTCCTCCCAACACCGCAGAAATGGGCAATAGATCTGCATCGCAGGCCTGGGCCAGCAGCCGGGCAATCGTGGTCTTACCCACCCCCGGCGGCCCCCAGAGAATCATGGAGTGGAGCTGGCCCGAGTCAATTGCTGCCCTCAGCGGCGCCCCCGGGCCGAGCAAATGCGACTGGCCAACAACGCTATCGATCGACAGCGGACGCATGCGCTCCGCGAGCGGCGGCTGGATCACTGGCGAATCACAGCCATGCCACGGGGTGGTGTGTATTGGAACAGCCCGGGGTCGACGGCAATATTTTTCAAAATCTTGGTGAGCTCCACGCGCGTGACCTGGCCCAGACTGTCGTGAATTTCAAAACGACTGATCATCGCATCGGCATCGAGCCCGACCATCAGCCGTGCAATACCCGGTTCAGGCTGCTTGGGCTCTACTGCGATCCAGGTCACACCATCACGATCTCCCGCTGCAGTGAAACGATAACGGCCCATCAGCTCGTCCCGCGACAATACGCTGGTATTGAGCAATAACGCCGCAATGCCAGAGAGATTAGCCGACTCCACAGATCGCATGGAGGCCTGGGCCAAATCAAGATCTACCAGCCAGAACTCTCGGGTATTCAAAATCTGCAACTGGGGATACGGTTTGCGCACTTCCCATCGCAAGAGGCCGGGTTTGGAGATGTAGAACACCCCAGACGCGGTTCTGATACGAGCAGTTTTCGCCGATGTGACCTGACGAAAATCGGCCGACAGGGATTGGGTAGAGGCTAGGCTTTCGATCATCCGCTCAATCGGATCGGCCCGAGCGGAGACCGCAAGGACCATCATCACAATGGCGAGCGCACCCTTCATTGGGACTGTGGCACCAAAATATCGCGATTACCGTTACTCTGCATTGGCGACACGACACCCGCCTGCTCCATGGTCTCCAGCAGTCGCGCTGCACGGTTATAGCCAATTCGCAAGTGACGTTGTACCAGCGAAATGGAAGCGCGGCGATGCTTCAGAACAATCGCAACAGCCTCGTCGTAGAGGGGATCCGATTCGCCATCCGCGCCCTCAATCGACAGGCCCGCCGTAAAGGTCCCGCCACCGGCTGCGGGATCAGCGCCCTCGAGAATGCGATCATCGTATTGCGCCTCTCCGGACTGCTTCACGGAATTGACCACCCGAACCACCTCGTCATCGGCCACAAAGGCACCATGCACTCGAATCGGTAAGCCCGTTCCCGCCGCAAGGAACAACATGTCGCCCTGCCCGAGCAACGCCTCGGCACCCATCTGATCCAGTACGGTTCTTGAATCCACCTTGCTGGATACCTGAAATGAAATACGCGCCGGTATATTGGCCTTGATCAGACCCGTGATCACATCGACCGAGGGCCGCTGGGTGGCAAGAATCAGATGTATGCCTGCGGCCCGGGCCTTTTGGGCAAGTCGTGCTATCAGCTCTTCAATCTTTTTGCCTGCCACCATCATCAGGTCTGCGAGTTCGTCAATCACCACCACAATCTGCGGCAGCGGCACCAGGGTGGGAGCATCCGGATCCTCGGGATTGGCATGCGGATCTTTAATGGGGCTGCCCTTTTTGATCGCCTCTTCGATCTTCTGATTAAAGCCTGCAAGATTACGTGTGTTTAATTTGCTCATCACGCGATAGCGACGCTCCATCTCGCCCACACACCAATGCAACGCATTCGCTGCAAGCTTCATGTCGGTCACCACCGGTGTGAGCAGATGCGGAATGCCCTCATAGATGGAGAGCTCAAGCATCTTCGGGTCAATCATGATCAGCCGCACCTGCGCGGGTGACGATCGATAGAGAAGCGAGAGCAGCATCGCATTCACGCCCACTGACTTTCCGGATCCAGTGGTTCCCGCTACAAGCAGATGGGGCATTCGGGCAAGGTCCACCACCACAGGCGCACCCGCAATATCCTTTCCGAGCGCAAGGGGAAGCACACCATGGCTTTCATGAAAGGTTGTCGAGCCAATAATTTCAGACAATCTGACCACCTGACGCCGGGGATTGGGAAGCTCCAGCCCCATCAGGCTCTTGCCGGGAATGGTCTCCACCACACGAATCGATACCAGCGACAATGCACGGGCAAGGTCTTTGGCAAGATTGACGATCTGGGAACCTTTAACACCAAGCGCAGGCTCAATTTCGTAACGCGTGATTACGGGGCCGGGCTGCGCACTCACCACTTTGACCTGCACCCCGAAATCGGCGAGTCGGCTTTCGATGACACGGGAGGTAAATTCAAGCGTCTCCGGAGAAATGGTGTCCTCTTGAACCGCCACCTCATCGAGCAGTGAGATGGCAGGCAAACCGCCCGAAACCGGCACTGCGTCCGAGAACAGCGAACGCTGCTTCTCACGCTGACGTGCCTGAATTACTTTTTTCGAGGGCTCGGGCGCCGCTACCGGTCTGATCTCCAAAGCGATATCCACCTCGCGCTGGCGACGTTTCTCCTCTAGTGCGTCCGCCCGAACAATCGCTGCAGATTCACCAAGCCGGCGATCCTGACGGGCAGCGAGCCGATCCCGGGCCAGACCGAGCAAGGACTCCGCCTGGCGTCCCACCCACTCGGTGACGTCGAGCCAGGAGAAGGCAAAGAAAAGGCTTAAGCCGGAAACAATCATGACAAACGAGAGAAGGCTCAGGCCGATTGGGCCGAGCGCCCAATCGCCAAAACTGCCGACCAGACTTCCCAACACGCCACCAGGCATAAAGGAAATAGGACTTGAGCCCCAGCTGATCCTTTGGGCCTCCAGCGTGCAGCTGCCGGCAAGCAAAAGGCCAAAACCAATCCATCGCATGGTCCCCATGGGCACAAATGCGGCCAGATCAATTGAGCCCCCGACCCCAAGACGCTGCTGCTCACGGAGATGACGGGCGAGGCGCCAGCTCGCGTAGGCAAGGGCTGCCGACAGCACCACGAACCAGGCGGAAGAAAATCCAAACCCAAACAGCAGTGAATCCGCAGTCCAGGCGCCAAATCTTCCAAGTAGATTTGTAGGTGTCTGGCGTGACCCCTGCTGGAACCAGCCGGCATCCTCCGGAGACCAGGAGATCAAGGACAAAAAGATCCACAAGGAAAAAAGGCCGTAGCCTAGCCAACGCAACTCTGCCCCGAGGCCGGAGATTTCAGCGGCGGTGCCGCCACCCTCCGCCAAGGTTTCCCTGCGGTCAGCGCGCCGAGATGCGGCGCGGGAAGCGGATCGGGTAAAGCGGCCTGCCATGAAATCCTTGGAAATGTCCTGCGCTTTCTTTAATAAAACCGGGTTCGCTCTGTGCAATTCCTATAATTGTGCCGTTTTGTGGCGTTTCTCGCCCGACCCCTGTTTTCCCTTGACGAAATTCGCTTGAAAGGCGTTGCCTCCCATGGCCAATCACACACCCGAACATCACCCGCTGATCATCCTGGGCTCCGGACCCGCGGGCTACACTGCCGCCATCTATGCGGCCAGAGCCAATCTCAGGCCGGTGCTGATCACCGGTCTCGCCCAGGGCGGCCAGCTGATGACGACCACCGATGTGGAGAACTGGCCTGCAGATCCAAAGGGTGTGCAGGGTCCGGATCTCATGCAAAGATTTCTTGAGCATGCCGAGGAATTCGATACCCGGATTGTTTTCGACCATATCCATACGGCCCGATTAAAAGAGCGGCCGTTTATATTGGAGGGAGATGCGGGTCACTACAGCTGCGATGCACTGATCATCGCGACAGGAGCATCGGCACAGTATCTCGGCCTGCCATCCGAACAGTCATTCATGGGCAAAGGCGTGTCCGGCTGTGCAACCTGCGACGGATTTTTCTACAAAAATCAGGAGGTCTGCGTGGTTGGCGGCGGCAACGCCGCTGTCGAGGAAGCCCTCTATCTATCCAACATCGCGAGCAAGGTCACTGTTATCCATCGACGTGACAAATTTCGTGCCGAGCCCATACTGATCGATCGTCTGATGGCCAAGACCAAAGAAGGAAATATCCGGATCCAGTGGAACCATGTGCTCGATGAAGTTATCGGAGATGACAGCGGTGTGACCGGCGTTCGCATTCGGCACGCCCAATCCGGTGCCACCCAGGAGCTCGCCCTCCATGGCGTATTTATTGCGATCGGTCACAAACCGAACACCGAGATCTTTGCTGGTCAGCTCGAAATGGCCAACGGCTACATCAAGACCCGAAGCGGACTGGACGGGAATGCGACGGCAACCAATATTGATGGCGTATTTGCGGCAGGCGATGTCCAGGACCACATCTACCGCCAGGCGGTTACCAGCGCGGGAACCGGCTGCATGGCCGCCCTCGATGCGCAGCGCTACCTGGAAGCACTCAAGGGATCGTGAACCCAGACCGGGAACTCTTTCTGGCGGCCGTCTCGGACGCCACGCGGCTGCCGGAGACGGCCAGGCCGCCGTCGGTCGTGGCCAGACCCAAGCCAAAACCCATTCCGACCAAGCGCTGGGAGGATGAGGCCATGGCGCTGGCCGAATCTCGGTTATCTGACATGACGCCCGAGAGCCTGCTAGACAGCGATGAGGCGCTTTCTTTTGCGCGGGTGGGCATCTCCAGCGATACGCTGCGTAAGCTCAGGCGAGGCCACTGGGTGATTCAAGACAGTCTAGACCTGCATGGCCTGCGTACGGATGAGGCCCGCGAAGTGTTCGCACAATTCCTTCGCCAGTGCGGCCAGCGATCGATTCGCTGTATTCGGATCATCCACGGCAAAGGCCTCGGATCTGCCAATCGACAGCCTGTGCTCAAAGGAAAAGTTCTGGCCTGGCTACAGCAGCGCGATGAGGTGCTCGCGTATTGCCAGGCTCCCGCCAGCGATGGCGGCAGTGGCGCAGTTCGTGTTCTGCTTAGACAGCCGCGTCGCCCGTCTCACCGGTCCTAATTCGGATAACCTGATCAATCGATCGCACGAAAATCTTACCGTCTCCGATTCGCCCGGTGCGGGCCGCCGAGACAATCGCATCAATGGCGCGGTCACACATATCATCAGAAACCACCGCTTCTATTTTGATCTTCGGGAGAAAATCAACGACGTATTCCGCCCCGCGATAGACCTCGGTGTGGCCTTTCTGGCGCCCGAATCCCTTGACATCCGTCACGGTCAAGCCACTCACGCCGATATCCGCAAGCGACTCGCGCACCTGGTCAAGCTTGAATGGTTTGACAATCGCAGTGATCAGTTTCACGTTGGTTCACCTTTTCTTGAAAGAGTTGTTCTTTGCGACGATTCTTCAAAACGATTGGTCAAGGGATAGCGCCAATCCCGGCCAAACGCCCGTTTGCTGATACGCACCCCAGGTGCAGACTGCCGACGCTTGTACTCGCTGTTTCTGACCATGCGCAAGACACGATCGACCTCAGCAGAGGCATAGCCGGCTGCGATCAGATCTGCCCGTGTCTCTCCATGTTCTATAAAACGAGACAGCATGTCATCTAGGGCATCATAAGGTGGCAGGCTGTCCTGGTCGGTCTGGTCCGGGCGAAGCTCAGCGCTGGGCGCCCGGCTTAAAATCCGCTGCGGAATAACCGGCAGGCCGGCCGCTTCCACGGCAATCCGATTCCGTTCATGACACAGCCGATAGACCATTCCCTTGAATAGGTCCTTAATCACGGCAAAGCCTCCCGCCATGTCACCGTACAACGTGCAGTAACCCACTGCGGTCTCCGATTTATTCCCGGTCACCAATACAAGTGCACTTGTCTTGTTGGAAATCGCCATCAACAACGTGCCACGAATTCGCGCCTGAATATTTTCCTCGGTGACATCCTCGGGCCTTCCCCTAAATACCTCGGATAACGACAATTTAAATTGCTCATACAAGGCCGTGATGTCGATCACATCAGCCTTTACACCCAGCGCCTGGGCACAGGCTTTTGCGTCTTCAACGCTCATGGCCGCCGTAAACGGGGATGGCATGATCACAGCGCGAACATGCTCGGGTCCCAGGGCATCAGCGGCAATCGCCAGCACAAGCGCTGAATCCACACCGCCGGATAGACCGATTAGCGCGCCTTGGAATCCATTTTTCGTGACATAGTCACGGGTACCCAAGACCAGGGCCTGGTACGCCTGCTGTTCAACCGAAAGATCGGGGGCAATCGTATCGATGCTTTCTCCGGCCAGGGTTGCACCCTCGAAAAAATCCACCACCAGGAGGTCCTCCTGAAACTGAGGTGCCCGAGCGATCAGATTCCCATTGGCGTCAAGCACAAACGAACCACCATCAAACACGAGCTCGTCCTGGCCTCCGACCAGATTACAAAAGGCCACCGGCAGCCCGATACGAGAGGCATTGCTGCGAACCACATCGATACGCTCACGCTGCTTATCCAGATGAAATGGCGAAGCATTCAGCACGACCAGCAGATTGGCACCCGCGGCCTTGGCCATTGCAGGCGCGCGTGCTGCCCAAATGTCTTCGCAGATGTTGACTGCGATTCTCAGACCATTGGCCTCAAAAAGGCATGGCGCGCCATCAGGTACAAAGTAGCGTTGCTCATCAAAGACCGCATAATTCGGCAGTTCCAGTTTCCCGTAACTGCCCATCACCTTGCCATATCGCAGCACCGTGGCCGCGTTGAACATGTGGTGATCGCGTGCCCTGGGATGGCCCACCACCACCGTAAGATCCGGAATTTCCTTGAGCGCCTCTGCCAGGTCAGTCAGGGCCTGATCGCACGCGGCACGAAAGGCTGGCCGCAGCAAGAGATCCTCAGGGGGGTATCCGGTTAACGCCAGCTCGGGTGTCACCAATACCGAAGCCCCTTGGGCCTGGGCCCTGGTGGCGGCATCGACAATTTTTTGGGTGTTCCCGGTCAGGTCGCCTACCCGACTGTTGATCTGGGCGAGCGCAACCTTGAGCATTTACGCGCTGCTGCCCTTTTTGTAACGTTCCATGCTCTGAATGATTTCTTGCTTGGCCTCATCGGGGCCGGCCCAACCGCGTACCTTGACCCATTTGCCCTTCTCGAGATCCTTGTAGTGCTCGAAAAAGTGTTGAATGGTGGCCAATCGCTGAGGATTGACGTCCTCAATTTTTTTCCAGTGGCTGTACATACCCAGAATCTTATCCACAGGCACTGCAAGCACCTTGGCATCGCCTCCGGCCTCGTCGTCCATCATCAAAACGCCCAGGGCGCGGCAACGGACAACCGCCCCCGGCGCCACCGCAAAGGGCGTGATCACGAGCACATCCACCGGGTCCCCATCGTCCGAGATGGTCTGGGGTACATAACCGTAATTACAGGGGTAGTGCATTGCCGTAGTCATGAACCGATCAACGAACAACGCCCCTGTCTCTTTGTCCACCTCGTACTTCACAGGTTCCGAATGGGCGGGGATTTCAATGATGACATTGAACTCCTCGGGAACGTTTTTCCCGGCGGTCACATTCATTAGGGCCATCTCGAGTGCCTCCCCTGTGTAAAAATAGCGGTCTGTCCTGCGCATTCTAAGGGATTCCCCCATCTCCACGGTCACCCGTGTGGATGGACGTTCTGGGATCGTTCGCAGGCTGATGGGACGAGAAATTTTTATAAAAAGGAGAACCCCATGTCGATGGGATTGAATCTGGCTTTGGTGTGCGGCCTGCTGGCCATTTTGTACGGCGTCATTTCGAGCCGATGGATCCTGGCCCAGCCTGCCGGGAACCCAAGAATGCAGGAAATTGCCGCTGCCATTCAGGCGGGAGCGTCTGCCTACCTGGGCCGACAGTACCGAACCATTGGGATTGTGGGCGTCGTGATCTTTATTCTGATCGCACTGGTGCTGGGCATGGACACAGCAATTGGCTTTGCCATTGGTGCGGTCCTCTCGGGTGCGGCGGGATTTATCGGTATGAACATCAACGTTCGTGCCAACGTGAGAACGGCTGAGGCCGCCCGCGGCGGTATTAATCCTGCACTCTCGATTGCCTTTCAAGGCGGCGCGATCACCGGCATGTTCGTGATCGGCCTCGGTCTGGTCGGTGTCACAGGCTTTTATGCCTTTGAGCTTGCACGCACGGGCGATGTGCTCAAGGCACTGCACCCACTCGTAGGACTGGCCTTTGGCTCCTCGCTGATTTCTATTTTCGCTCGGCTTGGTGGCGGCATTTTTACCAAGGGCGCGGACGTTGGCGCCGAC
>Ga0255181_1000479_pt1 | contig 13345 bp, 15 predicted proteins | sample Atl_Colum_RepC_8_FD_183621 | JGI IMG/M metagenome (GOLD analysis project Ga0255181, IMG submission 183621) | Freshwater microbial communities from Altamaha River, Georgia, United States - Atl_Colum_RepC_8d | ecosystem: Environmental > Aquatic > Freshwater > River | place: USA: Georgia...
AGTTTCTACCCAAGATTAATACTTTACCCAAAAATACAATTTTAACTTATTAATTATCAATAGGTTAAAATTGTATTTTTTATATAACATCTGTTATTTTATACAACCCTGCCACAATCCTGCCACAAATTTTATTTGGTAGGGTAAAAATAGGTGGAAAAATCGGTTTGGAAAGAGGAAAAATGGTGGTGTTTTAGGGGGGGGGGGAAATAGGTGTGAAGGAGTAGTGTAAAAACTAACTTTTACTTTCCTCAAAATAAAAGGAAGTCAGAAAGTTCTATTAATTATAATCATATAATTCTATAAAATGTCTGTTTTTAAATTTTACATAAATTTATTATTGACAATTTTATTATGGTTGAAAAAAGTTTTTTGCAAAAAAGTAATGGAAAGAAAATGGAACGATTTATCAACAAATCACATTACATTTAAAATAAAATCGCATCACAATGAAAAACCTACTTTTAACCTTCCTTTTTATTCCTATTATTTCTTTTGTGGCAAAGGGTCAAATCTTTCCTGATGATATTGTGCACGCATTCACCTTTTACAAACCACAACCCCAATTAAGCATCCTCAAGGGTATCTCCAGTCCTGCTTCCCATCCCGATTTCGATTGGTTTGAGCTCGAAACCTTTACTCCTCCGCCTATCGCCTGGCTTGAGTACGCTTCTTACAGGGTTTTTTCCCTGAATGGCGCTCTTCTGGCATCCGATGTGGAAGTTCTTTCCATTTCCACCGATGGTCTTTCGGAAAGAAAAGTAGGAACTTCCATTCGGACAGAGGCTGTAAAGGGAATCAGGATTAGCACTGAAAACACCCTGAAACCACTGGCTTTGCCTATCACCGGTGCAAAGGATATTAAGTTCTTTATTGGCATTCCCTCCACTTTTGCAAAGGAATCCATAGGGATGACCATAAATCTGAAAGCGCAGGTGAAAACGAAAGGGAGCACTGTTAAATCCGTTAATTTGCAGCTTCAACTCAATCCAGGGGGTGGCGGACCTGGCATTTAATCCTTAAAAACATAATAAACTGCTGGTATTAATCTGTTTTGACAGTTGATACCAGCAGTATGATTGTTATGATTTTTTTGATTAATAGGATAGATTATTAAAAGGGAAAACTGCCGGGGAGAAGACGCGAGACATCGCGTATCTACGAAATTGATTTTTCTGTCCTTTGTTTGAAACTTTGAGAACAGGTAGGTTAAGAAATGAATCCACATTCCATACCTTATTAAACATTGGTATTATCCATTCCAAGCTGATTATTTTTCATACATATGGACTATTCATTCCACGGTCAATACTTTCTATCCCTTTCTTCAAATGGAAGGATAAAGGGCACAAATTCCATCAATCTCTTCCGGTTTAAATCTACAATCTAAAAGGAGTTCAACACTTACTTTCCAGTTTTCAAGAATCCTGCTTTAATAATTTATTGAACATGATAACTTTTTAGAATTTACACATCACCCTATCTGACTTAAAACCCATGTTTTTATGCTGAGGGCTTTATTGTCGTCTGCGATTTGCGTTTATTGAAGTATTCAATTATTTCTTCTTTTGTCATTTTGGATAACTTTTCGCTTAATTTGTCACGCTCTTGACGCATAAATTTCACAGCGTCAAATGATTTTTCAGTCGTCTTCATATTTTTCAAATTCTCTTGGTGAACGTATTTCTAATTGTTTGTAACCATTTTTTATGTTGATAGCGTTATAACCCCTTATTCTTTCGATATTCACAATGTGCTTGAAGTTCCAACTAACTAAAAAGTCTGCACGATGTATGGTCGCCAAGGCTATGTGTAAACAGTCAGCATAACTTGTCTGACCAACTACTTTCTCGCTTATGTATTCAGTCGCTAGGTCAATTGCTTCGTCTGTTGTTTCAATAAACCTTGTAAGGTCTGCGCTAAGACTTTTTACAAGTTCTTTTACTTTTCCAGGTGCATTTTCGAGTTCATCCTGCGTAACTATCGAATGTAGAATAATGAACTCTCCTTCTTTGATTCTGTCAAACAGAGGAATAGTATGTTCTTTGAACTCTTCGTCAAAATATCCTCCGAAAACTGAAGTGTCTATATAAATCCTTTGCTTCACTTTATTTATTGTTTTAGCGCACTCAAAAATACGAATTTTTATGGTTCATTATGTCAGTTTCTTCTGAGGGCGTTGGGGTCTATATTGTATTTAGTACTTTAAAAACTATTTTAAATGGATAAGACCGTTGAATAAGTGAGGAAACAATAACATTGGTATCAATGACGATTTTTTGCATTTCTAACAGATTTTATCTCTTCATTTATTTCATTCATTATCATTGATGATAAACCATATTTTTCTGCTAAGGCTACGCAATTATTCAAGTTATTTCGCATTACTTCCCTTTTTACCAACTCTGTAAACTCATGAAAAGTTATATTTTCATTTTTGATACCTAAATGGTTAAAATCCATATCTGATATTGAAATATGGAGTGTTCGCATATTCTTTATTTTTTATCTAAAGATATGCATTATTTCAGATGCAGTCAAATTTTCATTTGTACTTGATGAATTTCTGGTATAATGTAAGTTTCTGCTTCCTTATTTAGCTTACCTGAAATCAGCAAAAAAATGGTAATTAAACCTAAAAGATGGTTTTAAGTCACTTGGGATTAGAAAATCTTTCATAATACTTCTGACCTAATTTATCATCTCATTCCCCCCTATCAAACTCCTGCCTCATTCCTGCCCCCGTGAATAATCATGAACCATTAAATTTAGGTTACTTATTTTATAATTAACTGTATTTCAATTATTTAAAACATTTAGGACAACTACCCAAAAGTAAATAAATCTATTTTGTTTTTGATTATTATAAAAATTAAAATACTGATTAACAGACATTTAAATAGTTTTTAGAAGTATTTAACTACCCAAATATCTTATCAATAAGGGATCTTTCTACCCATCGTTTCTACTCAAGATTAGTAAATCTCTCCTAAATACAATTTTAACTTATTAATTATCAATAGGTTAAAATTGTATTTATTTTATACCATCTTTCATTTTATACAATCCTGCCACAAATTTTATTTGGGTGGGGTAAAAATGGGTGGAAAAATCGTTTTGGGGAAGAGGAGAAAGGGGAGATTTTTAGGGGGAAAATGGGTGTAGAGGAGTGGTTAAAACACTCCCTATTACTTTCCGCAATATTCATTAAAGTTTTACTTCCTGACTTACAATGGATGCTGTTATAATGTCAGACGTTTTTCTAATGGGTATGGTAAAATTTAAATTCTTGTTTAGTATATTTAAAAATGAAGCTACCGCAGGTTACGTTCAACGACCCTTTGCGCAATATTCACAGTCCGTTCGACCATTTGTAAAAGCTAAATTTATTCCCTATGTTTGAAAATAATACACTATTGAGTATCGCCAAAAATCCCGAAAAAGTGTTTATTACCATATAAAGTAGCGGGTATAGGCGAGTTATGTAGGATGATAAAAATGTAAGATGAACGCTTGACATCTATACCCAATATTGGTATTTTTTCAAAAACAGGTAGAAATGTCAAAAAACACATCAGTAACCTTAGGTAAACATTTTGAGAAAATCATTGAAAAAAGTATTGAATCTGGACGTTATTCTTCTGCAAGCGAAGTTATTAGGGAGGGGTTAAGACTTGTCGATGAAAGGGAGCAGAAAATTAAAATGCTTAGAGATGCAATCGAAGCAGGAGAAAAAAGTGGTTATGTTAAAAATTTTGACCCAGTAAAACATTTAGAAAAACTTAATCAAAGTTACACTAAATGAGGCTTAACTTTCAAATAAGTACTTTAGCGTTAAAAGATTTAGAAAATATCTGGGAATATACGGTTGAACAGTGGTCTAAAGAACAAGCGAACATATATTATAATGAGATTTTTGCGGCAATAGATAAAATTTGCGAAAACTCAGATACCGGAAAACCAATCGATGAAATAAAAAAAGGACTCCGTAGAATAATTGTGAAATCACATTTAATCATTTATAAAGTCCTAAAGTTTCGGAGTTGCTAAAAATTTGATTATCAGCAATATAAAATGATAAAAAAGTTACACCTTCGAACATAACTTGTTAATTTTGAGTGAGTTAAAAGCAAATTTCCAAACCAGTTAAAAATGCAACAGAACAAATTTATTAAAAATATCTCTGAAGTAGGTGAATATTCATCAGATTCAAATATTTATTAAAAACTGCTGAAAAATATCATTGAGTCAAATTACCAACCAAGGTTATTAAAATTGAATCTCAAAATTATATTCGTTATATCCAAACCAAATTTTCAAGATTCTTATTGAAGCAATCTAATAATGATCATCAAATATGGATACTATCGATATAATTCAACTGAAATACAAAAAATTATCATTTTCATGCCCTAAAACATCTTATCTATTCATGTCAATGGTGAACGCTCTCCTTATATTTCGTCAATAGGTTTTGGTGCATTTAAAAATAGGGTATCTAAAAAATATCCTCTTCTCTTGCATTTATCTGAAAATATAGTTATTTTGATTCAAAGAACACGATGCCACTCTTGAAAGATAAAAAGGTTAAACATGATGAAAAAGTTTGCTCTTTTCTGTATGATGCTATGGATTCATTCCGGAATGCTGGGTCAACAAATTTCCAAAGAGGAATTATTGTTTTTAACTCCTCTCTGGAAAGGAGAACGATTTGCAGATGGTCGTCCCAAAGTACCCGATGCCCTCCTAAAAAGACTAAAGTCTGTTACACTGGAAGAAGCATGGGCCGTTCTTAAAAATGAAAATTTTAAACATAATTACGATGATGGCTGGCAAACCATTAATCCGGACAGTGTGTTGGTGGGTCGTGCAGTTACCGCTACCTTCATGCCTGGAAGACCTGATATTCAAAGGGTTATTGATGAACGTGGGCATAAAACAGATGGTCGGATTAAGTCCCAAAATTCCTGGCCCATTGATTTACTGGTAAAAGGGGATGTTTATGTAGTAGATCAGTTCGGTGCTCATGAGGATGGCCCTACCATCGGAGATAATCTGGGCAATTCTATCTTTGCAAAAACAGGTAATGGTATCATTTACAATGGTGCTGTCAGAGATATCAATGGTCTTAAAGAAATAGGTGGATTTACTTCTTTTTTCCGATCCTATCATCCCTCCCACCATTTGAATAACCCTGATGGCGAATTAAATACCACCTTGGTAGGTATCAATACCCCGACAAGGATTGGAAAAGCAACCGTTCTTCCCGGGGATGTAGTTTTAGGAAGAGACGGAGGTGTCATGTTTATTCCTCCTCATCTGTTGGAAAGAGTAGTTAAAACGTCGGAAGTTGTCAGATTAAGAGATATGTTCGGTCATCAACGATTACGCGAGCAGAAATATACGCCCGGACAAATTGATAATCGCTGGAGTGATGAAATTGAAAAAGATTTTTCCCAATGGCTAAATGATAAAATAGACCAATTACCGGTCCCTAAAGAACAAATACAGGAATATCTCAAGGGTAGAACCTGGTAAACACCTAAATACTTATGAAAAACCTGACAGACAGAAGAAATTTTTTAAAAAAAGGAACACTGGCGGCTTCAGCTGCTCTAATTGGCGAACAAGCTATGGCATGGGGAAGTCGTTTTGTGGAATCTATAAGCGACAATCCTAAATTATCAGCACCCAGCGAGCTGAAAATCACCGATGTTAAATGTGGTTATATTCGGGGAGGATACCATCTGTATGTGAAAATATTTACAAATCAGGGTATTTATGGCGTGGGTGAAGGGGCAGATGCCACGCCAGGTACTTATCATCTGGTTAAAATGATGGGGCAGCGAATCATCGGAAAAAGTCCGTTAAACGTTAACCGGCTCTTTGAAGATATCCGGAAAAGTGGTTTTTTCGCTGGTGCTCAGTCAGGGATGTATGTGGCTGTATTAACAGCTATTGAAAGTGCCTTGTGGGATCTGGCAGGAAAGGCTTTGAATCTGCCTGTGTATCAGTTATTAGGCGGAAAATTCAGAGATAAAATCAGGGTCTATGTTGATACGGCCCTTTATCAGGCAAAATTACCTCAACCCGTTGATTTCGCCAATGCAGCGAGAAAAGCAGTAGAAATGGGATTCAATGCCATCAAGTTTGATGTTGATCAGGCTAATGATCCTAATAAATATGACGCATACAACTGGACCGCCAGTCCAGCTGAATTAAGAAGGATGTATGATCAGATCGCGGCTGCAAGAAAAGAGGTCGGCAACGATATTGATATTTGTGTGGATATGCATGGCAGGTATGATGCACCAACTGGCGAACGAGTTGCCAAAATGATGGAACCATTAAATCTGATGTGGCTTGAGGAACCTGTACCAGCTGAAAATATCCAGGCATATAAAAAAATTACAGAGTCCACCTCTACCCCTATTTGTGCCGGCGAAAATCAGTATTTGGCCTATGGCTTCAGAGAAATGCTGGAAATAGGCGCCGTAGATATCATTATGCCCGATTTACAAAAAGCGGGAGGTCTGGGAGAGGGTCAGCGCATTGCAAATCTGGCAAATCTTTATTATGTCCCTTTTGCCCCACACATGGTATCTTCTTTTCTTGGTGCTATGGCTGCCTGTCACGTTTGTGCTTCTGTGCCTAATTTCATGGTGTTGGAATGGCAGGCTTATTTTCATACAGATCCGATGTATAAAGAAATCGTTATTCATAAAGGAGAATGGCTGGAAAATGGATTTATTCCATTATTAAATGACCCAGGCGTTGGTGTGGATATTAATATCGAAGCTATGAAAAAATATGCTGTTAAAGGGGTTCCATTCTTCGAATAGGGTTGCTGCAAATGCCTATTCCATCAACATAATCGCAGCGAGCTGTTTGATGCTTTCCCAGATATTGTGGATTCGTGCATTCTCGTTTTCCGAATGTTGATTGTTATCGTGATTGGCAATACAAAGATTGACTACCCTGGCATTCAGGTGCTTTTCAAATAAAAACAAAGGCAAACTTCCTCCAGCCGTAGGAAAAGTAAGTACTTTTTCTTTGGTCGTCCCCTGAACAGCGGCGATAATCTGCTTTGCAATGGGTAAATCCATGGGGGTTCTCTGTGCATTATAACCACCTCTTTCAGCTGTCACTTTGGCGATTTTACTATATTTTAGACGTTCCTCATCTGTTGGATTTCTGTCAATGACGTAAAATCCCTGAGCAACGATATGGTCCTTAACTTTTTGTATTTGCCGTAAATAATCTGTACCCAGTACTTGCCTGAGATCAAGCGTAACGGTCGCCTCCGTGGGAATGACGTTACTCGCCTTTTCTCCAACATCTGCACTCCTGATTCCATTAATATTTAACGAAGGATATTGATAAGAATCAAACAGGGATGTCCCTACTTTTTCAGGCACTGCAATTCCTAATTCCAGTTGCATTTGTTTATCAATGGCCGGTACTTTGGCAAAAGCAATCTTTTCACTTTCGGTAAAAGGAATGGCATCATTATAATAATCCTTAATGAGTACGCGACCTTCATCGTCTTTCATAGAGGCTAACAACCGTACCAGGCTATGTGCCGGATTCGGAGCCCAGTTACCATAATGTCCACTATGCAAAGGTCTTTTAGGACCAAAAACGGTAATATCCATGTTCACATCTCCCCGAACACCAAAATCTATTAGGGGCAAACCAGATTGATGCACGGGACCATCGGCAATAACCCAAACATCGGAGGAAAGCAAATTCTTATGTTTTTCCAATATTTCCCCCAGATGGACAGAGCCAATTTCTTCCTCTCCTTCGAAAAAGAATTTGACAGAACAGGATGGTTGTAATCCACTCTTAATAATTGCATCATAAGCATGAATAATGGCCATAACGCCAGCCTTGTCATCAGAGCTACTTCGACCTGAAATTCTCCATTCCGGATTAATAGGACTTCCAACCGCAGGAAAAGGAATTATCTCACCCCCTTTATCGATAGGTTTAGAGATAAGGACAGGCAAAAATGGTTTTATCGCGGGATGCCATTTTTCAGGATTAACCGGTTGCCCGTCGTAATGCGCATAAAACACCAGGGTTTGTCTGGCATTAGGCACTATCACTTCCCCATACACTGCAGGTGGGGTTCCTTCCGTTTTGGAGTCAAGCAACCGCGACTTAACGCCTCTTTTTTCAAGCATTTGCTGTATAAACAAAGCATTCTTATAAATATCCTCCTTATTCAGTGCAAAATTAGGAAGGGCAAGGAAGTCAAGATATTCTTTAAGTATCTCCCTTTCATTGGTTTTACAAAAAGAAGCGATGCGATCTACTTTTGTCTGGCCATTCAGGCAAATCACTATGAAAAGAGATATAAAGGGTAGTATGCCAATTAAATAGCGCATAAGTAGAAATTTTAGTTTGAAATCATTATATTTGAAAACAATTGGGTTAAAATAAAAAATATCGCATGAATAATCAAATTTTATTTGTTGGAATAATGTTGGTTTTTTGCTTTCCCAGGTTATCCATTTGTCAGGAAAGGGAAATGTTAAAAGGAATGTGGAATGGAAAATTAAATGATTCGCTGGAGGTTTATACCTATATTTTAAATATTGACGAAATAAAAGATAACAGGTTCACAGGAACAACTTATGCTAATGGTGAAAATTTTTATAGTGAAACGAGTATAAAAGGAGTCATTAAGAATAATAAAATGAACATCACTGAAGAAAAGGTGATTACTTCAAATTATCCGGATAAGTCAGCTCTTTGCTTACTTTCCTTTTTCCTGACCATAGATAAAAAGCAATTATCGGGTTATTTCATTCCACGAAATCATTTTTCCAAATGTCGGAATGGTACCGTTATTTTTCATAAAATAGAAAAGAAGGAACCAGTCAGGACTTAGATACAAAACCATTTTCAAATTCATAAATTCATAACCATGAAAGCAAAAATTCTCTCTTTATGTCTGTTGGTCTTTTCCGTAATTTCCTTACACGCGGCTATTCCACCTGCGAAACCGGTGTCATCAAATGATGCAGCCATACAATTGTCAAGTGAAGACTTAATGGCACTTACCCCTGCCAGATACGAGGAATTAACAGGTGAAAAATTAGGCCTTAAAGGTAAATTAGCTTTACATCTGCTTAAAAAGAAAGTAAAAAACACAGGGAGCACAGAACCTATCCAATTGGAAGAGGAATTAGCCAATAATGATGGCGGCTTTAATTTGATTGGATTTTTAGCTGGATTCTTCCTCTCTATCCTTGGGGTATTGCTGGTATTTTTATTAGCCTCCAATAACAAGGCTATGAAAAGATCAGCCTGGCTTGGCTTCGGCGTATTGGTACTTCTTGTATTACTTGGTATTGCCCTCTAAGGAAACCAATCGAAAGCCGACACTACTGTAGCCAAAATAAGGCAAATCATTATCGCGCTTGGCGCTTCTTGCCATATAGGCATGTAAACACCAGCTTCCACCACGAATGATCTTATAGGTTCCTGTTTGAGGACCTTTAGGATCTTTCGCCGGTGGTACATATTTTCTGGAAAACCAATCGCTGCACCATTCTGCAACATTTCCATGCATATCATACAGTCCCCATGGATTAGGTTGAAAACTACCCACCGGGAGGGTTCTTTGCCTGTCATCTCCTTTAGGATAGATATGGTATGGACGATTTCCATTATAATTTACCTGATTGGTAGTTATATTATTCCCTGTGTAAAAAGGGGATGCGGTTCCTGCTCTGCAGGCATATTCCCATTCTGCCTCAGTAGGTAACCGACAGCCTGCCCAGACAGCAAAATCGTTTGCCTCGTTCCAGGTGACATTGATTACAGGTCGATTTCCCCTTCCCCAGCCTTCATCCTCAGGTTTCTTTTTACCTGTGGCGTCACAAAAAGCATCATATTGGTTAAAGGTAATTTCATATTTGCTCATCTTAAACGGACTTATGGAAATATAATATTGCGGTTCATCAAATTCACGTTCTGGCTCGTCTTCCGGACTTCCCATCATAAAACTTCCACCTGGTATTTCTACAAATTCAATGGCGCTTTTTACATTTCCATTATTCCTAATTTCCTTTATTTCCTTCTTATCAGCTATTTCTTTGGAAAGGTCTTGCATAATGATATAAGAAACAGCAGCAAAAAGAAAAAGGAATAAAAAGGCGAAAATCCATTTAAATAGCAAATGTGTTTTCTTCTTTTTTTCAACTACAGGAACCAATGCCATTTTCTCATAAGTAACCATAATTAGTTTTTCAAAATCCTTACTAAGCTCGTTGACATTTGCATACCGGATACTCAAATCCTTGCTGGTTGCCTTTTTAATTAATGGTTGAAAAATGTTATTGTCCCGTCCTAAATAAAGATTATTCCTGGTAGTTAATAAGGCACTAAAAATTTTCAATATCAATCCAAGACTATGGATGTTACTACTAATCGTTGGAATGGCATTTCCATTAATTAGTTCAGTAAACCAGGTCCATTTAATTTTTTCGTTATTTGATATGTAGAAACCTGAAAGTTGTAAATCATTTAAAATGACTCCTTGTTTATGCAGATAAATTACGCTTGCCAATATTTGTCTGTAATAATCTTTTATTTCCCCAAAACTCAGAGATTCTTGTTTCGACAAATATTGATTAAAAGGCACTGCATCATCCAAACTTTCCATTTCAAATGCTACAAACTTATCCTCGTCAATAACCTGAAAAGTGGATGCAAGATGTTTATGATCCAAAGAAATCCATTGACGCCCCCGTTCCAAAAAGTCAATTTTAATTTTATCCCATGCTGGCAAATCCGGATTTAAAATTATTAACCATACTTTCCGATGGGTTAACTTATTTTCTGCCTGATAAGTAGTGGTAAAACCGTTATCGTGGATACATTCAAACAAAGTAAAATTTAAATCTGAGATACTCATTTCCTTTTAAAATATGACATTATTTTCTTTGGACAAACAGCACATATAGTGCAAAACATACCTCAGCACTGAAGTGAAACTCCTCTTGGGTCAACAAATCCATAACCTCTTCAAAATAAGATGTTTCATCTAAGACAATTGATTCATAATCATCAAAACTTCCATCATATTCAGGATACAGGGACCAGTGTAAATCAATATCAGAATAGCCGTTAGCTTTCTCCTCCTTAGTCCAAAGGGAAGGGTTATTTTCCAGAACAGCCCATGCCAGGTCTAAAAAAATGGATTTATACATTGGAATATCCAATTTATATTCGCAGGCACATTTTAATAAACCACCTATAACCTCTCTGACATCTTTAAAAACGCATGCATTTACAAATGCCAAAAATGTTTCCATCTCATTTTTGAACCTCTCATCCTTAAAGAATTGTTCGAATGCTGGAATGGCAAATAATTGCTTCTTGGTTATCTCCTTCATTAAGCCTTTTTATAATCATCAAAGTTACAATATTAAGCCATAACTGTTTCAGGGATTTTAATGTCATTTAATTCAGCCTGATAGTGATTTATTTGCTGCTGAATGCTTAATGTATCGGATTTAAAATAAGTTGTATTGGCAAATAAATTCATATAATATTGAATACATGAATATAAATTATTTTTAAAGGAATTCCATTTTTTTATTTGGCCAAATGTAATGCATGATAAGGTAAATTGAACTTTCTGCGGTAAAAAGCATTCATTATTTTCAATAAGTTCGTCATCCATAATTGAAATGACGGAAGAAATACCTAAATGTGCTACCCGAATAGGGCTATCAATAGTATAAGCCAGCCCCATAACAAGGATATTAAATGTATGAACGGAAGGGTGTGTCATGCTAAAGAATTAAACAATAATTCTCAAAAATGACTTATTGATACGAATGAAATGGTGACAAAAATCATGATAAAGAAAAGGTTCGTTGAACTATCTCCACGGGCAGATTTTCTTACCTGATTGATTAAAAAAGTTGAAAATGAGATTCAATAAAATTAAAACGTTTTATAACCCTCTTCAGGCTTGTGAAAGCCATGCCGACAAGAACTATAGCAAATCACCCTTGAAACCTAAAAAGTTAATTCAATTTTTGAAAGACAAGCAACTGATAAAATATTTTGATATCCATTCAGCGTTTCCGGCCTTGACGAAACAAGATTTATTAACAGCTCATACCGTTGAATATGTGGATAATTTTTTGGAAGGAAAAGGCAATTGTGAATCCAATGGTTTAAAGTGGAGTAAGGAATTTTCCGAAGCGGTCTTAATGAATAATGCCTCTCTTTATGCTGCCATAAGAAATTCGGTGGTGAATCCTCACGAGATTAGTTTCAGTCCTACCAGCGGTTTTCATCACGCTCGTCCCAATCGAGGCTCCGCATTTTGCACCTTTAGTGGGCAGGTAATCAGCTCATTAAAGATTTGGGAGGAATTCAAAATCGCAGGTTGTTATCTCGATCTGGATGGTCATTTCGGAAATTCTATTGAAAATTCAAGGTCTTTTGCTCCCAACTTGAATCATGCGATTCCCCCCGGATTTAATTTTAACCCTAAGCTTTATGATGCTGAATACTTTGGGGAAGTTGAAAATTTTATAGTAAATACCCTTGAACCTGCCCTCCTTTCAGGTGAAATTCATTACATAGTTTGGTGCCATGGCGCCGATTCACATAAGGAAGATCAGTTGGGAGACCAATGCAGCACAGCATGGTGGATGAAATGTGCCGATTATTTTTGGCAATGGGTGAGAGAAATGGATACTAAACTTGGAAGAAATCTTCCCGTTTCTTGTGCCCTTTTTGGCGGTTATCGCGATGATGATTTCAACGCTGTCCTTAGTCTTCATACAGGAGATCTAATGTCCTGTGTTAAAAATTGTCTTGAAATAGATGTTGATTATAAGGTTATTGTAAAGCCAAGAAAATGGTGAAATGGGCTTTTTTTATTTTACAAAAAACCCATTCCACCTGCATCTAATTCACTTTCCTACTCAGCCAAAGTCTTCAATTTATCTATAATGGAATCATTGATTTTTTCCCATGGAAATGCTTCATTTCCAAAATGCCCATAGGCTGCCGTTTGAGCATAAATGGACTGCCTCAATTGAAAAACATCGATGATTTGATTAGGTTGAACGGGGAATAAATCATAAACAACCTTCACTAATGTGGACAAATCACAACGATGCGTATCATACGTTTCAATATGAATAGACGTTGGTTCGCTCACTCCGATGGCATAAGACAACTGCACCGTACATTTGTCCATCAAAGTGGATGCCACTAAATGTTTAGCAATATATCTTGCTGCATAAGCAGCACTACGATCTACTTTGCTTGGATCTTTTCCAGAAAAAGCGCCACCTCCGTGGGG
>Ga0255181_1000484_pt1 | contig 13314 bp, 8 predicted proteins | sample Atl_Colum_RepC_8_FD_183621 | JGI IMG/M metagenome (GOLD analysis project Ga0255181, IMG submission 183621) | Freshwater microbial communities from Altamaha River, Georgia, United States - Atl_Colum_RepC_8d | ecosystem: Environmental > Aquatic > Freshwater > River | place: USA: Georgia | collected...
ATCACTGAAGCTTATTTAAAAATTTTAAATGAAAATGATATCCCATTTGAAATGGGTTCGCATAATTTGCTCAGACTAATGACCGCCGATATAGTGGTTAAAAGCCCCGGCATTCCGGATAATGTACCTGTTGTGAAAAAACTCCAGGAATCAGGAAAAACGATTATTTCAGAGATAGAATTTGCCTCCTGGTACACGCAATCTTTTATTATTGGAATAACGGGAACGAATGGAAAAACTACCACAACCCGATTAATTTATCATTTATTAAAAACAGGGAATCTTGATGTAGGTCTGGGCGGAAATATAGGTTTAAGTTTCGCAGCTATGGTTGCTCAATCGCCAAAACCTGTTTATGTACTCGAATTAAGTAGCTTTCAACTGGATGGGATAAAAAAATTCAGACCAGATATAGCCCTTTTATTGAATATAACACCTGATCACCTCGACAGATACCAGTATAAAATGGATTTATACATTGATTCAAAATTCAGGATAATGGAGAATCAATTGGAAAAGGACGTGTTTATTGTTAATGAAGGAGATAAGGAATCGGAAAAAAGATATAATAATATTTTTGTAACTCCCAGGTTGGTGAAGATCTCCCAATCTATGTTGTCTGGTAACCAGCTCACGATAGCTGGTTACCTTTTTGATTTGCAGGGGACGGTATTACTGGGTAAACATAATGCTATGAATGCCGCATTTGCCATTCAAACGGCCTTATTAATGGGCCTTTCCCCCGAATTGATTCAGCAAGGTTTACGCAGTTTTGAAAATGATCCCCATCGGCTGGAAAAAATAAAAAAGATCGATAAGGTACTTTTTATAAATGATAGTAAAGGCACCAATGTTAATGCGGTATATTTTGCACTGGAAGCCATGGATAAACCAGTTGTATGGCTGGCTGGGGGTCTCGATAAAGGCAATGATTACAATGAGATTTTGCCTTTAATCAGCAGTCGGGTTAAAGCGCTTGTTGCTATCGGAGCCGATAATAAGCCTCTTAGAAAAGCATTTAAAAATCTATTGCCGTTTTATGAGATTTCCGATATGGGCGAAGCAGTAAAAGAAGCCTTTTCTCTGGCTCAACCCGAAGGCATAGTTTTACTCTCACCGGCTTGCGCCAGTTTTGATCTTTATAAAAATTATGAGGACAGGGGAAATCAGTTCCGTAATGCCGTTAACGCTTTAAATGGAGAGTCATGACAGCATTAATTTCAAATTTAAAGACGGAATTAAAAGGAGACAGAGTTATCTGGGTAATCATTGCGCTAATGACCCTGGTTTCGTTATTGGGTGTTTATTCCTCAACCGGAAGTCTTTCACACAAAGAGCAGGCCGGAAATACAGAGTATTATCTGTTAAACCAGCTGCTAAGAATATTCCTGGGATTTCTGGTTATGTATATCCTTCATAGATTGCACTACCTTCGTTATCATAGAATTGCTCCTTTTCTTTACTTTGTGGCTGTTCCGTTGCTCATTTTAACCCTCGTTTATGGTGTTGAAATCAATGATGCCAGAAGATGGCTGAAAATTCCGGTTTTAGGATTTACCGTTCAAACTTCTGATTTTGCCAGGTTGGCTTTAATTCTATTTCTGGCCAGAACAATATCATCCAAACAATCTAATATCAAAGATTTCAAAAGTGCCTTTTTACCTTTAATATTACCCGTAATTTTAATATGTTTTCTTATTGCTCCGGCTGATTTATCCACTGCCATACTCCTTTTTTGCTCTTGTTTAGCTATGATGTTTGTTGGCAGGGTTTCGGTCAGATATATACTCATGTTAGTTCTTTTGGCTATCATTGCTTTTTCTGTGTTAATCTTATTGGGTCATTTTTTTCCTGATATGGTCAGGCTTTCTACCTGGATACAACGAATCAGGGAATTTACCACTGATTCTCTGGGCGGATTTCAGGTTCAACAATCAAAAATAGCTATTGCAAATGGCGGACTTTTTGGTATGGGACCTGGTAATAGTTATCAAAGAAATTTTTTACCTTCCTCTTATGCAGATTTTATCTACGCTGTTTTAGTGGAGGAATATGGTTTGCTGGGTGGTTTGTTTGTTATCGCCCTTTATTTAGGATTTTTCTTTAGAATTACCAGAATGGTAACAAAGAGTACAAAGGCCTTTGGTGCAATGGTGGTTACTGGATTAGGATTCAGTTTTGTATTTCAGGCATTTATAAATATTGCAGTGGCTACTCACCTGGTGCCCGTTACCGGTGTGACGTTGCCGATGATTAGCTGGGGCGGTACCTCTATTATTATGAATTGCATCTCCCTGGGAATTATCCTCTCTGTAAGTAAATTTGTTGAATCTTCAAATGCAGTCGCGGATGTCTCAACAGAATAAAACAAGGTCGGAAAATAGTTATCCACGGATTCTTATTAGTGGTGGTGGAACAGGAGGTCATGTATTTCCTGCCATTGCTATTGCCGATGCTGTCAAAACTTCCGTTCCACAAGCAGAAATTTTATTTGTTGGAGCTCAGGGAAAACTTGAAATGCAGGCTGTACCAAAAGCTGGATATCCAATTAAAGGATTATGGATTGCTGGTTTTGACAGAAGTTTTAGTTTAAGAAATTTACTTTTTCCTTTTAAGGTCATGAATAGTGTCTGGGAATCCCTTGCTATTTTATACAGATTTAAACCAGATGTTGTTGTTGGTGTAGGCGGATATGCGAGTGGTCCGGCTTTATTTGCTGCTGCTTTACTGAATATACCCATGGTTATCCAGGAACAAAATTCTTTTGCCGGAGTAACGAATAAAATATTGGCAAGATTTGCAAGGAAAATTTGTGTAGCTTTTCCAGATATGGAAGCAGTTTTTCCAATTAACAAATTAGTGTTAACAGGAAATCCCGTAAGAAATACCTTATATCCTTCCAATTTACCTGCTAAAAATGAGGCATGTGCTTATTTTAAGCTGGATGCATCAAAAAAAGTGGTGTTTTTTGCAGGTGGAAGTATGGGTGCGAAGACTATTAATCAAGCGATTATTCAAGGGGTTGAATGGATTAAATCCCATCCTGAAATTCAGATTATCTGGCAATGCGGTAAATTTTATGCGAAATTATGTCAGGAAAGTGAGGCAGGTATTTTAAATCAGGTTAGCGTTATGCCATTTATAGATGATATGAGAATGGCTTATCAGGCAGCTGACCTGGTGGTCTGTCGGGCTGGTGCTTTAACAATTGCAGAATTATGCCTGTTGGGAAAACCAGCTATCCTTGTGCCTTCTCCTAATGTGGCAGAAGATCATCAATCTAAGAACGCTTTAAGTTTGCAACAAAATGCAGCTGCTATTACCGTTAAAGATTTAGATGCTGTGAATAATTTACTTCCTGAAGTTTATAAATTGATTGACAATGTCGAATGCCTGGAAGCACTGGGTAGAAATGCAAAGCGATTGGGATTCCCTGACGCTTCAGAAAAATTAGCAGAAATTATTCTTCAATACGTCCCTATGGACAAGAAAAATGTGCGCTGATGAAGGAATTATCTAAGCTTAAAAATATCTTTTTCATTGGAATTGGGGGCATTGGAATGAGCGCCATCGCCAGGTATTTTAATGAAAGAGGAATAAAAATAATGGGTTACGATAAGACACAGTCGGTTTTAACAGATCAGCTCTCTTCGGAAGGTATGGATATTTGTTATGAGCACAATTACACCATACCCGTTTCTACTGAAATAGATCTCGTAATTTACACGCCTGCTGTACCTCTTTCTCATCCTGTTTGTTCCTATTTTTCAGGTCTGGGTATCCCGTTCTTAAAAAGAGCTGAGGTGTTGGGATTGATAAGTAAAAACATGAGGACGATTGCCATTGGAGGTACCCATGGTAAAACCACAACTTCTTCTGTCACTGCACATCTTTTAAAACAGGGAGGCGTTGATTGTACCGCTTTTTTAGGTGGAATTGTTGATAACTTTGGTGGGAATTATGTAACAGGTAATACGGATTGGGTGGTAATTGAAGCAGATGAATTTGACAGGTCTTTTTTGCATCTTTCTCCTGAAATCGCTGCTATTTTATCAACCGATGCAGATCACCTCGATATTTATGGCACTTATGAAGCGCTGATTGAAACCGGGTTTAAGCCTTTTGCCTCTAAAACAGCAGTGGATGGCTTGCTGCTGGTGCAATATGCCTCCCGTCATCTTTTTCCTGAGGCAAAAAATAAACTAAGTTTTGGCATTGAAGAAGGGGACTGCTATGCTACCAATATAAGACTGATAGAGGGGGGACTAATATTTGACTATCAAAATGAATCTCATTTTATAGATAATTTACGTTTTACTCTTCCGGGAAGACATAATATACTCAATGCCGTGGTGGCTATTACGATAGCATTGCGTTTAGGTGTGACACCGGCATCTGTTCGGACCAGTTTACTTAGTTTCAAGGGCATACAAAGAAGGTTTGATGTAAAACTTAAGAAGGATAATATTACCATTATTAGTGACTATGCACATCATCCAACCGAGTTAAACGCGGTTATTTCAGCTGCGAGGGAATTATATCCGGATAAAAAAATTACAGGCGTTTTTCAACCCCATTTATTCAGTCGTACCAGAGATTTTTTAACAGGTTTTGGCCATGCTCTTACAAGTCTGGATCAGCTCTTTCTTTTACCTGTTTATCCGGCAAGAGAGCAACCAATTCCTGGCATTAATTCCGCTTTGTTGCTGAATCAGGTTGCCATTGAGGATAAAAGACTTGTTGAAATAGATCATTTAACAGCCAGTTTGAAAGAGGCAAAACCTGAAGTATTACTTATGTTGGGTGCGGGTGATTTTGATAAGTATCTTCCACAGATTGTTGCATTATTTAATAATGAACCTTAAACATCGCAGACTATGAATTCAATAATTTCTAAAATTAAATGGAGACCTTTATTTATTAAAATAGTTGGATTCGTCGTATTGGGTCTTGTGGTTTTAGCTATGGATTTAAAAAAGGAAAGACCTATAGGGGAAATAAGAACGAATATATTAGCTTTACCAGATAGTTCTTTTTTGATTGAAGAAGAAGATATATTAATTGAACTCGATAGAGGCCTGGGATTCCCTGTTATTGGACAATCATTTAAAACAATCGATTTGGGAAGAATTGAGACCTTGTTAGAAAAAAATCCATTTGTAAAGGATGCGGAGGTATTCATTGATAGTCGCAATGAACTGGGAATTAATATCATTCAGAGAAAGCCTATCGTAAGGGTCATTGGAAACAGGGGAGAACAATATTATGTAGATGAGGAAGGGAATAAATTACCTTTATCTAAACATTTTGCAGTTAATATTGTCACCGCAACAGGTGAATATCCCCCATTTTCACCTGAATTTTTGACAAAAGATAACGCTTTGCACGATCTGTTTAACCTTTGTTCTGAATTGGAAAAAGATCCATTTTTGAAATCAATGATCGTTCAGATTCACGCAAACGCAAAAAGAGAATTTACATTGGTTCCTATGTTGGGAGATCAAAAAATTATATTTGGCGAATATGATGATTCCATGGCAAAATGGAAGAAACTAAAGGTATTTTATAAAGAGGCAATGCCTTTTGTGGGATGGAGAAAATACCGTAACCTTGACCTTAGATTCAGGAATCAGATTGTTTGCAATTGATTTGTATTTAGATTACTTATTTTGACATAATTATTGGGCGTAATTACAAACTACTATGGAAAGAGTTGAGAAAAAACAAGAGGTGGTACTGGCTATCGATATCGGTACTACCAAAGTATGCGCGATTGCAGGTTTTAAGAACGATCTGGGAAAACTTGAGGTACTTGGATTAGGTAAGGTTAATTCAGAAGGAGTCCTCCGGGGGGTGGTTTCCAATATTGAAAAAACCGTGAATGCTATCCAGGAGGCTATTGAAATTACAAAGCGTTCTGCAAACATCGAATTTAATCTCGTGCATGTCGGCATTGCCGGCCAACATATTAAAACCTTGCAGCACAGAGGTCAGCTGGTGAGGGAATTCAGTGATTCTGAAATTTCCCAGAAAGATATTGACAGACTTGTGCATGATATTCACAAGTTGGTCTTACCTCCGGGAGATAAAATTTTACATGCCATTCCACAAGAATTTTCGGTGGATTCAGAACATGGCATCATCGATCCCGTAGGTATGTCCGGGGTGCACCTGGGTGCTAATTTTCATATCATCACAGGTCAGATAACCGCAACAAATAATATTTACCGTTGTGTGGAAAGAGCAGGTGCAAAAGTAGCCAATATGACTCTGGAACCAATTGCGTCGGCCATGGCTGTGTTAAATGAAGAAGAAAAACAGGCTGGTGTAGTCCTGGTAGATATAGGTGGTGGTACCACCGATATAACCATATTTTACGAAGGAATAATCAGACATACTTCCGTGATTCCACTGGGTGGAAATATTGTTACGAAAGATATCAAGGAAGGTTGTACCGTGATGCCTCAACATGCGGAAAATCTGAAAACCCGCTTCGGATGCGCACTTTCTGATGAGGTTTTTGAAAATAGAATTATTTCAATTCCTGGATTAAGAGGCAGGGAACATAAAGAAATATCAGAGAAAAATCTCTCCCTGATAATCCAGGCCAGAATGGAAGAAATTTTTGATTACGTATATACCGAGATCCTGAATTCGGGTTACGGTAAAAAGTTAGTTGCCGGTATCGTTCTCACAGGGGGAGGTGCCTTGTTACGACACGTGGACAAACTGGCTGAATATCACACTGGTTTACCTACAAGAATAGGACTTCCTGTTGAACATTTAGCTCATGGGTATTCTGAAACCTTATGCAGTCCCATTTATGCAACTGCCATAGGTCTCCTGCTAAGAGGTATTGAAGATAGAGAAAAAGGTAAGTACAAATCGCCGGAGAAAATGGTTAAAGCTGAACCTGTCAGTGATGCTAAAGTTGAAAATGAACATCCAAAAGGGGGAATTATTAATATCATCATTGAGAAAACAAGAGAATGGTTTGATGCAGAACCAGATTCAGATCTTTGATTTTTCCGTTTTTTTATTTGATTACCCAAAAAATTAAATTGTATGATTTACGAATTTCCAAAAGACGATAGTCCTATCATAAAAGTAATTGGTGTAGGGGGAGGTGGAAGTAATGCAGTGACGCACATGTACAAGCAAGGTATTATTGGTGTTGATTTTGCCATTTGTAATACTGATAATCAGGCTATGGAAAATAGTCCTGTGCCTACTAAAATAAGACTTGGTCCTAATCTTACAGAAGGCAGAGGAGCTGGCTCCAAGCCTAATGTTGGTAAACTGGCTTGCGAGGAATCTATCGAGGAGGTAAAAAGATATATTGAGAATAACTGCAAAATGCTCTTCATCACCGCAGGTATGGGTGGTGGTACCGGAACAGGTGCAGCACCTATCATTGCCAGAACAGCCAGAGAAATGAATATCCTGACGGTTGGTATTGTTACCCTTCCATTTTCGTTTGAAGGAAATAAAAGAACTTCCCAGGGCTATGAAGGGCTGAATGAATTGAAAAATGCGGTTGATACCCTGATTATTATTTCCAATGATAAACTCAGACAGATTCATGGAAACCTTTCTCTTTCTGATGCTTTTTCAAAGGCTGATAATGTGCTGACAACTGCTGCAAAAGGTATTGCCGAAATCATCACCGTCCCTGGTTATGTAAATGTCGATTTCGAAGATGTAAATACCGTCATGAGGGGTAGTGGTGTCGCTATTATGGGTACTGGTCTGGCTGAAGGCAATGATCGCGCCAGAATAGCGGTTGATCAGGCTTTGCACTCTCCGCTGCTGGAAGATAATAATATCAATGGCGCAAAACATATTTTGCTTAATATAACGTCCGGACTAAAGGAGGTTACGATGGATGAGATTTTTGAAATCACAGACTTTGTTCGCGAAGAAGCAGGCGACGGAAGTGAAATAATCTGGGGTAATTGTTATGATAATAAACTGGGTAACAAATTAAGTGTAACCGTTATTGCAACAGGTTTTGAACATCAGGTTACAGATAACCTTGATTTCATGCCTCAGAAAAAACCAATTTCAATTCAACTGGATGCTGATTCTACCGCCAGATTTTCAGATCCTGCGCTTCCTTCGAGTGGATTGCATGGCATAGGTTTTGAAGAGGATAAAAATAATGGCAGGGTAGTTGAATTTGATGGTCCGGATTTAAATAAAAGAACAGGTGCTTTTAATGTCGGGAAGGAACCTTTTTTCAAGGATAAAGGTAATCCTGCTCCCCCGTTTAATCAGCACCAAAACAGAGAGGAAGATTTTAAACGAAGAGAACTGTTGCGCGCGCAAACACAAAAGCTTAATAATCCAAAAGCAATCAGTGATCTGGAAAATGAACCAGCCTATCTTCGCAGAGGGGTCAGACTGGATGAAGTTCCTTCATCTGGTGAAAATACATTTTCCAGATATACAATCAGTTCTTCCAATAATTCGGAAATTAGTGAAGGGAATTCATTCCTGCATGATGTCGTGGACTGATCTTTAATTTACGCAATCCCAATAATAATCTTTATTTCCATAAGTAGAAATAATCGGGTGCTTTCTGAAAATGAAAGCACCTTTTTTTTGGAACGTTTTGTTTTCTTTTAACATAATATTAAAATATTGGACGCAACATGTTGAACCCTTTTAAAGTTAATAGAATGAAAGATCAAACTGTTCTTTTTTTTAATACCCAACCCATGAATATCAAAAAAATCAAATTAGCCCTGACCGTAGGTCTTATTAACTCCGGAACAGGCAGTACACTTGGAAAAGTTAGGGAACTTATGCTTTCCCTGAAAGAAGATGTGGGCGCTATGCTTTCTTCACGGGAATTGAAAAAAGCCGTGCTTGGTCCTAACATGGTTCAGTATTCCTACGCCCTGCAGTTTGAACGTTGTACCCTGAATGTAGATGTGGTCAGTCACCCGCTGACCCGCCAGGAAATGGTGCGTACTTTTTACTTTCAATAAGCTTTTCCTTTTTTATTTAAGTAAATCGATTACCAGAGAGGCTGTCCCCAAAGATAGCCTCTTCTTATTTGAATCATGTCCCAAATAATAATTTATTATTAATAAAATGATTGCTAGTTCTTTTAAAGAATTATTTGACCTACCTTTGTGCCCCGAAAAGAAAATCAAAATGCAAATAAGAAACATTGCCATCATCGCACACGTTGACCATGGCAAAACAACCCTGGTAGATAAAATGCTCCTGGCCGGAAGATTATTCAAAGATCATGAAACACCCGGCGAATTAATCATGGATAGTAATGATCTTGAAAGGGAAAGAGGAATTACCATTCTTGCTAAAAATGTATCTATCAGATACAAGGATTATAAAATTAATATCATTGATACCCCCGGACACAGTGATTTTGGCGGTGAAGTGGAGCGGGTCTTGAATATGGCAGATGGCGTGCTTTTACTCGTTGATGCTTTTGAAGGTGCTATGCCGCAAACCAGATTCGTTCTTCAAAAGGCGCTGGCTCTCGGTTTGAAACCTATTGTAGTTATCAATAAGGTAGATAAGGAAAATTGCACGCCGGAAGAGGTTCATGAACAAATTTTTGAACTGATGGCTAATCTGGATGCAACAGAAGATCAGCTCGATTTTCCAGTCATTTTCGGATCAGCTAAAAATGGCTGGATGAGTATTGACTGGAAAAAACCTACAGATAATATATATGCTCTTCTTGATGCAATTGTGACCCATATTCCTCCTCCTAAGGTTTCAGAAGGAACGCCCCAAATGATTATAACTTCGCTTGATTATTCTAATTATATAGGTAGAATAGCCATCGGAAGACTTCAACGTGGGGTCATTACGGAAGGTCAAATGGTGAGTTTATGTAAAAAAGATGGTTCTGTGGTTAAAAGCAGACTTAAAGCCATTTATGTTTTCGAAGGTTTTGAAAAGGCCAAGGTAACAGAAATTCAGGCAGGCGAAATTGGGGCTATTGTCGGAATTGACGGATTTGAAATTGGTGACACAATCGCTGATTTTGAATCGCCCGAAGCCCTTCCGCCAATTTCAATTGATGAACCCACCATGAGTATGGTTTTTACGATTAATGATTCTCCTTTCTTTGGCCAGGAGGGTAAATTTGTAACTTCCCGTCATGTTAGGGAAAGACTGGAAAAGGAATTAGAGAAAAATCTGGCTTTAAGACTCGAAGAAACAGGTTCTGCTGATAGTTTCAGGGTTTTTGGACGCGGTGTCCTTCACCTTGCTGTACTGATAGAAACGATGCGTCGGGAGGGTTATGAACTTCAAATTGGACAGCCTCAGGTTATCCTTAAGGTAATCAATGGAGAAAAATGTGAACCTATTGAGGAACTAACGATCGATTTACCCGAAGCTGTTTCAGGTAGAGCGATTGAAGCGGTTACCAGAAGAAAAGGTATTCTGTTATCAATGGAACCAAAAGGCGACAGGGTAGTTCTAAAATTGGAGATTCCTTCCAGAGGTATCATTGGCCTGAGAAATTATCTGCTGACGGCCACAGCCGGTGAGGCCATTATGAATCATAGATTTTTAAACTTCCAGCCATATAAAGGGGAAATCCAGGGTCGCCAGAATGGTTCTCTCATAAGTATGGAAAATGGAAAATCGATACCTTTCTCTATTAACAATCTTCAGGACAGGGGAATATTTTTTATTGGTGCCAATGAAGATATTTATGAAGGACAGGTTGTTGGTGAAAATAACAGGCCTGGCGATTTAGTTATTAATTTAACTAAAACCAAAAAATTGACAAATATGAGAGCTTCTGGCTCTGATGATAAATTAAAACTGGTGCCTCCCCGACGCTTTAGTCTGGAAGAAGCGCTGGAGTATATTCAGGAAGATGAATTTGTGGAAGCTACCCCAAATTCACTCCGTTTGAGAAAAATTTATTTAAAGGAACATGACAGAAAGCGCTATCGCAATAGCAGTTTTTCTCAGGTAGAAGCTTAAATTGAAAAGGGGTAGTTGTTTGGTTGACTACCCCTTTTTTGTTATCTCAACGTTAAGGTTGTTTCCGAAGTTGTCCCATTCATTTCAAAAATAAGATGGTATTTTCCTTTTATCAAATAGATATTGCCATCTTCCATCGCTTTTATTTTTACCGGCTTTTCATCTTCCTTTAATCCTTTATTGGCTATTGTTTCCAATATCTGAGCAGCTGGTTCTTTTACTATACCTTTATAGACAATATAATTAAGCCCTTTTTTCAGTGAAATTTCCTGCTCACTCAATAATTCTTTATTTTCCGTATAAACCTTCAATATGCCTTTTCCTTCTTTTGAGGCATAAACAGGAAGAGAAATTTCAGGAGAAACGCTTTCCTGCCAGGGTGCCATTTTCCTCCCCCATCTTGGGCTTGCGAATGGAGAAGCCGGGGTGAAGGCATGTATATCTTTTCCGGACAAACCTGGTGTAATCTGCTGTAATTCTTTGACAGAAGCCAGATATAGAGAACGGCCATGTGTTCCAACAACTATTTCTTTATCCCGGGGATGAATAACCAAATCGTGAACAGAAACCGCTGGCAGATTATTTTCAAATAAGTGATATTGTTTACCACCATCCAAAGAACAATATAAGCCATTATCGGTACCTACATAAATTAGATTTTCATTGACCGGATCCTCTTTCAAAACATTTACAGGCTCATTTGGTAAACCCTCCCCAATTTGTTTCCAGTTTTTCCCATAATCTTCCGAAACGAAAACATAGGGTTTAAAATGATCATTTCTATATCCATTTAAAGTAACATAAACCCTGGAGGCTTTAAAGGCAGAGGCCTGAATACTGCTTACCCACAGGTTTTGAGGAAGGGACTGATCGATTCTATGCCAGGTATTTCCACCGTCCGGACTATGATGAACATTCCCATCATCTGTTCCTGCATATAAAGATCCAAAGACTAAAGGAGATTCATGAAGGCATGAAATGGTGCCAAACGGAACATCACCTTTTTTACCTCCTTTTGTCAAATCACCGCTAATCTCTTTAAAGGTATCTCCCTGATTAAAAGAACGATGTACTTTATTGGAAGCCATATAAAGTATGTCCTGATTATGAACTGACAGATGTATGGGCGTTTCCCAGTTCCACCGTAAAGGGCGCTCTCCTAATTTGTGTTTTGGCGTAATGCCTTTCCTTTGTCCGGTTTTTGTATTTATTCTGAAGTAATTTCCAAACTGAAATCCTGTATAAACGGTCGCATTATCCCTTGTATCAATAGCAACCTGCATGCCATCACCGCCCATAATAGATTTGTAGGGATAGTCACCGGAATCATGCCATTCTGTATTTTCTTTATTCGTTTTGGGTCCCATCCAAACGCCATTATCTTGTAAACCGCCATAAACGCGGTATGGTTCTGCCATATCGACCGCCACATGATAAAACTGACCCAAAGAAGGCGTGTTACATTTTATCCAGGTTTCTCCATTGTCATAAGAAATATTTATACCACCATCATTACCCAGGATAAGATGCCCCGGTTTTTTGGGATTTACCCACAAAGCGTGGTGGTCAGAATGTACATTATCTCCATTTATTGATTTCCATGTTTTCCCTCCATTGTCAGACCGCAATACGGGAACTCCCAGCACATAGAGCTGATCTGGATTTGCAGCACGAATCTGGGCAAAATAATATCCATAAGTGAAATGAACATTTTCGAGATATCCTTTCTCATGGGTTAATTTCCATGATTTCCCCAAATCATCTGATCGATATACTTCCAGGCCGTGAACAGGCGCATCAAAAAGAGCGGAATTGGCATCTTCCGTGTATTCCACCAGATTTAATGGCGTGATTTCCCCCTTTTTTACTAAATCTGATATTTTTTCAACGGTATATTCCGCAGGAAATCCATTTCTTTGAAGATAATCCTTGATTTGATATTTTTTTAATGCCAGAAAGGCTTCCCTGGTCATTGTTCTCAAGGCAGTTTTGGAAAGTTCATCTGTATTGGCAGATGGTTTTGGTTCCTGACGGAAATAATTGTCTATGGCAGCGAAAAGCACCGTTTTTCCCTGCATCTGCGATACTTCCAATCCAATTCTTCCTAAACCATCACCGTCTGGAAAACCGGATGCAGCAGGGGTAATTTTAGTCCATGTTTTGCCACCATCTGTACTTTTGTGGATAGCAGAACCTTTTCCTGATTCAACAAAATCCCAGGCTTCTCTGGATTTTGTCCAGGTTGCAGCATAGAGGATTTGGGGAGAGGAAGGATCATGTATTAAATCTACTGCACCTGTTTGTGCATCTGTTTTTAACGAATGTTTCCAGGTG
>Ga0255181_1000516_pt1 | contig 12742 bp, 8 predicted proteins | sample Atl_Colum_RepC_8_FD_183621 | JGI IMG/M metagenome (GOLD analysis project Ga0255181, IMG submission 183621) | Freshwater microbial communities from Altamaha River, Georgia, United States - Atl_Colum_RepC_8d | ecosystem: Environmental > Aquatic > Freshwater > River | place: USA: Georgia | collected...
AACCGCGGTTCCCCTGCCGGAGTACTCATCCCGGGTCAATTTTCCATCCTTGTTCATGTCAAATCCCGAGAAGGTTTTATCCACTTCCTTGCGGATTTCTTCCAAGGTAAGGAAACCATCCTTGTCGGTGTCCAGTTCCTCGAAGTGGGCGCCGAGCCAGGGCAGCATCGGTCCGTCGGGGCCTTTCTTTTTTTGTTTGTCATCCTTTTTGTTGTCTGCTTTGTCTTTCCCTTTTTTGTCATCTCCGCCCTTTTTGCCACCCTTCCCTTCCTTGGATTTAGCCTCGTAATCCGAGGTGGTGACTTTTCCGTTGGGTTCCTTGAACTGGAATTGGTATCTGCCGTTACCCTGTTCGGTATAAATCACATACCCGGGCTTGCCGTTGATCTCGTATTTCAGGGTGTTGGTTTTTGTCGATTCATTTTTGGTGAACCCGGTGATCTTGGCGCCTTGCAGGGGCCTGCCGTCCGGGCGGATTGGATTTGCCCTTGGTTGTGGGTCAACCTGGTCACCGGCAACCTGAACTTCTCCCCTCATTCCACCGTTGATATAGGGGTATTTTTTAGTTGAGTAGTACTTGTAACCATCTTTCTCCATGCGGCCGTTGAACTTGTCCAGATCTTTTGGTTCATTGCCGTTGGCGTCGGTGTAGCCATAAAGCGGGAATCCATCCAGGGCGTAGCCAATCGGGTTATTCGCACCCGCGATTTTTTGGAGATGCACGGGCCCGATGTGGTAGTGGTAATCATCCGCACGCCCGCAATGCCCTCCGTATTCATCCAGTTCCCCGGCAATCAAGGTATCAGTCCTGCCATCGTTCTTAATGGGGTTGAAAATGGGAATTCCATTGATGGCAAGCGCTATTGCACCCCTGAAAAGGGCACTTTTTGCCGACACAGGCCTTTCCGCCATTTTGGGTTTCAAGGGAATTTGCCACGCATTTTTCCCAAAGTATGGTTGGGGAATTGGAACTTGCTGCTGCCAGGCGCGAATGCCAATCATCATGGGGTGATCAGGAATGCCGTTGGATTCCACATAGAAAAAGTTGTCATCCATCCGGTAGTTGATTTTTCCCTTGAATGGCTCAAAAGCTTTTTCAATGGCTGGTTTGGTATCCTGGTTTCCATGACTGTTCTCAATCGAGATTCCCCACAAAAGAACCAAGATGCAGGGAATCGCCAGGGGAATCTGAATCTGTGGGGTCTGGAAGTGCCGGGCCAAGGCGATCACGCAGACCAAGGCAGCCATGAATGCCAATAATACTACAGCGCGGTCCTGACCTGCTCTAGGGTTGTTTTGGTCCGGGATAGTTGCTGCCAATAAACCGGTCTGATTCTGAAGCCGGTCAATTTCGGCTTTGCGTTCCTTCACCCATTCCTGGTCTTCGTTGGAAAGATTTCCCAACGATGTTTCCAAGGTGGATCCATCTTGAAGGCTTAGCTTTACCCTGTCGCTTTGCAGCAATAGGAACGAGGCGCGGACCTTTTTATCAGGCGAGATCAGGTGCCAGGTTTTCAAGGGCGTATCCGCTTCGTGCCCGGGGTGGGCAAAAAGCGCCTGGGAATTCCAGAGCAATCCGAATACAACCCATGCGTAAAATATTCGCTTCATTTGCTGCCTTTCCATGGGATCGCGCCACTCACATCAAGGTTGGGTTTTGTATTCCAACGCGGCTTCCAATCGGCTTTTTCAATCTTGGTGCGAAAAATGACTGTGTTGTCCAGGTCCAGGTCATTCGTCCAGATAAACCGTGCGTTCTTGAAATCCGCCTTGAAGAAAGGTTCCTTGGGGTTTACCCGTTCCTGCGTGTATTCCATGGCATTTTCCCACTTGCTGTCGTCATAGTTCGGTTCAAACCAGTTATCCGGTATGGGTTCGTGCTTTACCTTGGGATTGTTCACATCATGGTTGAGCGGGCCGGTGAAGAAACTTTTGGCTTTCCATTTCATATTGGAGACTGTTCCGTCTGAAAACTTCAGGATGAATCCCCCGTCCCCTATGTGGTTCCCGTACTCCAGCCCTGTCTTGGGATCCGCATTATCTTTTGCCATGATGGCGATATGCATGGGGTATTCCGGAAGGATGTCCACGCTAACCACGTTGTGCGGGATAAAGTCAATGGGGTCCACGGCGGTAAGTTTGCCGTTGATGTACATCATAAACCAGTTGTCGGCATAGATGTTTGCCTGGATGGTGTCCGCCATGGTGGGCTTGATCAGACCTGAAGGCCCACCCCCCTTGCCCTTCCCTTTTCCTTTTTCACCTTTGCCGGGTGCCGATTTGTTTTCCTGCCCATTTAGAACGGAATAACTTAGGGCAACCAACATCGCAAAGATCAGGAAAATTGCCCCGAAACGGCCTGCCCTTACAAACAAGAATGTCTTGCTCACGGAAATTCCTCCTGCTGGATAATGCGGTCCGCCCCATGATGAGACTGATGCTGGAAAAATGAATCTCCCAGGGGATTTGTGTTTATCAGGCTGACCGACAGGCTGTCGGGGCCACCCCTGGCTTTGGGCATCCCATGGAAATCCATCTGCTGGATGACTCCCGAATCCCGGTCATACCAAATGGAAATATTCCTTGGTCCCCGGTATTCATTGGACTTTTTGGAAAGGGTGATTCCAGGCCAGCCGTTTGGATGGTTGCCTGCGAAGCCAATCGAGTATGCCTCACGCAGTTGGATGAGATCCATCTTCAGGTTGACGAATGGGATACCGTGGTGATGCCCCGGCAGGGCCCCGCGAAATCTCATGGGATCGTTGCTGGTTTGCACCCTGCCACGAGGTGGGATCGACCAACCCCTCTCGCCATCCGAACCGTTTTGGAACTTGTCTCCGTTGGGAAATGTTCCAATCAACACAAACTTGTCCGGGTTCCTTACATGCAGAATCGCGTTATCCAATGGTAGCCGGTGCTCATCCGGGGTATCGGGGTGGCTGTCCAGACTTTGGATGCGATAGGTTCGGTCGGGGAATTTCTCCGAGCCATCCAGCAATTTCTGAAATTCCTGGGCGGCATTCAGCCTTGGAATGCCCGAGTACAAAAGCAACATCAGGCAGGCCGCCAACACCAGGCCCACAGGGCCCCAAACACGGCTCCAGGTGAACGGGCTTTTCATGGCAACGGTTTCAGCCGGCGCGATACAAGCAACCTCGTTGTGGGCCTGAATGATGTCCGCCAGATGATTGTGAAGAGCGACTTCCTCGGCGAAAAAGAAGGCGTTTTCCGGGCATTGTTTGATCCAATCCCCAAGTTCCCTTTGCTGTTTCTCGTCAGTGATGCCATCCAGATAATGATGGATATGGGTTCGCATGTTGGGGTTCATGGTGTCAACCCCGCTTGCCGGGCCTTGAGGTTGATGCATTCCCTGAGGCGTTCCCGGATTCGAAGAAGCGATTTGGAGATCGAGTTTGCGGTCATTCCCAGTTTCTGGCCGATTTGCGCCGGTTTAATGTCGCTCTTGTATCGCAGGTCGCATAATTCCCGCGACCTGGCATCCAATCGCTCCACGCATTCGTTGAGAAACCCCAGTCTTGGATTTGGTTCGCTGGTTTTTTCAAACGCAGTCGTTATGGCATCGATCACATCTTCCTCGAAGCCGGTTTGCAGGAAGGGCTTGTTTCGGAAATGGTTTCGAATTTTGTTTCGGGCTATGCCAATCGCCCATGCGGTAAAGTTATAAGCGGGATCATATTTTTCAAAAGATTCCACGACTGCCACTGCGGTATCCTGAAGAATATCGTTCCTGTCCTCAAAGTTCCTGACGATGGAGGTGATGAATGCCGAAACGCCAGGCATTGCCAAAGTCCAAAGTCGGGTTGCTTGAAGGGTTTTTTCGTTCATTTTTCATGCGTTTTCAAAGGGCCTACTTAGTATTAACACCAGGGCGGTTTTTAGGACAAGAATTTTGCGAATATTCCGAAAAGTTGACACTTGGTCGGAAACCCTTGTAATTCAAGTGGTTCAGTTGTGTTATATTTTTGAAATTCCCGGAAGGATTCTTTTTGGAGTTAAGTTTGTCTGAAAACATGCGTTCAGCCCAGCCGATGGAAACATTCGATGTTCCAAAGGTAATGGACCCCAGAAGACACGATCTGGATGCCTTGCGGGCATTTGCCATGCTTTTGGGAATTGGTTTGCACTCCGCGCTAAGTTTCTTTCAGGTGCCCTGGCCGGTCCAGGATATCCACCAGCATAAGTTCTTTGGCATTTTCATGCAGGCTGTGCATGGCTTTCGAATGCCGCTTTTTTTTCTGCTGAGCGGTTTCTTTACCATGATGGTTTACCGGAAGAAGGGTTTAAAAAGCCTGCTTTGGCAACGCACCGTTAGAATTTTCATTCCATGCATGATCTGCCTGTTCACCGTTGTACCGGTGGTGGATCATATTTCCAAAAAAGTGATCCATGCGGGTTCAATCCGGGTTCATTTGCCGGAGGAAACCCTGGCCGCGGCCATACGAAGTGGTGACCGCCAGGCGATCAACCTGTACCTTAGCGACCCGGATGAAATTTCCCGCGCGGATGGGAAACTTGGGGTTTATCCCCTGACCTGGGCCGCCCTGAAGGGTGATTTGGAAACGGTGGAGGAACTTCTAAGCCTTGGCGCGGATGTGAACCAAGTCAACAAGGATGGTTCCACCGCGTTGCATGGCGCCGCGTTTTTGGGCAGGGATACCGTGGCCAGGTTCCTTATCGAACAGGGTGCCAGGCTTGGCCCGGTAAACCAGATGGGCCTTACGCCGTTTCAAAGCACTTTTGCGGACATCGCCACCACCAAGCTGATCGCGGGGCATTTGGGAATTGCACTACCCGAAGAGGAAGCATTGAAAGCCGGAAGAAATACGGTGCTGGGCAAATTGTTTTTCGGGCAGTTGATGAATCCATTTGCCAAAAAGGGGGATGCGGCCAAGTCGGAGCCCCCACCCGCGAAGGAAGCGGGAAATACCATGTACCGCAGATATCAAGATTGGTTGAATTCCGGTTTTTTTGTGGTTACCTTTCGGGGGCACACAACCCATCTGGTTCGTAAGATGGTTTTCCATCATTTATGGTTTCTCTGGTATTTATGCTGGATGGTATTGCTGTTTGCGTTGTTGTGTCCGTTGTTCAAGCTGGTGTCCAAAATCCTGCCTGCGCAGTGGTTGCGAAACCTCCAATGGTTTTGCATGTTGGCGCTTGTGCCGGGTGTGGTGGTTCCTTTGCTTTTCATGAATTCGGGCAGTTTGATATTTGGGCCGGATACCAGCACCGGAATCATTCCCCCGCCGCACCTTCTTGGGTATTACCTGATTTTTTTCCTGTTTGGTTGCCTGTATTTCGAGGTTTGTCGAAGCCAAAACAACGTCATGAATCACTGGCTGTTGTTTCTAGCGGGTTTGCTAATCATATTTCCCATTGGGTATTTGAATATGAACAAGCCATGGGTGAATATCGTGACTCAGGCCCTGTATGTGTGGGCCATGTCCCTTGGGTTGATGGGCATTTTTGCGAGGTGGTTCTCCAAAGAGTCCGGGCTGGTACGCTATGTTTCCGATTCTTCGTATTGGCTTTACATCATGCACCTGCCATTGGTGATCCAATTTCAGGCCTGGGTACGCGATAGCAATCACAACCCAGGCATTAAATTTTTCCTGATTACCTCCGCGATATTTGTATCACTATTGGCAACCTACCAGCTTTTTGTGCGCCACACGCCCATAGGTTGGCTGTTGAATGGTAAAAGAAAAAGGCTCCATCAGAATTAATCCCGCCCTTATTTCATAGCGTTTTTGCGGTTGCTAGGTCCGGCAAGCACATGGCATTTCCTTCTTGCCAAAAGTGCTGGCCCGGTGGATTGGCTAATGCCTTTTCCGGCTTCATTCCCGCACACTCTGCCGAGCCTTGCATATATACCACACCCGTGGCGGATGAAGTGTGGGAAGTTCCCTGCCCATGATTTCGGAAATTTCAAAAAATAATCAACAAATTGCAAACTTTCAGGTAGCGCCGGGCGTATGGGAGTATAATTCTTGCATGACAGGGAACGAATAATGCTGACAACCTCCGTTGGAATGCTGAAACGCCTGAACCTCCAGAAAAGCCCGGAGGCTTGGGAATCGTTTGTGAACCTGTATGGTCCGCTGATCTATCGCTGGAACCTCAAGGCTGGCCTCAGTGCCGAGGATGCCAAGGATGTCAGTCAGGAAGTGCTTCTGCAGGTTTTTAAAAGCGTGCATACTTTTGAAAGGCGTTCCAGCGGCTGTTTCAGGTCCTGGTTGAATCGCATCAACTATTTTAAAATGATGCATTTCAAATCCCTGCGCAAAAAGGAACTCGACAACAGGCCCGGCCATCACGATTTAAACAACCTTTCGGAACTGGTTGCCAACCAGAGTTGGGCCGAGGATTACTGTCTGGATGTGTTCAATCGGGCTCTTGCCGTGATCGAGTCGGAAATCGGCTACCGCGATTGGCAGATATTCCAAAAGACCTTCCTGAACAACCAATTGGCTGAAGAGGTGGCGGCGGAACTGAACTGTTCCAAAAGGGCAGTCTACATAGTGCAAAGCCGTACACTAAGGAAACTCAAGGAAGTGGTTTCCAAATTTATTGAGGATTCCAATTAGGATCAAAAAAGCCTTACTTTTGATTCGTCGTTAAAAAATTGTCATTAAAACAATAATCAGGAAGATAAAATTCATACTTTTCCTTAACTAGCCGCAAATTTAATCATTTTGGTTAATTTATTTTGAATTGTAACGCCTTAATTCTCTTCTAATTTTCCTAAATTTCCAAAAATTTTAGGAAGAACCCCCTTTATTCACAGATTTATACTGGAACAAAGGGTGGTTCCGGCAATTTTTGATTTGAAAGGAAACACGAATTTCACACCAAATCAGAACGTTGCAACCAAGGATTATGCCAACGATTCTCAAGTAGGAGCTGCGGATACAGTTATCACCGGAAATGCAGCTCATGCATCCCTTTTAACTGCATATGAAAATGATGGCGCAAAGGGAAACATCGCTGACAACACGTTCACCTTCAGACGAACTGCCACCACCGCAGATTACCAAAACCTAGCGATCACGGGCATTTCCGTGGCTAATGCCGACCCTCGATATGACATCGCCTCGGCCTCTTCTGGCTAGGCCGTCTGCCCTCGTCCTTGGGCCAAGCTGCTGCTAAGAACTTGACCGGTACGGGCGGAGGTGGCGGCCCCCATGTCAAGGTGTGGGATTACGACACCCTGAACCTGGTTGCCGAGAAAATGGCCTACGATAAATATACCTTCCCAAGCGGCCTAGTTGTGGACATGCTGTTTGACGGTGGCCCTCATATGAAGGTCCTTGCCGGCAGAAACCTGGACCTGATCCGCAACTTCTTCTCCGGCGAAATGTCGGATAGTCGTGGCGTGTTCGTGGATAGGTAATTCGAATTGCTGGCTTTAAGCCAGCGTGTATCCCAAATCCAACAAGGTTCCGGTTCGCCCAAGACCTTGTTTTTATTTTCCGCGGATAAAAGTACAGCCTGCAAACCAAAGTTTTTAAAAGTATCCCTTAACCTGCTTGTGAAGGTTTTTTAAACGAATCAAACGCTTATTCCAAAAGCCGTCTTCCAGCATGTACCATCCTTGTTGTAATATAATTTCTTAATGTTCAGGAATTATCCATGCTGACGACATCACTCGGAATGCTGAAACGGCTGTATTTTCAGAAAAGCCCGGAGGCATGGGAATCTTTTGTGGGCCTGTATGGCCCCCTTATCTACAAATGGAATGTCAGGGCTGGCATTAGTAAGGAAGATGCCAAGGATATAAGCCAGGAAGTTCTGCTCGAGGTGTTCAGGAAGGTTCAAACCTTTGATAGGCGCAGGAGTGGCAGTTTTCGTGCCTGGCTGAACCGCATCAATTATTTCAAGATGATGAATTTCAAGAAGGCTCGTGGCCGGGAATTGGAATGCAAGCCCGGGCATCACGAACTGAACCATCTGGGGGAACTGGTTTCCAACATTTCCTGGGCAGAGGATTACTATCAGGATGTGTTCAACCGGGCGCTGGCCATCATAGAGTCGGAATGCAGCCACCGGGATTGGGTCATCTTCCAAAAATCATTTGTGGATCAACTGCCCCCCGATTTGATTGCCCGGCAATTAAAATGCTCCAAAAAGGCCGTATATATTGTGCATTGTCGTACATTAAAGAAGCTCAAGGTGGTCGTTTTGAAATTTATTGAGGATTTAAACTGATTTTTTGAAAGAATCCGGCCTTTCTGCAAATTTAATATGTGTAGTGTGTTTGTTTATTAGACTGGCGCGGAATGAATAAAAAGCGGAATTGTCCTGAAGAAACAATCCTGAAGGCGGTGGTTCTTGGTGAAGTCAACGAACCATTGCTGGATTATTATTTGGATCACATAGAAAACTGCGATCGCTGCACGGAAATCATCGACAAGTCCAGTTGGCCCCAGCTTGAATTCCAGGAGTTGATCTCCAAGTCCAGGCTAAGCAAGTCCGACTTGAAGCCCGACGATTTTACCGTGGACAAGGCATGGCTGGAAGCGGTGAAGAAGAATTTTCCCGCGGCGGACTTTGTTCCCGCCGGCAACCCGAATAATGCGCTTGGCTTGCCCGAAGTTATTGGGAATTTTCGCCTTACGAACCTGATTGGCGATGGTGCAACCTCTATTGTGTACCAGGCCATGGACATCAGCCTGCACAGGCAGGTGGCCCTGAAAATCCTGCATCCCGAATTTGTTGGTAATCCGGAACTGCAGGAATCCATCATGTCGGAAGCCCGGGCCATAGCCTCGCTCAGTCATGAAAACATTGTTCCCATTTTTCATGTCGAAAAATTCGAAAACAATCCCATTCTGGTTTTTCCCCTGCTGCCGGGTAGCACGCTGCAGAAGGCTCTGCAGGAAAAGCAGTTCTCGGTGGAGGAAAGCCTGCAGATTATCAGGGATATTGCCCGTGCGCTGGCTTTTATCCACTCCCGGGGAATCCTGCATCGCGACATCAAGCCATCCAACATCTGGCTTGGCCAAAGGGAAGATGGCGGACTTTCCGCCAGGCTTTTTGATTTTGGCTTTGTAGGGCTGCAACAAAACCGCTCGGGCACCAGCGGGTACATGGCGCCCGAGCAGATCAACCACCTTCCCAATTCGTCGGCAACCGACATGTTTGCCTTGGGAAGCCTGATGTTTCAGTTGTTCAAGGGGAAAAAAACTCCCCAAAAGATCCAGAACCTTATTGAGCAGTTGCTGGCCAGCGACCCTGCTGCCCGCCCGGATGCAAACCAGGTCATAAAGATCCTCGAAAATCGGCAAAGGCCGGGGCGCAAGGCGGTTCTTATTGGGGCTGGAATGGTTCTGGGTTTGCTTGTGCTGTTCGGCGTCCTCAGGTTCAGGGGGCAAAGTGTTTCAGCGCCCGCCGTGTTGGAAACCCCGGCTAGACCTGTTGAAAATGTTGTCTCCAAAAAGCTTCCAACCCCTCTTTTTATGCTGGAATTTGATCCCAAGTATGCCAACAGTTTATCGCCAAATGGAAAATGGTTTGTGCGGCAGGTGAAGGCTCGCGAACTGGAACTGGTGGATGTGAAAATCCAGTCTGTTGTGGGCAAATTGTCCACCAAAGAAGATATTGTTGTGGTGGAAATCAATGCCCTTGGCAATCTGCTGGCTGTTTTGGGGCAGAACCGTGAGGTTAATGTTTTCCGTGTGCCGGATTTGCAGCCCCTGTTCCAATCAGGCGTTCCCAGTGAAACCACCAAAATGCTATGGGTGGGAAAAAACTCGGATATTCTGGTGCTTAAAAATCTGGGGAACCTGCTTTCCCTGATGCCGGACTCCAAAACCGGGAAATATCCCCCCAATGCTTCCTTGTTGCCGCTGTTTGGCAAGAATGACAAAAACAAGCATCAGGTTTCAGATTTTGCAGGTTATCCCGGTTCCGACCTGCTTTTGGCCAGCACCAATGGGCAAAGTATGTTGGTTTGGTCATTTGAAAAAAGTGCCGTGGTGCAGATGTGTCAACAGTCCGACCGGCAAAAGGCACCCCATCTTGGATGGCGCGATAAGGATACCTACTGCCTTTATCAGGGCAGAAACATGGTGGAAACCAGCGTCTTGCCGGAAAATACCCAAAAACAGTCTTTGCTTCCAAAAATGGTGGATCTGTGGGACCTTCCCGGGTCTGCAGAAGAAGTGATATGGATGGATGAAAAGAACCTGGTTTACCTAACCGATTGGGGTGAAGAACCGCAGATTCATCAAGGAAGGCGTGGCGGTCGCAGCCCCGTTGCCGAGTTTGATTCCTCTGGTCAGTCGGTTTACAGGCTGCAGTCTCTGGGGGCATCCGGTCAGTTTGCTGCCTTTTGCAAATTTGGTAAGGTTCTTGTGTTCCGTTATGTAGCAGGTTAAGTTGCCTGGGTACTTTTATCCAGATGAAGACCGTGTATTTTTTTGTTAATAAATTCGTGGGAAACACTATTGCTTAAATGGCAAGTAAAGTTCTTTAACAAAAGTAAAATAATTCAAGAAATACTTGTTGAAAGCCGCAATGAAGGTAAAGCTGGTCCTGCGGGCATAAATTTCCAAAATTTTCCAAATTAACCACAAAATTCTGAAACATTGACCCGAAAATCAAAATTTAATTATGTGGCTCTTTTTACGCACTTTTGAGCATTGGAACTCAATGGGCGTAAGTTAATAATTTTTAAAGGGTTGTGGCGAAAATGAATAATTTCATCTCCCGGTTCTTCAAGAAGGTTTCCCCCAAGGCGTTGCGGAAGAAAACTTCCAAATGGAATAGCCATCAGATCAAGCTGGACCTTCTCAAACTTGAAGAAAGACTGGTTCCTGCCCCCAACCTGTTGACCCCAACCACGTCGTCTACGGCGCCGTTGGCCTTCACCCCTGGCAGCCTGAATCTTTCAGGCCCATTGGCAATAAACCTTTTGGATACTCCCACCCCTGCCAGCACTAGTCCCCTGCGGGTGACCATTGCCACCTCGGCAGGTACCGCTTCGGTGGGCACCCCATCCAATGTGACAGTTACCGGCGATGGCACGAACAACCTGCAAATTCAAGGCCCCTTGACGGATATCAACGCAGCCCTGGCGAACCTGGTGTACTCCAATAACACCGCGAACGCCACCCCTGCCACCATTACCGTAAGCGCGAGCGATAACGCCTCTACCCCTTTGACCGATTCCAAGACTATTTATGTCCGTGTGGCTGATCCAGCGTTGGCACCCACCATTACCACGGCGCTGGCTGATGTTGCCTATACCGCGGAAACCGCTGCCACTCCCGTGGCTCGCCCCACCATTGCCGTGGTGGCGAACGATCCCCAAGGGGCCACCGGAGTTGCTGTCACCACCACCAACGACAACCCGGCTTTGATCAACGGCATTACCGTTGCAGGCACCTACCCCAACTTTACGCTGGCTATCACCACCAAGACCGGCATCACCGGCACGGCAGTAGTTACAGTAAAGGTAAGCGATGGCACCAACTTCACCACCAAGTCGTTCAAGGTGGTGGTCACCCCCAATCCTTACACCCTGTCGGTGGAAACATTGGCTGGCCGCACTTCGTCAAGTACCAACCCCGGGTACACCGATGGCACCGGTTCGTCTGCCAGCTTCACCAACCCGCGCGGTGCCACTGCCGACAACCGCGGGATTATCTATGTGCAGGATAACAACCTGATTCGCAGCATTGATACCGCTGGCGTGGTCACCACCTTGGCGGGCTCCACAGCCACCACCACCCGTGTGGACGGAGTGGGTTCTGCAGCGGGCCTCACGACCATCCCCACCGCCAATTATGCGGGCATGAAGGTCAGCCCTGATAACAACTGGCTGTACTTCATCAACGGCGGCTGGATGCGAAAGATGGGCATCAACCCATCGGATACCGCCAATTACAGGAATGTCACCTCGGTACTGGCCATGCCAACCACCCTATTTCCCACCACCAGTTCGCCAATGACTGTGGGTGGTGGATTGGTTTTCTCGAGCGATGGCAATAGCATCTTCATCGTTCCCTCCACCGCGAACGGCGCTGTCAAAATCCAAAAGCTCAACCTTATCAACAACACCATCGGTGATTTTACCCTGGATGGCGTCAGCACCAACACCATCCTGCCTGTCTGGATGATCCAGGGGCCCAATAACACCGCCATTTTAAGAACGCATCCCAGCAATACATTTGGCAATCCAGTTTATGCGGCGAAAATCATAAGCCTCGACCTGGCTACGGGGGTCACCACGGCTTTGGCTCAAAATCCGCTCAACGGCGATGGGGTTAGTACTGGGGCAACCTATAATCCCCTCACTAATGAAATCCTTTCCGATGGCGGTAATCCCAAAATCATCGATGCCAGCACGGGCGCTTTGAAGTTTACCCTTCCAACTTCTACTGCTACCAATGTTTACACGGACGGTGTGGGCAGCAGTTTTGATGCCACCGATGCCATCACCGTTTTTGGTGGTGTCTATTATATTTCCCAAGTTGTTCCCAATTCTAGCAACGCCGCCAACATCCGCGCGGTGAAACCGGCGCCCGGCCTCTACAACCCAGGCAGCGTCACCTTCACCGAGGCGCAGGCTAACTACTTCGACAACACCGCTTTGGAAAAGATGGCCGTGCTGGCCAACGGTTCCACCAGCATTACCTACACCCTTACTGCGCTCTATGGCACGCTGAATGTTTCCACCGCTACTGCTGCCAACCTGACGAACGTGACCGGGCTTGGT
>Ga0255181_1000518_pt1 | contig 12731 bp, 11 predicted proteins | sample Atl_Colum_RepC_8_FD_183621 | JGI IMG/M metagenome (GOLD analysis project Ga0255181, IMG submission 183621) | Freshwater microbial communities from Altamaha River, Georgia, United States - Atl_Colum_RepC_8d | ecosystem: Environmental > Aquatic > Freshwater > River | place: USA: Georgia...
GAGGTCTCGCTGTGCGTCGAGGCGCGATCCATCCTCGCCGCGCGGGGCGTCCGTGCGCGCGTGGTCAGCATGCCCTGCACGCACGTCTTCGATGCCCAGCCCAAGGAGTACCGGGACGCCGTCCTGCCGCCCGCGGTCCGCCGCCGGGTCGCCGTGGAGATGGCGAGCCCGCTCGGCTGGGGCGAGTACGTCGGCCTCGACGGGCGGGTGATCGCCATGCGCACCTTCGGCGAGAGCGGACCGGCGTCGAAGGTGATCGCCCACTTCGGCTTCACGGCCGAGGGAGTGGTGCGCGCGGCAATGGAGACCTCGGGAGCCGCGTGACGGCTCAGGCGCGTTCGCGGTACGAGCCGTCCTCGGTGCTCACCACGATCTTCTCGCCGGTCGTGATGAACGGCGGGACGCGCGTCTTGAGTCCGGTCTCGCAGGTGGCTTCCTTGAGCTGGTTGGTGGCCGTGGCGCCCTTGATCCCCGGCGGGGTGTCGGTGATCGTCAGCACGGCGGTCAGCGGCAGCTCCACGGAGATCGGCTTGCCATCGCACCACAGCACCACGACCTGGGTGTTGGGCAGGACGTACAGCGGGAGGTCGCCCACGAAGTCGGCGGTCAGCTCGACCTGCTCGTAGCTCTCGAGGTCCATGAAGACGTGCCGCCCGGACTGCTCGTAGAGGTACTCCATGGGCCGGCGGTCCAGGTCGACCTGCTCGACCTCCTCGCCCGAGCGCAATCGCTTCTCGATGATCGAGCCGCTGTTCAGGTCGCGGATGGTCACCTGGATGAAGGCACGGAGGTTTCCGGGCGTCCGGTGCTCGAGCTTGGTGATCAGGTACAGCTTGTTGTCGAGCTTGATGCCCATGTTGGCACGCAGGTCGGTGCTCTTCACGCGGTCGCCTTCCGTTCGGGGGTGGATTCGTCCCCGGTGGGACCGGGGGAGGCGGAGAATAGCCGAGAAAGAAATACCCCCAAGTCTGTGAGGACCTGGGGGCGGAGGGAGGGAAAAGGGCTTGGTAGGACGCGCTGTTCGGCGCGCGGGGCTGGGCCGGCGATCCGGCTCATCCAGTCCCTATGTCGGATTCGGTTGGTCGACCCGCAGGTCGTCGTCTCCGTCTCCACACTCATAGACGGAATCCACGGCCGAAGTGAATCATCGTTGATCGAAGTTTTTTCGGTTTCGCCGCCCGAGCCCCGCGTCCAGCGTCTGGAGGGGCTGAAGCGTCCGAGAATCTCGCTGATTCCAGCTCCCGGCGTACACTGGCTCCATGACCTTACTCGCTGCCGTTGTGCTGGGTGCCGTCGTTCTGGCCGCTCCGCAAGTTGAGCCACCGTTGCGCGTGGAGCCGGCGCCCGGGATGCAGGCCGGCGCGCCGCCCATGAAGGCCGAGCCGACGGTGCTGGACCTCGGGATCCTCCCCCCGAAGCAGGGCGCGAAGGGTTCGTTCCGACTCTCCAACACCTCCGGGCTCCCGCTGCGCATCGTGGCGGTCACCCCGAGTTGCAAGTGCACCACGACGTCGTCGCTCGCGGGCACGGTGGTCGCTCCCGGCGCCTCGGTGGAGCTGGAAGCGGCGCTCGACGGCGCCGCCATGCCGCAGATGCACCGCGCCAGCATCCGCGTGGCGGTCGAGGGCTTCGCGCAGCCGATGGAACTCGTGGTTCGTGCCGAGACCGCCCGCGCGATCCGCTCCAACCCGGCGATCATCAATGCCGTGGCCGGACGCCCCCGGAGCGGGCGCGTGGTGATCGACTCCGTGGACAAGCAGCCCTTCCGGATCTGCGCGATCGGCGGTCGCGAGCCGGAGTACATCGGATTCACCCTTGGCGACGCGCCGCGCAACGCGTACCTCGTTCGATATGACCTGGACTCGTGGCAGCCGACGTTCCCGGCGTCGCTGGTGGTCGAGACCGATCGCCCCGATTGCCCGGTGTTCGAGGTGTGGGTGCGCAACGAGGCGACCCTGCCGCAGCCCGGTTTCCGGATGCGCGAGTACCGGATCAACGCCGGGCGCATCGACACCGGTTCGTTCGTCGATCTGCCGATCGAGATGGACGACACCGGTGATGAGGTGATCGCCGTCGAGGCCGGTGGGCCGGAGGCGTCGATCGAGCTGGTGGGCCAGCGGACCGACGGCAAGGTGCGCACGGTGGTCGTGCGGATCATGCCGAAGGGTCCCAAGGAGGGGCTGCTCTACACGTCGATGCGCCTGCACGGACGGCTCACCGAACAGCCGTTGGTGGTGTTCGCCACCGTGCGGCCGAAGGACGCCACGGGGTGCACGGGCTGCCCGGCCGAGCCTGCCCCGGCCGCGGCGGTGCCGCCGGCAGCCCCGTTGGCCGCCCCATCGACCGACGCCGACCGGCCGCGTTCCGCCCCGGAGGCGCGATGAACACGGCCTCGGCTCCCGCCGGTGCCGCGTTCGCCGCATCCACCGGCACCGCGGCCGCGATCGAAGCGATCGTGCAGCGCCACGGCGAGTCGGTGCGGTCCGATGCCTCGTCCGGGGTCGCGCGCGCGGCGGCGCGCTGGCAGTCGACCGATGGTGACGCGGTCGCCTTCACGGACTTCTGCGCCCGGCACTTCGTGGCCGATGCCGTCGATCGAGTACGGCTCCTCGAGCGCCTCGAACTCGCGATGCAGCAGGTCGGCGGGCACCTGTACGAGATGCGCCGGTCCTTGCGGCGCTGGAACGACCTCGCGGGCGACGAGTTCCCCGGCGTGGACGAGGCGCTGGCGGCGTTCGACCCGGCGCCGGACCTCGCGGACCAGCTGTACCGCCAGAAGATCGCCTTCATCGCCTTGCTGAACTTCGACCGGCCCGACTTGGCGCAGATGCTTGCCGATGGCGGGAACTGGACGCCCGAGCGATGGGCGGCGGCTCGCGTCGCGCAGCAGTTCGGGCCGCGCGTGCCCGTGGAGCTCGCGGACCTGGCGCGCATGACCGGGCAGCGGGCGCAGAACTTCGTGGCCCGCTTCCACGTGCCGGTGGGCACCATGGTGGATGCCAAGGGCAAGCGATGGTTCGAACCCGACCGTGCGCTGCTGGCGCACTGGCTCGTTCGCGAGGAGATCAAGGCCGGGTACGGAGACGCGGACGGCATCGACAAGCAGCGCGCCCTGACGTGGGTGATGGCGCGGCACATCGACGGGTCGATTCCCCGCGCGGTCATGGATCGCACCGCGGGCACCCGTGCATGGGACCCCGCCCGCAACACGCTGGACGGGGCGCCGGTCGCGGACTCCGAGACGCTCGGCCCCGAGCGATACCGGCACCTCCTGGCGCATGCCGACGTGGCGCGGCGCTTCGACCCGCTGTACCCGGAGGCGCCCTCGGCGATCGCGCGCAAGTTCGACCTGGCTCGCGAGATCCCCGAGTCCGAGGTGGAGCGCCTGCTCGTGGACCTGCTCGACCATCCGGTCCGCGCGCCGCTGGCGGCCTTCCTGCGCGCGCGCATCGGCCGGCCGCTCGAGTGCCACGACATCTACTTCGAGGACGTGGCGGAGTCGCTTCCCGCGGCCGAGCTGAATGCCGCGGTGCATGCCCGGTTCCCCGACGAGGCGGCGTTCCAGCGCGCGCTTCCCGACGTTCTGCTCGGGCTCGGCTTCCCGGCGGACGAGGCCCGCTTCCTCGGCGAGCGGATCCGCGTGGAGATCGCCAAGGGTTCCGGGCATGCCATGCGCCCGATGCTCGGCGAGTACGGCGCGTGGCTTCGCACCAACCGGATCAAGGAAGGCCTCGGCTGGGACGGGTTCGACACGGCGATGCACGAGCTCGGCCACAACCTCGAACAGCTGTACAGCGCCTTCTTCGCGCCGCGTCCGGCGCTGCAGAACGTCCCGAACACGGCGTGCACCGAGGCGTTCGCCTTCCTCTACCAGTCGCTCGCCAAGCGCGTGCTGGGCATCGAGGAGGCGGGCGATGCCCGGCGCGTGCAGGACCTGGACGCCGTGGCCACCATGCTCGCGGCGCGGCAGATCGCCGGCCCGAGCCTGGTGGAGTTGCGGATGTGGCGATGGATCTACGCGAACCCCGGCGCCACGCCCGAGGCGCTGCGCGACGCGACGCTCGCGATCGCGGCGGACGTCTGGGACCGCCACTATGCGCAGGACTTCGGCGCCGACCACGCCCGCATCCTGGCGGCGTACCAGCACATGGTGGGTCACCCGCTGTACTTGGCCGACTACACGCTCGGCCACGTCATCAGTCACCAGGTGCGCGCCCACCTCCGCGGCCGGGACCTGGCCGCGGAGACCAAGCGCATCTGCTCGATCGGCCGGGTGACGCCCGACCTCTGGATGCGCCGCGCCGTCGGGGCGGGCATCGACATCGGGCCGTTGGCCACCGATTGCTCCGAGGCGCTCTCCCGGCTGGGGACGCCATGAGCGCCACGGGTGGCGCGCACGCGGCGTCATGGGCAGCGGCGGCGCTGGCGTGCGTCGTGCTCACGGGATGCGAGGCCCCCCGCTACGAGACCAACTGGGATCGACTGCGGGTGGGCATGACCCGTGAGCAGGTGGGCGAGTTGCTCGGCGATCCGTCGTCGCGGCATCGCCCCAAGTACTCGGATGAGGAGCGGATGGGCGTCGCCGCGTCGGGCGGGGCGGTGGTCACCGAGCGCTGGCAGTACGGAGACACGCTCTCCAGCCTGGCCACCGGGGCGCTGATGCCCCACGAGGCGGACGAGCGCGCGTGGTGCGTGTTCTTCGGGCCCGACGGCACGCTCACCGAGTTCCGCGGCCCCGCCTGGAAAATGGGTCCCGGGTAACCCCGCACCATTTTCGCGCCCGCACCAAGATCGCACTCGGGGCAGTCTCGAAACGTCGGGGTCTCGGCACCGTTCGTGGGCGTCAGGCCGATTCCGGGCCGACGTCGATCACGCCTTGCCCGACTTGCCGCCCTGCAGCCACCAACCGATGGCCACACCCGCGGGGAGCAGGGCGGTCAGGAACGCCAGGCGATCCCACGAGACGCCGCCGGGCGCCGGCGCCGGTGCTGGCGCCATCGCGGCCGGGGCAGGCGCGGCCTTCGGAGCCGCTGGTGGCGGAACGGTCCAGGGGGCGGCGGGCACCTCGGGTGCTGGCTCGCGCGGCGGCGCGTCTGGCCGGGGCGGCGGCGGCGCGGCGTCGGAGGGTGCCTGGGCTCCGGCCTCCGTCACCGATTCGGGAGCCGCCGCGGGAGGGCCACCGTCAAGCCCCCGCGCATCCCCCATCCGCGTGGGCGCGAGCCGCGGCGGCTGCATGGAGCCTGGCTTGGCTCGCGGAACCGCCGGCGTGCCCGGAGCCTGCGCGGGAGATGGAGGCGGAGAAGGAGCATCGCCCTGGGCCGGCGGGGCAGGCGGGGCCTGCACCGCCAGCACCAGGGCGATGGCTGCGTACGGGTTGATCACGGGGCTCAGACGGCGGCCGCCATCTTCTCCGCCTTCTTGCGGGCGTCGTCCAGCGTGCCCACGTACATGAAGGCGCTCTCCGGGAGGTTGTCGCCCTCGCCGTTGCAGATCCGCTCGAAGCTGTCGATCGTGTCCTCGAGGCTGGTGGTGACGCCGGGCAGGCCGGTGAACACCTCGCCGACGTAGAACGGCTGGCTCAGGAAGCGCTCGAGCTTGCGCGCGCGGGCCACGCTCAGCTTGTCCTCTTCGCTCAACTCATCGACGCCGAGGATCGCGATGATGTCCTGCAGGTCCTTGTACCGCTGCAGGATGCCCTGCACGCGGCGGGCCACCTTGTAGTGGCGGTCGCCGACGATCTGCGGATCGAGGATGCGGCTCGTCGAGGACAGCGGGTCGACGGCGGGGTAGATGCCCTTCTCGGCGATCTTTCGCTCGAGCACGATGAACGCGTCGAGGTGGGTGAAGGTCGTCGCCGGGGCCGGGTCGGTGAGGTCGTCGGCCGGCACGTAGATGGCCTGCACGCTGGTGATGGCGCCGTCCTTGGTGGAGGTGATGCGCTCCTGGAGGGCGCCCATCTCGGTGCTCAGGGTCGGCTGGTAGCCCACGGCGCTCGGCATGCGGCCGAGCAGTGCCGACACCTCGGAGCCGGCCTGCGTGAAGCGGAACACGTTGTCGACGAACAGCAGGGTCTCCTTGCCGCTCTTGTCGCGGAAGTTCTCCGCCATGGTCAGCGCGCTGAGCGCGACGCGCAGGCGGGCGCCCGGCGGCTCGTTCATCTGGCCGAACACCATGGCCACCTTGTCGAGCACGTGCATCTTCTTGCCGCTCGCGTCGGTGTACTCGGCCTCCTGCATCTCAAGCCACAGGTCGTTGCCCTCGCGGGTGCGCTCGCCGACGCCGGCGAACACCGAGTAGCCGCCGAAGTTGCGGGCGACGCGCGCGATCATCTCCTGGATCACGACGGTCTTGCCGACGCCGGCGCCGCCGAACAGGCCGATCTTGCCGCCGCGCACGAAGGGGCACAGCAGGTCGATCACCTTGATGCCCGTCTGCAGCACCTCGGTCTTCGGGTTGAGGTCGGCGATGGTGGGAGCGGCACGGTGGATCGGCGCGTGGTCCGAGGTCTGGACCGGGCCACGCTCGTCGACGGGCTGGCCGAGCAGGTTGAACACGCGACCGAGGACGCCCTCGCCGACCGGTACCTTCACGGGCGAGCCGGTGTCGACGCACGCGGCGCCGCGACGCAGGCCGTCGGTCGACGCCAGGGCGACGCAGCGCACCTGCCCGCCGCCGAGGTGCTTGGCGACCTCGCCCACCAGCGTCTGCTTCTGGCCGTTGAGCTCGAAGTCGACGGTGACGGCGTTGTAGATCTCGGGGATCCCGTTCTCGGGGAACTCGGCGTCGAAGGTGGACCCGATGACCTGCTTGATCGTGCCAGTGGTGGGCATCTCTGGATGGCTCCGTAGGGGGGTTCGCGTGGCGGGGCAGGGATGATACCGCGTTCAGGGTGCCGCCGCGGGGGGCGCGGAGGGCAGCGGCGGGGCAGACGGCAGTCCGGCCGCCGCCCCGAACCGGCTCGCCTCGGGGTTCTGCGGCCGCAGGGAGCGCGGGTCGATCTCCGGGTTCACGTCGGTGACCTGCGGCACGCGCCGGAACCCGACGGGCTGCCCGAGCACCTCCCACGCCGCCGGAAGTTCCGCGGAGAACCAGAGGTTGTCCCCCAACGTGAACGCCGTCGCCGGAATGCGGTCTGGCACCGGCGAGAACCGCTTCAGCGCTCCCGGAGTCCAGTCGGCGAGGCATCCGTCGATGGTGATCGCCGCCACGGTGCCCGCGTCGTCGGGGACGCTCCACACCGCGTCCCGCGGCTCGAGGAACGTGCACTTCTCGATCGCAAGTTCCCGCGCGCTGCGGATCACGATCGACGTGCCGGCCGAGTCAAACGTGCAACGATCGATGCGCGCACGATCGACCGGCCATGCCTCGCGCCCTTCCGAGCCGAGCTCGATGCCGGTCCCGATGGAACGGTTGAATGCGCCGCCGGTGACGCTCAGCTCCGCCGAGCGCCCCGTTGCCCGGATGCCGCGCGCGTGCGGAAGCCCGCCCTGCGGCAGCAGCATGGGGCCGCGGATCGCCGCGAACCGCACGTCCTCGAGTTCGATCGCCGCGTCCTGCCACCCCTCGAAGCGCATCGCCTCGAGCGTCACGTGCGTGGCCGCGCGCACGCGGACGCCGTCCTGCGAGGTCCCGCCGCGCGAGCCCTGCACGGTGCAGTGGCGCAGGGTGACGGCGGCACGCGGCAGGTCTCCCGGGGCCTGGCCGGCGGGGCCGCCGCCGTCGATGAGCACCGCGGCATCGCCCGGATTGAGAAACAGCACGTTCTCGATCACCAAGTTCGAGCAGCGGTCGAACCGCCAGCCGAAATCGCCGCACGCCACCGCGGCCGGGATGCCGTCGCGGCTGCGCAGGACGATCGGGCGCTCGTCGGTGCCGCGCAGTCCCTCGACCTGCTGGGGCACGTGGAAGCCTGCCGGGAACACCAGCTCGTCGCCGGGCTTGAGCTCGGGGACCAGGTGGCCCCAGTTCTGCCCGGGTTGCACCAGGAACTGCCGCGCCCCGGCGAAGTAGGGCGCCGGCATCGGCGTGGGCCGCGCGTTCGGCCGAAGCGGCGGCGCATCGGTGCGTGGCCGCACGATCGCCGGCGCTGCTGGGGCCTGGGCGGATGAACGGTCGGTGGCGAGCGCCGCCGCGACGATCACGGCGACGGACAGTGGGATCGCGCGTGCGAAGTCGGTCATGCGAGGTGTTCCCCGGCGCGCGGGCCGTCGCGGAGCGTGCGCCCGGCGTCCGGCATCGATGTGCGAATGAGCAGTGCGCCGGGAGCGAGGTCAACGGTGGTGGCGACGCGATCGGCCGGCAGCAGCACGGTGTCGCCCGCGCGAAGGTGCTCCTTGGCGTGACCGGCGGCCTGCATGATCGCTTCACCGCGTCCCAGCATGATCACCTCCGGGCCGTCTGCCGTGCAGAACTCGATCGGGCCGGCGTCGCCGGAGGGCGATGCTTCGATCGCCTCGATGTCGAAGAATGCGTTGGTGCACAGCGTTGCCGCACGGAGTCCGTCGCTCCACGCCGCGGCCACGCGGTCGAGGCTGGTGATCGGGGCGTCAGCGAGGCGCTGGTCGGGGCCGAAGAGGATGCATGCCATCGCTTGGTCGAGGTGCAACGGTCGCGAGGGGTCGTTACGGTTCCAGTCGTAGACGCGAAAGGTGGTGTCGCTGGGGGTCTGCACCTCCGCCACCAGGACCCCTGCGCCGAGCGCATGGCACAGGCCGCTCTCGAGCGGGATGCAGTCGCCCGGGAGCACCGGCACCCGGACGAGCAAGTCCACCGCCGTGCCGGCGCCCACCGCCGCCCGGAACTCCGCAGGGGTCACGTCGGGCCGGACGCCACGGAACACGGCCGCGCCGGGAGTCGCGTCGAGCACCACCCAGGCCTCGGTCTTCAGGTGGGCGTCCGGATGATCGGCGGCATACCGAGCGGTCGGGTGCACCTGCACCGACAGGTGTTCCGCGGCGTCGAGGTACTTGACCAGCCACGGGAACCGCCCGCCGGGCGCCGTCGCGGAACCCAGGAGCGCCCGTCCGTGGTGCTCGATCAGCGCAGAAATGGTCTGCCCGGCGAACGCACCATGGGCGACGCGCGACACGCCGTCCGCGACGGGCGGCGCCAAGTCGGCGATCTCCCAACTCTCCCCGATGGTGGCGGGGGCCGGCGGCAAGGCCTTGCCGAATGCGCCGAGGCGGCGGCCGCCCCAGGCGCGGGCCCGAAGCAGAGGCTCAAATCGAATGGGCGGAAGCGGCATGACCCTCACGCTACCGGGGCCGCGGCCTCAGAGCGTCATCCCGGTGATCTTGCCGTCGAATACCAGCTTGCCGGCCACGACGCCCTGGCAGTGGGACACGAACCGTCGTCGATTCCACTCCAGGAGTCGCGCCAACAGCAGGAGCTGGTCTCCGGGCACCACCTGGCCGCGGAAGCTGACGTCGTCACAGCGGGTGAACCCGAGGAACCCCTGAACCCGGCCGCTCTTGGTGTTCAGGAAGCTCGCCATCTGGGCAGCGGCCTCGATCATCAGGACGCCGGGCAGGAGCGGCCGGCCCGGGATGTGGCACGGGACCCAGAACTCGTCGCCGCGCACGTCCTTGCGGCCGACGCCCATCGTGAATTCGTCGTCGTGCCACAGCACGGCGTCGCACTGACGCATGGCCCCGACCTGCGGCAGTTCGCGATCCAGGGCGTCCGGGCCGAACCGGACCGTGGACAGGTCGATGGCGTCAAGATCGATGACGAATGACGTGGCCATGGGGAGTGGGGGTTAGGATAATCCGCGGGTTTTGGGTTCGCAAACCCGCATGCGACGGGGCATGATGCCATCGGGCGCCTCGAATTTCGGCTCCGCGCGCCCCCGGTCGGCCCGGGCTTCCGCTAAGATTCCCGGACCGGGCGCCCTCGGGTGCCCTCCAAACGTCGCCGGGCCCGCCTGGGCCCGGCCCGACCAAATCTGCCCCCTCCGAAGGAGCCACGACCCATGGATGCATACGAGCGAATGAAGAAGCTCATCGCAGAGTGCGACGAGGACGTCAAGAAGGCCATCGGTGGGAACAAGGCGGCCGGCACCCGGGTCCGGAAGACCATGCAGGAAATCAAGGAGTGCGCGCAGAACGTGCGTCAGTCCGTCCTGAACCTGCGGGAATCGAGCCCGGACGGCGCGCAGGGCGATTGATCCCGCGAGTCTCACCCGTTCTTCGGGACCAGTTTGGCCAGCGCCAGCAGGTCGCGAAACGCCGGGTGCGCCGCGTCGCCCGCCAGTTCGTACATCGCGCCCAGCGTCCCGGTCGGCACGCCTCCGGCGGCTTCGATCCGCCGGAACGCCGGTTCCACCTGGTCGCGTTGGCCTGAAGAGATGGCATCGGTCGCGTGAAACACGCGCCAGCCGGACGCCAGCAGGTCCAACGACGACTGCAGGACGCAGACGTGTGCCTCGACCCCGCACACCACGACGTTCGGCCGTGCCGAGGCCTGCAGGCGCGACCGCACCCCGTCCGTCAGCGCACTGAAGCGTGTCTTCTCGACGATGGCGGTCCCGTGAGGCAGCGCGTCCCGCACGGTGGCCACGGTGTGGCCGAGGCCGCGCACGTACTGCTCGGTGCAGATCACGGGAACGCCGAGCACCCCGGCCGCCCGGGCGAGGATGGCGCAGTTGGCCTCGACGCGCGGTGCCGCGGCGATCGTCGGCATGAGCCGCTCCTGGACATCGATCACCAGGAGCACCGTCGACGATGGGCAGAGGCGGGGGATCGGCATCGGCTCAGACCTCCAGTCGCGGTTCATCGCGCAGCGCGGCGGCGTACCTGGCCCGGATCGGATCGACCACCTCGGAGATGAACCGGTCCACCTGCTCCGGGGCGCGGCCGACGAACGCCGCCGGGTCGGTGACGCGAGCCCAGTCGAGGCCGGCGAACATCGGGTCCCCGCGGAGGCGGTCCAGCAGGTCGTTCGGCGCACCCTCGTCCTTCACGCGTCGGCCGGCCTCGATGCTGTGCCGGCGGATGGCCTCGTGCGCCTCCTGGCGGTCGGTGCCGCGCGCCGCGGCCGCGAGCAGGATGTCCTCGCTCGCCATGAAGGGCAGCTCCGCCTCGAGGTGTGCGCGGATCACCGCGGGGTGCACGACGAGCCCGCCGAGCACGTTCGCCATGATGTCGAGCGCGCCGTCGAGGGCGAGGAACGCCTCGGGCAGCGACAGCCGGCGGTTCGAGCTGTCGTCGAGCGTTCGCTCGAACCACTGCGTGGCGGCGGTGTCGAGCGCGTTGCCCGAGAGGTTCATCACGAAGCGCGCGAGGCCGGTGGCGCGTTCGCAGCGCATCGGGTTTCGCTTGTAGGCCATGGCGCTCGAGCCGATCTGCTCGGACTCGAACGGCTCCTCGACCTCCTTCAGGTTGGCGAGGAGCCGGAGGTCGTTGCAGCACTTGTGGATCGCCGCCGCCGCGACGGCGAGCGACGACAGCACCTGCGCGTCCACGAGCCGCGGGTACGTCTGCCCGCACACGCTCCACGTTCGGCCCTCCGGCCAGCCCAGCGCGGCGACGAACCGGCGCTCGAGCTCGTCCACCTTCCGCGCATCGCCTCCGCAGAGCCCCAGGTACGAGGCCTGCGTGCCCGTGGCGCCGCGAAGCCCGCGCAGGCGCAGGCCGTCGAGGCGCAACTCGACCTCGCCGAGCGCGATCGCCAGGTCCTGCGCCCACAGCACGGCGCGCTTGCCGACGGTGGTCGGCTGCGCGGGCTGGTAGTGCGTGTAGCCGAGGGTGGGCAGCGCGCGATGCGCGGCCGCGAAGGTCGCCGCGCGGTCGACGGCGCGCGCGAGCTTGCCGGCGACCAGCGCGAGCGCATCACGGAGGATCAGCGTGTCGGCGTTGCACACCACGTCCTGGCTGGTGGCCCCGAGGTGGATGATCGCGCGCGCGCCGGGCGCGGCGTCGCCGAACGCGTGCACGTGAGCCATCACGTCGTGGCGCAGGCGCTTCTCGTGCGCGGCCGCGGCGGCGAAGTCGATGTCGTCGAGGTGCGCGCGCAGCTCGGCCACCTGCGCGGCGGTGACGGGCAGGCCCACCGCGTGCTGCGACTCCGCCAGCGCGAGCCACACGCGTCGCCACGCGGAGTGCTTGCGCTGCGCGCTCCACGCCCGTCGCATGGCGGCGCTCGCGTTGCGCGTCTCGAGCGGGGACTGGTATCCGTCGTGCGGGGCGGTGGGCACGCCGGGATGGTAGTTCGTCAGCGCTTGCCCGAGCCGATCCGCGACTCCGTGCCGGCGAGCACGCGCTGCATGTTGCTGCGGTGCTTCCAGATCACCAGCACGGCCACGGCGCCGGTCACGGCGACCGCGGGCAGGGCGTGCTGCAGCGGGAGCTTGCCGTCGGGCGTCCCGTCGCCCGTGCGCAGCAGGGCCGCCGCCGCCACCGTCGCCGGGATGGTGGCCGCCGCGATCACGCTGGCCACGCTGATCATCCGCGTGGCGGCCAGCACGACCGCCCACACCCCGATCGCCACGAGCAACGGGCCCGTGAGCACGGGGTAGATCGCCAGCATGGCGCCGCTGCCGGTGGCCACGCCCTTGCCGCCGCGGAAGCCCACGAACGGACTGAACATGTGCCCGAGCACGGCGGCGATCGGCAACAGCAACCACCACCAGAGGTCCGCGGGCGCGATGTCCTCGGGCAGACGGCCGAGGGTGCCCATCATGCGGCCGGCCGCGAGCACCGGCAGTGCGCCCTTGCCGGCATCCAGGACGTACA
>Ga0255181_1000528_pt1 | contig 12665 bp, 11 predicted proteins | sample Atl_Colum_RepC_8_FD_183621 | JGI IMG/M metagenome (GOLD analysis project Ga0255181, IMG submission 183621) | Freshwater microbial communities from Altamaha River, Georgia, United States - Atl_Colum_RepC_8d | ecosystem: Environmental > Aquatic > Freshwater > River | place: USA: Georgia...
GTGGCCGCAGCTGCGCGTCGATGATCCTCTACGCGCTTTGCCAGCAGCACGAGCACTGATGTTCCAGACGCGCTCACACCAAGGCCGATCATCACAAAAGCACATACGGAGAGTAAGGATCCAATGGCGAAGCTGGTGTCCATGAGTGTCGTGGCGGTGGCGGCCAGCACGCCACCCGTGGCCAGCACAGACATTCCACCAATGATCCAAGGGGTGCAGCGCCCCATCATGTCGGAGCCATAGCCCATACGTGGCCGTAGCATTTGGACTGCGTAGTGCAGGGCCACCAGCAGGCCGGGGAGTAAGGCCGGCAGGGCGAGTTCGACGACCATGACGCGATTCAGTGTTGATGTGGTGAGCACAACAATCGCACCGAGGCAGAATTGGGCAAGACCAAGACGAAAAATTGCGAACCAGCCAAATGGGGCGATCCGTGGGCGGCTTCCCGAGAGGCCCATCGCGGCAGCGGTCCCGGTCACAGGCCGCCCCGAAGCGCAAACGCGCTCACCATCATGCCGGTGACATAGATGGGTACGCCAAATCCGCTGTAAAAAAGCGCCCGCTCTACTGGCCGTCGCGTAAACCAGACCATCATGAGAATCTGGGCACCCAATAGCAGCGAGACCGTGAGCGCATGGAGTGGAGTTTGCCAACTAAAGAGCAGTCCAATGACCACCAATTGCGGTAGCGCCATGGTCCAGCTGGCCACTACCGCCGCCCGTCGTTCGCCCAGTTGAACGGGCAGGGACCTGACGCCCATCTGACGATCGCCGTGGACAGATTTAAAGTCGTTTAAGGTCATGATGCCGTGGGCGCCGATGCCGTACAGCAGGGCCAGGGCGATCGATGATGATGCGGGCATCACGCCGCCCATCATGACCGCCGAGCCGGTGATCCAGGCGAGGGACTCGTAGCTCAGACCACAGGCTGCATTGCCCAGCCATCCGTTTTCTTTCAGTCGAAAGGGCGGCATGCTGTAGGCCCATGCCAGCAACAGTGCCAGAACGGTGGCCATAAACCCCCATTGGCCGAGACCAGTTGCAATAATTAGGGACAGAATAGTCCAAATCACGGCAACGATCAGGCCCCAGCGTCCTGGAATCCGTCCGCTCGGGATCGGTCGGTTGGGCTCATTGATTGCGTCGACATGCCGATCAAACCAGTCATTGACCGCCTGACTGCTGGCGCACACGAGTGGTCCGGTTACCAAAAGACCCGTCAGAATTAATACCCAGTTTGAGGATAGGGCCGCATCTGAGGCAATTACGCCGCAAGTAAACGCCCACATTGGAGGAAACCAAGTGATTGGTTTTAACAGCTCCGCTACGGCCAATGGATCGGGGATCGGTCGGGTCGTAACGGATTGATTCATCGGGACATTTTCTGCTTCACCGATTTAACCGTCAACTAAAACTTACACATACAATGTCTACGTGAAAAGCCCATTTCCCCCGCCTTCCCCGCCCCACGCGATCGTGATCGGGAGTGGTTTCGGCGGTCTCGCGGCGGCCGTGCGTCTCGGGGCAAAGGGGTACCGAGTGACTGTGCTTGAAAAGCTCGATGCCCCCGGGGGGCGGGCCTATGTCCATCGGCGTGGTGGCCATGTGTTTGATGCCGGTCCGACCATCATCACGGCCCCGTTTTTGTTGGAAGAGCTCTGGACGCTCTGCGGCCGCAGGCTTTCCGATGACGTCACGCTCAAGCCTTTGGATCCGTTTTATCGCATACGGTTTGACGACGGCAGCTGGTTTGACTACTCCGGCGACCCGGAGGCCATGCGCCAAGAGGTTGCACGATTCTCACCTCAGGATCTTGATGGCTACGACGCATTCTTCCGAGAGGCTGAGAAATGTTACCGGCTGGGCTTTGAGCGGTTGGCGACAATCTCCTTTAAGAGTTTTTCTGACCTGATCGCCGTGCTGCCGGATTTCATGCGGATGGGTGCGTGGAAGACGATCTATAGCCGGGTTGCCGGATTTATTCGTGACCCGAAGCTGCGCATGGTGTTCAGTTTTCATCCGCTGCTGATTGGCGGCAATCCATTCTCGGTGACTTGCGCCTATACCCTGATCAATGCGCTGGAGCGAAAGCATGGTGTGCATTGGGCCATCGGCGGCACCGGTGCGCTGATCACGGGTTTAGTCGGGCTGGTCAAAGGCCAGGGCAACGAGGTCCGCTGTAAGGCCGAGGTAAAGGAGATCATCGTGCGAGACGGCCGAGCCTGTGGTGTGCGTCTTGCGGACGACCGTCTCATGGAGTCCGACATCGTTGTGTCCAATGCGGACACAGCCTGGACCTATCGCTATCTAGTGCCAGCCCGACATCGTCGACACTGGACAGACAGCAAAATTGAGCGAACCCGTTTTTCGATGAGCCTATTTGTCTGGTATTTCGGCACGCGCCGGCGATATCCAGACATCCCCCATCACATGATCCTCATGGGCCCACGCTATCGGGCCTTACTCACAGATATTTTTAAGCGTAAAAAACTGGCGGATGATTTCAGTCTCTATCTGCATCGGCCGAGCGCGAGTGATCCGACCATGGCGCCAGAGGATCATGACACCTTCTATGTGCTCTCTCCAGTGCCGCATCTAGAAAGTGGTGTGGACTGGGCTTGTGCGGCCGAGCCTTATCGAAAAAAAATTGCGGCCTATCTGCATGGTTCGGTGATGCCTGGCTTTGAGGACCACTTAACCGAGTCGTTTGTTACAACCCCCATCGATTTTCAGAACCGACTGTTGTCTTTTCGTGGTGCGGCCTTCGGACCAGAGCCGGTGCTGACGCAGAGTGCCTGGTTTAGGCCACACAACCGCAGTGAAGATATCGATGGGCTTTTTATGGTCGGTGCAAGCACCCATCCCGGGGCTGGCGTTCCGGGTGTGATCGCCTCGGCGAAGGCACTTGAGTCGGTGATCCCTGACCCCAGTACATTGCGGCGGGCCAATGCATAAGATCTTATCGCCCGACTCCCCAGAGGTGCTCGCCAGCTGCGAACGTCTGATGCGGTCTGGGTCACATTCATTTTTCGCGGCATCACGAATTCTGCCCCGGCGCTTTCGGCACGCCGCCGCCGCCGTGTATGCGTTTTGTCGGCTAGCCGATGATGCCGTTGATGAAATGCCCCACGGAGCGTCGATCGATGCGGTGATGGGCTATCTGCGAGAACGTTGTGATGCTATCTATCGTGGCGAACCGTTTGCCATTGATGCGGACATTGCATTTAGCGGGATTGCGCATGCGTACGGCATTCCTAAGGCGATTCCTTTGGCGCTGCTTGAGGGATTCCAATGGGATGCGGTTGGTCGTCAGTACAACACACTCGAAGAATTGCACGATTACGCGGCGCGGGTGGCCGGGACGGTTGGCGCGATGATGACCCTGATCATGGGGGGGCGGTCTACCCAGACGGTGGCCCGGGCGTGTGAGCTCGGGGTGGCGATGCAGCTCACCAACATTGCCCGCGATGTCGGCGAGGATGCTGCCCGGGGAAGGATCTATCTGCCACTGACATGGCTGCGGGAAGAGGGCATTGATCCATCCGAGTTTCTGGCGCATCGCCGGCCATCACCGGAAATTTCCCGGGTGGTCATGCGGCTTTTGCATGCGGCTGATCAGCTCTACCTTCGGGCAGAAACCGGGATCGCCTCCTTGCCGCGAGACTGTCGGCCGGCGATCATGGCGGCCCGCTTAATTTATGCGGATATTGGCAGCGTCATTCGTGCCCGGGGCGGCAATGCTGTGGACCATCGGGCGGTGGTCTTGATGCCCCGAAAGTGTTGGCTGATGGGCCGGGCGCTGCTCAGCTACGTCATTGCGCCGCCCAAGGACTTCATGCTCCAACCCCTCAGTGCAGTAAGGTTTTTAATGGGTGCAGTGCCCCCTGGGGAGCGGGATTCGGTGCAGCCGGATCTTCTTATTTCCACGATTGGCTTGTTGGAGCGTTTGGGCCATCGGAACCGTTCCCGTCGCGCCCAGAGTTAGGGTTAAGCAGACTAAATGCGGGCTGTTAAAGTCTTTACACTTCCCGCATTAACCGTTTAAAGGAGTCTTATTAATGAAGTTCAAAAGCCTCATGTCTCTGGCCGTATCTGGCGTGGCCCTGGTGGCCAGTTCGGCGTTTGCTTTTCCTGAACGTGAAATTAAGGTGGTCGTTCCGTTTACTGCTGGTGGACCCACCGATGTGGTTGCCCGGACCATGGCCGATGCGATGCGCAAGGCGCTCAATAGCCCGGTGGTGGTAGAGAACCTTGATGGTGCGGGCGGCACCCGTGGCCCCGCTGCGGTCGCTAAGGCAAAGCCAGATGGCCACACCGTTCTTATCCACCACATTGGCATGAGCACTGCGCCTGCGTTGTATCGCAAGCTTCCCTACAACCCGATGACGGATTTTGAGCATATCGGTCTGATCAACGAAGTGCCGATGACCTTTGTAGCGAGAAAAGATTTCCCCGCTGCAACCATGAAAGAGCTGATTCAGCTCGTCAAGAAGGAGCCACAGAAGTGGAACCTGGCAAATGCAGGCCTCGGCGCAGCATCGCATTTGTGTGGCATGTTGTTCCAGGTGGCCCTTGGTGCCGATCTCACCACAGTGCCCTATAAAGGCACCGGCCCCGCAATGACCGACCTGATGGGTGGGCAGGTGGACTTTATGTGCGACCAGACCACCAACACCACAGAGCGTATCAAAGCCGGTTCGGTGAAGGGCTATGCGGTAACGACCAAGACCCGTCTTAAGACGGAAGGACTTAGCCAGTTGCCAACGGCATCCGAGGCTGGGCTCCCGAATTTTGAAGTAACGGTCTGGCACGGTATGTATGCCCCGAAGGGTACGCCGAAAGCCGCTCTGGATAAGCTAAATGCGGCACTGAATGCTGCCCTTAAAGATCCAGAAGTGATCAAGCGTTTCGAGGCCCTGGGCACCGGCCCGGTCACCGCCGATAAGGCAACCGCGGCTTACCACGCAAAGTTCTTGCAGTCACAGATTGATCTTTGGGGTCCAATCATCAAGAAGGCCGGCGCCTTTGCTGATTGATCAAGCCACACTTAAGAAAAACCGCGCCTCGAGGCGTGGTTTTTTTTCGTCTGGTCGTGGTCTGGACGATTCTTTAACTGCGCCGGGGCATTTTCCACGGCAGCATGAGTCGGGTGGAGGGAGAGTCGAGGCGTGGAATGTTTAAGGTTTCATGCATCGAAATCACCTGCTCGCCGAGTAGGTTGGATTGAAGCACTGACCGCACATAAAAAGGGGTGTCTTCAAGGGTCTGAAGGACTGTCGCGGACGCGCCGATGTCATTGCGGATGGACCGTCCGACACGCCACAGCGCCGGGGGGAGCGACTGGCGGGGCGGGGCGACGAATTCCTCTACGCTGCCATCTGGACGGAATCTCAAGGCGAGCAGCCGTTCAGCACCGTTGCGCTGTCGAATATCGTAGAGCACCGCGACACTCTGATCCTTAAGGCCTGCCCGGGACCAGTCCCACTCTGTAAATCCGTGAATGATCGGTGACCGCCCCTCGTTGCTGTCGAGGTAGGCATGGCCTTTCCATGACAGTGCCGGCGAGGAGAGATTGACTTCGACCCTCGCGCTCGGTGCAATCGGCCCCCAGTGGTGGTGCTGTTGATCATCGAGGGCAGTAACGTAATGAAAGAGTTGGTTTGGGTAGACCCGCACCACGCCCCGCACGGGACGTGGGACCGGCATCGCCCATTCGTTGATCTCAATTTCAAGTCCCTCGCCATTCCAGTGAAGACGGCTGGGCCCGATTTGAAACTGGCGGCTGTCGCGTGCAATAGCCTTTTGGCCGCGTTCGGTCATGGTCCATCGGCGTGCACCTCGTCCATAGAGTGCGACATTGATCGCACAGTGGTTCTCTGGATTGGTGTTTGGATCTTTCTTGAGTGCCCAGTAGTAATAAGGAGAGAAGACACTACCAACAAACGCGATGATGGTTAGGCCGAATGCGCCGTCGTCGCTGAGCGCGTCGATGTACCACCAGAGATAACCACCCGGCCGGACCGTTTGGTCAAACCGAGGTGACCCATCAGCGTTGCGGCCGCCAGTCGGCCTGACAATGCCGCCATCGGTACTCCGGGGCCCGGGTGCACCGATCCCCCCGCGAGGTATAGGCCCGGGATGGGGCTGCTGGAGCCAAGGCGCGAGAACACGCTCATCCAGCCGTGTGTCGCATGCCCATACAGGGCGCCACCCGTGCAAGGAAAACGCTGGTGAAACGTGGCGGGTGTGGTGACGATGGTGCTGCTTAGATCGTTGCGGATCGTCAAACCGCAATCCTGCATCAGTGCGTAGGCTGCGTCGGTACATGCCTGGATCTCCGGGGGTTTAAAGTCGCGCCGGTCGCCAATTGCGGGCGCATTGATGAGCAGTAAAAGCCGCTCTGCCTCTCCTGCAAACGGGTCATCATCATGCCGATCTTGGGCGCAGACATAGACCGTCGGAGGAATCGGCAGACGCTGTCGATTGAAAATAGCATCAAATTCGGCAGCGTAATGGCGCGGAAAAAAAAGGTTGTGATAAGTGAGTGGAAATCCTGTGGTCGGGGCATGAATAGAGAGGGTGAGTGCGGACAACGAACGTTTCGTAAGATCATCTTTTGCCTTGCCAAAGGCCCGGCGGGCTGCACCTGGCTCCGACAGTGTGACATCCCCCTGACGCAGGGCCGCCACATCACCATTAAAGATAACGGCATCTGCGCTCAGGGCTTCGCCATCGGCGAGCACGACACCGCAGATACGGCCATCACGCATCGAGATCGATCGCACATCTGTCTGCGTCCGTATCGTGGCGCCATGGCGATTCATTAGGCGTCCGATGCTCTGGGCAAGTGCGGTCATGCCCCCCTCGATTGTCCAGACACCCTGCATTTCAACATCGGCAATCAGCATGAGTGTGGCGGGCGCCTGTAATGGTGATGAGCCACAGTAGGTCGCATAACGTGAGAAGAGCTGGTGAAGTCGCGGATCTTTGAAGTGTTTATCCAGTGATTGCCAGAGCGTCTTAAATAAGCCTAGCCGCCAGAGTGTTTTAAGCCCGTGTAAACCAAGGTCCTGATGCATTGACAAGAAGGTCGGCCGCTCTGCCCTGATCGCAGCGGCCTCAAGGGCCTGATAGGCAGCGCGTGCCTGCTCACAGAAATTGATAAATCGTGATGCCTCTGCGGATCCGGCAAAGCGGGAGACTGCAAGTGCAGACTGATGCAGGTCCGCATACAGATCAAGGCGTTCATTTGGACCCCACGCGTGCCGTGCCAGTATGTTTAGCGGGCGAATCTTGAGTTCATCTTCGAGCCGGGTACTCGCACAGGCCATGAGCCCATCAAATACCCAGCGCATTGTGAAAACGGTTGGCCCCGAATCGATCCCGAACCCTCGGACATCACGTTGATGGAGTTTTCCTCCAATCGTGGGCCCGCGTTCCAACAGTGTGACGCGCAGGCCGGCTGCGGATAACTCAAGGGCACTGGCCAGACCGCCGATGCCGCCACCCACCACGATAACGTGATGGTCGGCCATCTAGCAAAACACCTTTCCTTTCCAGACGCCACGCGCAGCGATGGGCTGAAATCGGACAAACATGGATTCGGAGAAGTGGCCACCACCCAGGGCTGCACGAATCGCGTGGAGGTGGGCACCCGAGCGCGCGTAGTTGTTCATGGCCTCTGCACTCTCCCAGATGCTAAAGGTCGCCTGGCGCAGTAGCGGTGCTTCGCCGAGTCCTACAGCGATCAGGCAGCCTTCTGCCTGGCCCAAGGAGGTCTCCGCAGGCGGGGCATGCCGCCAGAAGTCCAGGGCTTTCATGGGCCGTATCGAGGCGCGGGTCAGTGCGGCGATAGGCCCCTGTGTCGGCTCTCTACCCTGCAGTGTCATCGACTGGCCTGACCATGATCCCTTGCAGCTGTAGGCCAGTAGCTTGCAACTGAACAACTCGCGGGATCGGGATGTGTATGCCTTGATCAGTCGAGAGCTATTCAGAAATCGATCTGCATTGGCCTCGGTATCGAAAATGAGAAAGAGCCCTTGGCGCGTCGCGCTTGGACGAACGCCAAACCCCCCCTCGTGGCCGCTGCCAAGTACCTTTGTAAATCGTAGCCCTGGGGTGCCCAGCAGGGGAAGCCGTCCGAGCACAAAGCGGCTCCACGCCCAACCGATGAATGCAGGTTTAAATTCGACCAGAACAATGACTGCAAGCATGCAGCCAGTGTAATCGAATCACTTCTTGCCGCGGTCTGCGACCTCGCCAATACCGTAGCGTCGCAGCTTCACATAAAGGCTTTGACGGGAGAGTCCCAGCATCTCAGCGGCGGAGGCCCGATTGTCTCGGGTCAGTCGGAGTGCGGCTTCAATGCAGAGTTTCTCAATCAGATCCGCGGTCTCAGCAACAATTTCCTGGAGCGGTACGCGTCCGACGAGTTCGACCAGCTGGTCTGCTGAGCGCGGCAGTTCACGCAGTGATGGCCGATCTGCTGATAGCCGCTGACCCACATCGCGAATGCTAAATCCGAGACAGGAGGTTGTTCCGGTCTTCACCGACACGCCGGAGATTTCGACATTGAGTTCGGTAGCATTCGCACTGCGCAGCAGTGTTCCGAATAGTCGTACGGCGCCTCGTTGCTCAATGTTTGCGATGAGTACGCTGAGATCGACATCTGTTCTCCCCAGCCAGTCGCCCAGATTTCTTCCTTGAATCTGCTCCGCCTTCGAGTGTTGGAGCATATTGACGAAGGCACGATTGGCCGAGAGGATCTTCCCATCAGGATCGGTGATAACGAAGCCATCGGGCGCATGCTCCAGAACATCGAGCATCAGCGAACGTTTTGGAGAAATTTCAACACCAGAGTCGGCCAATACCATTGGCGATAGACGCACCAGGAACATCGTGCCGGTCTCCTGTCGGAAAAGTGACGCGGAGATGGACACTTCCTGGTTTTTGGCGAGTATCACGGTGCGCGCATCGGGGTGGCCTGACGCCCGCACACCCATGAGCATGTCGTTGAGCATGTTGTGGGAGCCATTTGGCAGAAGATCCTCAAGCGGTTTACTGAGCATTTTCTTCGCCGGCTGGCCCAGAATTTTTGAGGCGGCTGGATTGGCCTCGAGTACCCGCTCTGTATTGGCATCCACAATCAGCACCGCCTCAGAGGCAAGCTCAAACAGCAGCCGGTAGCGCGTCTCCATGTGCCGCATGCGCAGGTAATCACGCTCCATCGCCTGGTGGGCTTCGACAAGACGCTGTTGTAGCGAGGCCATATTGCGAAGGTCTCGGCCGAATGCGACAAGATCACCTGACGATCCCACCGGGACCGCGGAGCAATATACGGGGATATCGGCTCCCTGAGATGATGGGTAGTTCACATGACGCCATCGCCCTGCGGTGCCTGCCGCCGCATCCGCGAGCATCTCCTCAATCTTGGGCCTGCTTTCGCTGGTAACGACATCGATCCACGCCTGTCCGAGCCATGCCTGTCCTGCCGAGTCAATCGGCATCTGTTGGCTGCTGATGATCAGGTCCCGAATAATGCCCTTGGCATCAATGATCAAGGCAAGATCGGATGCGGCCGCCGCCAGTCGCAATGCAGTCGCGCTGTCGACGGACTTGAGGGGCTGGGCAGAGGGGGCTGGTTTGGGCATGTGGATTTATGAGGCACGCTTGGCAGTAGCGAGCTGCTCGGCGATCTGGATCGCTTGTTGCGCGTCGCCGGCAACAGCGTCTGCGCCATAGCTGCGCACGGCGTCTGCGCTGATCGATACTGGTCCGCCTAGCATGATGCGTACTGATTTATTCTGCGAGGCGTCTCGGAGTGCGCTGACAATTTCTTTTACAAAGGCCAATTGCGGCTCAGATCCAATCGAAATTCCAATGACATCAAACCACTGCTGCGACGCGTTGCGCACCAGATCCTCGCGTGTTGCGGCAGGCTCACCGCCGACACACCAGCCCGAGCGGCGGAAGAACTCAGCCACCATGAGAATTCCGAGGGTGTGTTGCGATCCGGGTATCGTGCAGAGCATGATCCTGCGCTGCCCGAGCGCTGGGGTCTCGCAGTCCGTGTGAAATTCGGGGCTTAGGTCATACATGGCCTGCTGCATGCGCCACAGGCCGACGGTCACTTCGGTGAAATCACAGGTGTCCTCGATCCACATGGTGCCGAGCCTGCGGGCAGCGGGAGCGATCAGACTCAGGTAGACGTTTTCCAGGGATGTTCCCCGGCCGCGAACACCTTCAATGAACGCGAGGCAGGCGGCGGCGTCGCCGTGCAGACTGATCTCTGCGAACCCAGCAATGTCCTCATCCGTAATTACGGCGGACCCACTGGGGGCGCGCCCCGATCCATCGCGATGGGCGGCCATCAGCCGAGGAATGATCTCGGCTTCGATCGTGTTTACCAACCACTCCATGCCGCTTTCCTCGACTCTTAGAGAATTCCTGGGGTTTAATGTAAGTGAGCACTCATTTTTCATATGTCTTTGGCCCCTGTTTTGCCCAGCGCGCGATGCGGCCGATCTTGTCCCAAGGGTCACTATCCCGGGCTCAGACAGGCTTGTCAAAGACTATTGCAGTGATACGCCCGAAGCCTATATTTGTCAAGGACAATTGATGTCAAATAAAGTTGACAGTTAGTGGCCTGAGTTCTAGAGTGGTCTTGGGACAACACTCAATTCGGGAGCGGGTTTCCATTGATCGAGGCAAGACCACTTTACACCCCTGAGGAGCGCCGTCGCCGCGACCAGACGCCATGGACGACCGTTCAGGGAATTCTTGCGCCTCTGCAATTTCTCGTCTTTTTCATCAGCACAATTCTTGTGATTCGTTTTTTATGGACGGGCCAGGGTGAGTGGGCAGCGACCGTCTCGATCGTGTTTAAGACATTTCTGCTTTACACGATCATGGTCACGGGCTGCATCTGGGAGAAGGTGGTGTTCGGCAAATACCTGTTTGCCCCTGCCTTTTTCTGGGAGGACGTCTTCAGCATGCTCGTGCTCGCCCTGCATACCGCCTATTTACTGGCCATGATCGGGGGGCTGTTGGACGTCAATGAACTCATGCTGCTCGCCCTTGCGGCCTATCTTGCGTATGTGATCAATGCAACGCAGTTTCTGCTGAAGCTGCGCGCAGCCCGCCTGCAGCAGTCGCGCGAGGCGCTGCCCGGGGGGCTGGCCGCATGAATAAGCGCTTTATGCTGCGTCCAGTGAAGACCGAGTTCCCCTCATCGGGGGGCTGCACCGATGCACCCGTCTTAAGGGAGCGCGGCCAGCGAGAGGTCTTCTGCGGGCTGACGGGCATTATCTGGATGCACCGAAAGATTCAGGATGCATTTTTCCTGGTTGTCGGTTCGCGCACCTGTGCCCACCTGGTCCAGTCGGCCGCCGGGGTCATGATCTTCGCGGAGCCACGTTTTGCAACCGCCATCATCGATGACCGTGATCTTGCAGGGCTCGCAGACGCCAACGATGAATTAGATGCTGTGGTCACACGGCTTTTGGAGCGTCGTCCAGATATTCGGATGCTTTTTCTCGTGGGATCATGCCCGTCGGAGGTCATCAAACTCGACCTCTCGCGGGCATCAGAACGTCTTTCCGAAAGATTTGCACCACGCGTGCGTGTGGTGAATTACTCCGGCAGTGGCATTGAGACCACCTTCACCCAGGGAGAAGATGCCTGCCTTGCTGCCTTGGTACCCATGTTGCCCTCTGCAATTGCACAACAGGCGCCGGAACTGATGGTGGTGGGAACACTGGCCGATGTTGTCGAGGATCAATTCAATCGACTCTTTGGCCTGCTCGGCGTGGGACCAGTGGTGTTTCTTCCCGCGCGTCGATCTTCAGAACTCCCCTGTGTTGGACCCAACACCCGATTTATCCTCGCCCAGCCATTTCTTGGGGATACAGCCCGCGCGCTTGAGGCCCGTGGCGCGCAACGGATCGCCGCGCCCTTTCCGTTTGGAGTGGAAGGCACTACGCAATGGCTGTCTGCGATCGCCGAGGCCTGGGGCGTGGATGCAGATCATTTTGAGCAAACGGTCACGCCCGCCCGCGAGCGTGCGTCTCAGGCCCTGGCCCGACAGCGCGAGCGGATGCAGGGTAAGTCGGTGTTCTTTTTTCCGGACTCGCAGCTCGAGATACCGCTGGCGAGATTCCTCTCGCGTGAGCTGGGCATGCGTCTGACAGAGATTGGCTCACCTTATCTCCACCGTCAGCATCTGGCCCTTGAGCTGGCCATGCTTCCAGCAGGCACCCAGCTCTCAGAGGGCCAGGATGTCGAACGTCAGCTGGATCGATGCCGGGCCCTTGCGCCGGACCTTGTGGTGTGCGGGCTTGGCCTGGCCAATCCTCTGGAGCAAGAGGGCTTTGCCACCAAGTGGTCGATTGAATTGGTCTTCAGTCCGATTCATGGCTATGACCAGGCGGCTGATCTTGCAGAGCTGTTCGAGCGGCCGATGCGCCGGCGTGCCTTGATTGCTCAGCAGGCGGCCTAGGGGAGACGCACGTGAAGCTGACACTCTGGACTTACGAGGGACCGCCACATGTCGGTGCGATGCGCGTGGCAACTGCCATGCGGGATGTGCACTATGTGCTGCATGCGCCGCAGGGTGATACCTATGCAGATCTATTGTTCACCATGATCGAGCCCTGCCACGTCAGCCGC
>Ga0255181_1000538_pt1 | contig 12465 bp, 10 predicted proteins | sample Atl_Colum_RepC_8_FD_183621 | JGI IMG/M metagenome (GOLD analysis project Ga0255181, IMG submission 183621) | Freshwater microbial communities from Altamaha River, Georgia, United States - Atl_Colum_RepC_8d | ecosystem: Environmental > Aquatic > Freshwater > River | place: USA: Georgia...
ACCAATTCTTTCGGTGATGTAGAAGTTGATACCGAAGGCCCCTTGAAGCGCTGCGTTCATTTCTGTGATGGCAGGCTTTTTTGTCAAGGTGTAGTAGTATTCATCTTGCACGTAGGGATCTGGACCCCAGGTGATTTTGCTGTGTGCGTAGAATCCACCCACACCCGCTTGGAAGTAGGGGGCGATTTTCGCGTCTTCAGAGAGGATGCTTCCGTTGTTCAGTTTGAAGCGAGCACCTACGGTTAAATCGGCCACGTTGGCGCGGAACGACTGGTACATGTATTCTGGACGCAAGTTCCAACCTTCCCATTTACGGGCGTATCCAACATCTCCGGTTGAGAAGTTGGCAACCAAATCCAAGGCAGGGTTGAGGTAGTAGCCAAAGTTTACTTGAACGGCTTGGTAGTCGGGTCTACGGGCAAAGCCGATAGACGAACCTAGGTCGCCCATATATTCGTGGATACCGCCACCAATTTCTAGGGAGTGGGATCCGGGCGATTGGGCTTGTGCAGGCACCGTGCATAAGGTGGCCAGCGCTGCAAAAACAGATGATTTGAAGTAGTTTTTTTGCATAGATATTCGGTTAGAATAGGGTTATAGTAGTTGACAAATATAGGAAATGAGGGGTTAAAAAAAAGTTTTTTCACAAATTTTACCCATTTTTTGTTCCCATTCTGACGATGGCTCAAAAATATTTGTGTCGCGTTTTAGTTGAATACCATCACCGCATTTCCGCTGCGTTGAATTTGGTATCGGGCGAGGCGACCTCGGGCTTCGCCTTCGAGGGGGAATCCGGAGTAGGTATATTTGGAATTGCAGCAGGGCTGAAACCCAGTGCTGGTGGGGGTTCCGCAACGAATTTGGATATTCACTGAATCGGCCCAAACCTTGGCACAGTTGTCGAGCGGTTGAAACGCACATCCCCGTTCAAACGCATACCAATTGTCGTCGTAGTCGTGGATGACCATCACTCCTTTCACGCCTCCTTCAAAATAGGCATGGGAGCCGGGGTTGGCGAGCTGCATATAGGCTGGAAGATTGAGGTCGATGTTGAGGTTCACCGGTCCGGTCGGAATCTTTTCTGTGGCTTGATTGTTACCGTCGCAGGATTGGAGTTCCAGCCCAACGGAAAGCATCAGGAGCACCAGGGCAAGCCACCGCCACTGTGTGACATGTTGGATCCGAGTGGTTGTTGGGCGCATGGGATTCATTGTGCTTTTATGGATGCGTTGGGGGTGAAGCCGTTATTCGTATTTATAAAACCCTTGTTTGGTTTTTTTGCCATGGTGGCCGGCATCCACTTTTTGTTGTTGAATGCGGTTGGGTCGGAATTTGGGATCGTAATGAAATTGTTGAAACATGGAGCTGGTGACGCTAAAATTGGTGTCCACACCAATGAGGTCCATGAGTTTGAAGGGGCCCATTTTGAAGCCGCTGCTTTCTAGGAGGCGGTCGATGGCTTCCAGGGAGGCGGTATTTTCTTCGAGGGCTTTGAGGCTTTCTACGTAGTAGTGTCGGGCCACGCGATTGACGATAAAACCGGGGGCATCGGCGGCGTACACGGTGGTTTTACCGAGCGATTGCGACCAGTTGAAGGCGGTTTCGGCCACGTGGGTAGCGGTGGCAACGCCTTTGATGACTTCCACCAGTTTCATGATGTGGGCTGGGTTGAAAAAGTGCACCCCTACTACCCTTTCTGGGTGTTGAAGTCCGGCCGCGATTTGGGTAATGGGAATGCTGGAGGTATTGGTGGCGAAGATGGCTTCTGGGGTGTTGATGGTTTCCAGAAAGCTGAACAATTCGCGTTTGATGGGCAGTTGTTCCAAGACGGCTTCGATGATGAAATCGGCCACCAGGGTGGAGCGATCTGGGGTAGTGGACAGCAGCGCGAGGGCGGCTGCGGCTTTTTCGGCCGTGGTTTTGCCTTTGGATACGGCGATATCGAGTTGGTTTTGGATGTAGTCCTGACCTTTTTGCAGGGCGGCAGGATGTACATCGAACAGAACGGTAGGGTATCCGGCTTGGATGCTACACAGGGCGATGCCTGATCCCATCACACCGGCGCCAATGACTGCCACTTTCATCATAATTTCAAAGTTAGGGAAACGGCTTGGGAAGTTAGCGACCTCTCAGCCAGCTTTGGGGATTTTGTTTTTCTTGGCCATGCCAAACTTGGAACTGCAACACGGCTTTACCGTCTTCGTCGGTCATGACTTTCCCGATGTGTTGGTTCATGCGGATGACTTGTCCTTTTTCCACCAGCACCACAGACAGGTGGGAGTATACGGTGAAGAAGTCGCCATGGTTGACGAGCACGGCCTGACCTTGTCCGGGTATGTTGAGGATGGCGCTCACGGTGCCTTCGAAGACGGCGCTGGCGAGTGATCCTTTGGGCGAGGTGATGTCTACGCCGTTGTTTACGGTGGTGATGCCTTCAAGGTCGGGGTGTTCATGCACACCAAACGTTTGGGAGATGAAGCCGCGTTCTACGGGCCAGGGCAGGTTGCCTCTGTTTTTGGAGAAGGCGCCACCGATGGCTCGGGCTTGGGGCGATAGCAGATTTTCTTTGCCGGCGCTGCTGCTGTTGCTACCGCTGCGGGCTTTGCTGGCGCTGCTGGCGGCACGGGCTTTGCGTTTGCGTTCGGCTTCGATTTCTTTGGCGATCAACCGACTGATTTCGTTGTTGAGTCGGGCGATGGCTTTTTCATTGTCGCGAATTTTATCGCGCAGTTCTTCTTCTTTGCCCGATAGTTCTTTGACCAGGGATTGTTTGGCTTGTTTATCGGTTTCGAGCTCTTTGGATTCTTTTTCGTTTTCCCCCATCAGCACCGATTTTTCTTGTTTTACGCTTTCCAGTTGGTTGATGGTTTTTCCCAGCGATTGGGCTTGGGCGGTAATGGCGCTGATTTGATGTCGGCGGTACCCCGATATTTTTCTTAGGTATTTCCACCGGCGCATGGCTTGGGCGATGGATTTTGAGGAGAACACGAAGGCGATTTCCCGACCGCTTTTGCGTGTTTTGTAGGCTTTGATGATGGTTTTTTTCAGCTTCAGTTGTTGGGCTGCGTGCTCTTTGGTGAGGCTGTCGAGGAATTTCTGTTTCTGTCCCAGTTCGTAGTTCACCGATCGAATTTCCATGCCCAGGTTTTTGATGACCACCTGTCGTTGTTGGATGATTTGATTGAGGGAATTGAGTTTATCGAGGGTAACAGACTTTTCTTTTTGGGTGGATGTCAGGGCTTTTTTTTGCTCGGCGATGACCCGCTGCATTTTTTTGCGTTTGGCCTCGAGTTGTTTGCGTGATTGGGCCTGTGTTGGGTTGGGCAACAGGGAAGCAATCAGCAGCAATATGAGGGCCAGGATGCGCAAAATGTTATTTCAGGGGTAGGGTTTGGCGTTTGTAGGAATCGTCGATTTTGAACGGATACGAAGGTATTGCATCGTAGCGAGCGGTTGTTAACGTCAAATCGACTTGTGCAGTTTCTTGTGCAGTGGTGGCGGTAATTTTCAATTCCATGGGGAGGGTTTTGAAGTCACCGTTGGATTCTTTGGACACGTCGAGCCACTGGTTGTGCTCCACCGCGGCTTTGTCTTTTTGGTTGTTGGGGCTACTGATTTCAGTGAGGCGCAGTTGCGAGAGGTCGGAGGCCTCCAACGTTGGGGCGCCGAAATGCGATTTGATTAACAGGGGATCTGACTGGGTGGTATAGCACAGCAGATTGTTGGATAAAACGGCATCGAACGGACCGTTGGGTAGGGTTTGGCGGCTGCAGGTATCAACCAGGGGTTGTCCTACAAATAGGTTTTGGATTTGTTTCACGCCCACGGGGATCGACAGGTATCGGCTGGCATCGGCCACGGGTACCACGTAATATTCTTTGTGATAGATATCGGCTAGGTGAAGGGTATCGCGGAGTAAAAGGCCTTTGGCGACTTGAATTTGGATGCCCATGTTGGCGCTGACGGTAAACCAAACGATGGAGTCGCGCTTCATGCGCAAGTTGAGGGTGGCGGGGATGACTTGATCGCCGGATTTTATAGAGATGTCGTACCGCCCGGTGAAATACGTCCAGTGGTTGTCTTGCGGTAGACGATTGTTTTCGACCTGCACCGTTTGGGCCTGTGCGAAAGTATAGGTGCCTAGCAGGGCGACGAGTGTGAAAAGGGGCTTCATGGGCTTGTGGGGTGGGGATTATTTCTGTGAAGGAGGGGTTTTCAAATCCTGTGCCATTTGTTTCCAAAGGGTTAGGTATTGGACGGAATGGGCTTGATTGGCGATGGAAATGGCGAAGGGGAGGTCGTTGGGAGAGAGTCCTTCCCGCTGATGAAGGTCGATCCAGAGATTCAATGCTGCTTCGGTTTCGGGCAGTTTGGGGTTACCGAAATTGGGGTGTTGTTGTGCTTGGTGCGAGGCGATGCGGGCGCTGATTCTCAGGTATTGGTTGAGGATGAAGGGGTCGGTTTCCACTTGGCTGTTGGCGGTTTCTGCTTGGGCGAGTTCCCATTGGTTGTTGTAGGCGTAGGAAAAGGCGTTGACCAGGTTGTGGGCAGAAAAAATAGGGGCCACAGATTCCAGGGAATCGGCCCAAATATGGGCTTCTTGGTAGCGATGCATTTCCAGGGACAGTGCCAAGAATTTGCGGTATTTGTTGGGGGCGGACAGGGCGGGTAGTTTGATTGGCGCGGGCTGACCTGTGGAATTATTGGGGTTGTTTTTGAGGGCTTTGATGTCCTGAATTTGCAGGTGATCATTCGCCAGTTGTCGGAACTGCTGCAATTTTTCCGTATTACCCAAATGGGTTTCCCAGGTATCGCAGAAGGTGAGCAGGGCTTTGGCTTGGTTGGTGGCTTCGGGACCTTTGAGCGTTTGCGACAGGGCGATGGCGGTAAAATGGTGAAAGGTGAATGAATGGGGGTCTAGCGTACACAGCGTTTGAAACGTTTTTGCCGCTTTGAGGGGTTTGTTGTGGTTGTATTCTAGGTTGGCTTTTTGAAATAGCAGGTCGATGTGGTTGGGTTGAATGGCCAGTCCGGTTTCCACAAAGTAGAGGGCTTGCGGGATGTTGGGCTGGTGATTTTTGGCCTCATTTTTTTCATCGATGTAGGTGTATTCCAGCGCCTGCAGCTGGGACAAGCGGTACAGGGCACCCACCAAAAACGGTTTGGTATCGGGAGAGGAAAACGAATCCAGGAGCAATTGAAAGGCTGTTTGGGCCTGGTGATAATTTTCGGCTTGGTATTGGGCTTCGGCTTGGTAATAGGCCAATTTCAGGGCGGGCGGCGCGAAGGTTGCGGGGGCAGTGGTTGGCAGGGATTGGGCTACCACCAAAGACAAAGGGGATATCGCACCGAACAGGGCGAGTAAGAGGGGGGATAGAGATTTTACCGTGGAAGCAATCAACCGATGCTGCTGAAATCGCCCAGGCTGTATTCTTGGCTTGGGGTGCTGTTGCCTTTCACCACAACGTGGTTGCCGATGAGTGAGTCGTGGCAGTTGAAGTGGCTGAGTGAACATTGCTCTTGTACGATGCTGTTGCTGATGGTGCAGTTTTCCACGGTGGTGTTGTTGCCGATGGAGGTATGCGGACCGATCACGCAGTTTTTCAAAGATACATTTTCGCCGATAAAAGAAGGTTCATGGATGGTGACACTTTCATCGAAACGGGCTGCGGCTCCAGCGAATTCGGGGGCTTTGTTGACCAACACGCGTTGGTTGGTGTACACGGTGGCGGCGTAGTTGCCACAATCGAGCCACTCATCGACCGCGCCGGGGACAAACTGCATGCCTTTGGATTTCATGTTTTCCATGGCATTGGTGAGTTGGTACTCCCCTTTCTCGCGAATGTTGTTGTCGATCAGATACTGAATTTCCGCCTCCAAGGTCTCCCCGCTTTTGAAGTAGTAGATGCCGATGATGGCCAGGTCTGATACAAATTCTTGGGGTTTTTCTATGAAGTCTGTGATGATGTTGTCTTGGTTGTATTTCACCACACCAAACGAGCTGGGGTTGGCTACTTTGTGTACCCAAATCACGCCGTCTTTGGTTTTGTCGAGGTTGAATTTTGTGCGGAACAGGGTATCGGCGAAGGCCACGATGACATCGCCTTTGAGGCATTCACGGGCGCAGTGGATGGCATGGCCTGTTCCTTCGGCTACGTCTTGGTAGAAAATTTTCCCTTTGGCTCCCACGCTTTCGGCGATTTGAAGGAGTTCGGCTTCTACGGCATCGCCAAATCGGCCTACCACAAAACCGATTTCATCGATGGATTCACCGCATACGGCGGCGATATCGGTGATAAGCCAATGCACGATGGATTTTCCAGCGACTTTGACAAGGGGTTTGGGGGTGGTAAGGGTATGCGGGCGCATGCGTTTGCCCATGCCGGCCATTGGGATGATGAGTTTCATAGGGAGGTTAACGAATCTTTAAGGACGTAAAAAATTGGTGCAAAGGTAAGGATTCAGGATGAATTGGGTGTTAGGGCTGCGTTAAGTCGGTGCTACCGTAACCGCCTTCGCCGCGTTCGGTGTTGGACAGGCTTTGGGTTTCTACCCACTGAACGGTGGCGTGTTGTGCGATGACCATTTGGGCGATGCGTTCGCCGTTTTGGATGGTAAAGGCATCTTGTCCGTGGTTGATGAGCAGCACTTTGATTTCTCCTCGGTAGTCGGCATCGATGGTGCCGGGGCTATTGAGGACGGTAATGCCGTGTTTGAGGGCGAGGCCGCTGCGCGGCCTCACTTGCGCTTCATACCCTTCGGGCAGTTCAATGAACAATCCGGTGGGAATCAGCATTCGCGCTTGGGGTTCGAGCACCACCGGTTCTGTGAGGTTGGCGTGCAGGTCCATCCCAGCGCTCAGAGACGTTTGGTATTTGGGCAGGGGATGCTGCGATTGGTTAATGATGTTAACGGCGAGCATGTTTTTTGTTTAAAAGGGTTTCTATCACATAAATCATCGCCCCGTAAACCAAGGGCAGGATGAAATAGGTGTTTTGGGGTAGTGAAGGGACGTACTTAGGCAGGAAGGTCACGGGCAATATGGCCACCGAGAGGATGAATAGCAGCAATCCCACTTGGTAAGGAATGGGGTAGTTTTTTTGTCCGAAAGCATACCCCAGCACCACCAAGGTAGCATAGGCAGCGAGGGTGGTATAGGCGGAGGCCACGAACCCGTATTGGGGAATGAAGAGGTAGTTGCCCAGCAGGGTAATGACGGCTCCGGCGGCTGCGATGAGTCCCCCCATTTTGGTTTGTCCCGAGAGTTTATACCAAATGCTGAGGTTGTAATACAATCCCAGGCACACGTTGGCGCACAGAAGCACGGGAATGATCGAAAGTCCGCGTGCGTTGTTGTAATAAACGGGTTTTTGCATCAGCAGGGGTGCAATCCAGGGCATGAAAACCATCGTAAGGAGGTAGATCCCTCCGGTGGCATACACAAACATGCGCATCACGTAAGCGTAGGTTTCTTTGGCATCGGCATCGCTGCTTTTGCTAAAAAAGAAGGGCTCGGCGGCGAAGCGAAAGGCTTGGACGAACAGGGTGAGGACCAAGCTGAGTTTGTAGAAGGCGGAGTACATGCCAGTTTCGGCGTCGGCGATATCGGCGGGCAATAAGTTTTTCAGCAGGAGTCGGTCCAGGGTTTCGTTGATCATCCCGGCGAGTCCCACTATGATGAGGGGGAGCGAGTATTTCAGCATCCGCTTGACCAGAGACACGTCGAAGCCTTCTTTGAGTTGGGTGAAGGTGCGCGATAGCAGGGGCAGTGTTACGAGTGAGGCCAACAGGTTGCTTAGGAATATATTGGCAATCATGTTGTGGGGCGATGCTTGCGCTTGTCCCCAAGTGGCCACGGCGTGCCAGGTATCGCTTTGAAAAAGTTCTGGCGATAGGTGGAGTCCGAGGAAGGTATCGCGGTGGTTGAGTACGAAGTCGCCAAAGGCGGGGGCAGCGATGAGGAGAACGAGGTTGGCGGAGATGTTGATGCCGATGTTAGACAGTCGAATCCAGGCAAAGGACCAAGGTTTTTCCTGCTGACGCAGCCAGGCAAATCCGAGGGCGGAAATGGCGTCTGCGGCTAGGATGTAGACCAAGTATTCGATGAGTTCGGGGTATTGGGGGTAGCCCATCCAATCCATGATTTGGGGTCCCAGCCATCGGGCGGTAAGAATGGCGGCACCACCGGTAAGGATGAGGGTGTAGGTGGCCGATGAAAGGACTTTGGCGGGTTGTTGTGTTTGCTTGGAAAAATGGAAAAAGGCGGTTTCCAATCCCAGCGCAAAAACGATGGCCAAGAAGCTGGCGTAGGTAAACATCACGCTCACCACACCGTATTCTGCGGGGGTGAGTTTGATCAGATACAGGGGTACGAGCAGGTAATTGATCAACCGTCCCACCATGGTGCTGAGGCCATATGCGGCGGTTTGTGAGGCCAGTTTTTTGAGGATGCTCATGGTGCGAATATAGGGAGTTTGGTTGGGGAAGGTTTAGGGTAGTGTTGTGGGGAATTGGAGGAAGTACTCTGGGACAAGCGGACCGAGATTGAACAACAGGTCGATGGCGCTCAAGGGACCGCGGAAGTGGAATTTGGTCTCAAACACTTGGGGATAGGGGGGCAGGTTGAGGTCGTGGGCGGCTTGTTGGTAGGGGGCTAGAAGGTCGTGGGCGATGATTGATTTTTCGGCTTGGTCGTGGGCGATATACTGGGGTGGGCATTGTAGTTTGAGGTTGGAAAACAGCACCTGATTGCACCCTTCAATGAGGTCCTGCATGGTGGTTGGTTTTTCGTCGAACACCGCCCAAAATCGATAATCGTAATATTCGAAGAAGGGTGATTTGCCATAGGCGGTTTGCCAGGCTTGTTTGTGGTCTTTGATCCAATTTTGGTTGTAGTTGATCCTGACTTGGGGCAGGGGCAAATTGCGATCGTCGTGGTACACGGGTACCGACAGTGGTTGTATGCTATTGGGTCCGCCAATGCTATATCGATTGTGTCCGTTTTGTTTGATAAACGGGGCATTCTGTAGGATGGGGTATTGCTGCTGTTGGTATCCAATCGCAAACCATCGCACATCGGGGAGGAGTGAGTAGGGCAGATACATCAGGGGTAGAAGGGTTGCACGGGGAGGGGGTCTTGACAGTGCTGTAGCAGGACTTTGAGGGTTTTGCGGAACTGGGGGTGGATGTAGTTGGGGGCGATTTCTGCTAGGGGTTGCAGCACGAACCGACGATTTTGCATGTGGGGATGGGGAATTTGCAGGGATTCATCGTCCATTTTAACATCGTTGTATAGCAATATGTCTATATCAATGCTACGAGGTCCCCATTTCACATCTCTCCGTCGGCCGAGTTGTTTTTCGATTTCCAAGCATTTGGCCAGCAGCATTTTGGGGGTAAAGGGTGTTTTCACGATGATGGCTTGGTTGAGAAAATGGGGTTGATCGGTATTGCCCCAGGCGGCGGTTTCATAGAGGGAGGAGCATTTGATGATGTTGCCCACTTGTTGGGCGATCAGCATTTGGGCTTTGCCGATGTATTGCAACCGATTGCCCATATTGCCCCCAAGTCCGATAGCCACCCAATTTTCGACGTACATGATGTCCGCGAAGATAAATACACCGAGGGGAAGGTGGAGAACCCCTATTTTTGTGCTTCTATGAAATCGGTTTTTTCTTTGTTGATGGTTGTCCTGTGTGCTTTGAGCGCCCAGGCCCAGGATGTGGTTGTGGGGTTGAATTCGGCGACCACGGCGCAGTGGGAGGTGATCAGTTACGGCAATGATCCGTTGAAAGTGAGGCAATATACGTTTGCCAATGGGTTAACGCTCATCACGTCGACGCAAAAAAAATCGCCGCGGGTTTACACCATGGTGGCGGTGAGAACCGGTTCCAAGAATGATCCGGCGGACCACACGGGGCTGGCCCATTATTTGGAGCACATGTTGTTCAAGGGCACGGATAAATACGGCAGTTTGGATTGGGCGAAGGAGGAACCGTTGCTCAAGCAAATCGATCAGTTGTATGAAAAGTACAACCACAGCACAGATCCCATCGCCCGGAAAGCGATTTACCGCGCGATTGACAGTGTGAGTCAGTTGGCGGCCAAGTTTGCCATTGCCAATGAGTACGATAAAATGTGTCAGGCCATGGGTGCCAAGGGAACCAATGCGTTTACCAGCAATGACGAGACTGTGTATATCAACGACATCCCATCCAACATGGTGAACAAGTGGATTGCGTTGGAGGCAGAGCGTTTCCGCAACCCCATTTTGCGTTTGTTTCACACAGAGTTGGAGGCGGTTTATGAGGAAAAGAACATTTCATTGGACCGGGTGGGCGACAAAGTCTATGAGGTGATGATGGCGGATTTGTTCAAGAAGCACAATTACGGTTTGCAGACGACGATCGGTACGGTGGAGCACCTGAAAAACCCGAGCTTGGAGGCGATTCGCAATTACTATAACGACTATTACGTTCCCAACAACATGGCGATCATCATGAGTGGTGATTTTGATCCCGATGCGGTGGCGGCGCAGGTGTATGAGCAGTTTGGGTACATGCAACGCAAGGACGTGTACAACTATGTTTTTGAGTTGGAGACGCCTGTGAATCAGGAGCGCAAGTACGAGTTGGTGGATCCCGAGGCAGAGTATGTAAATGTGGGCTTTCGCATTCCGAATGCCGGCACGGAGGAATCTCGGGCCGCGAAGCTGATAGATTTGTTGTTGAGCAATTCCAAGGCGGGATTGATTGATGTGAATCTGGTGTTGCAACAAAAGGTGTTGAACGCCTACAGTGGCGTGGAGCAGCTGTCGGACTACGGCATTTTTTACCTTCAGGGATCGCCCAAGGAGGGACAGACCCTGGAGGAAGTGAAGGAATTGTTGCTGGGGGAATTGGAGAAGATTCGCAAGGGAGAGTTTGACGCCAACTTGTTGAAGGCCATTATATTGAACAAAGAAATCGAGAAGATCAAGGCCTTTGATGAGAATGAAAGTCGGTGTTTCTTGTTGAAAGACGCCTTCATTCAGGGGTTGGATTATCGCGATAAATTCAATGAGATCGCCATGATGAAGGAGATGTCGAAAGATTATTTGGTGGATTTTGCCAACCTCTACTTGAATATGGATCGCGTGGTGGTGTACAAGCGCAAGGGGGAGAAGCCGGTATCTGAGAAAATTGAAAAGCCTGAAATACATTCGGTGGAATTGAACCGCGACAAGCAGAGTGCGTTTGTGAAGCAATGGTTGGCCTTGCCATCGGAAAAAATCAAACCCGAGGTGGTGGATTTGAAAACAGCTGTGTCCCGGGAATATGTGGGCCCTGCGGTGATGCGTTATGTGAAAAACACGGACAATCGCTTGTTTGATTTGTCGTACCGCTACGACTACGGCATTTGGCATAACAAGGCATTGGAATTGATTCCGAGTTACATTTCTTATGTGGGTACGGATGGTTACACGGCGGCGGAAATCAGTCAGGCTTTTTACCGTTGGGGCTGCAGTTTTGGCGCCAATGCGGGTACCGAGCATTTTGTGTTTGGGGTTGAAGGTCCGGAAGAAAACTTCGATTCTGCAGTATGGCTGTTCGATCGGTTGATGAACAATCCGAAGGTGGATGAGGCGGTTTTTGCGTCGATGGTGGCGGACATCATCAAATCGCGGGAGGATGCGAAATCGAATCCTTCGGCCATTCGCAGTGCTTTGTTGTCGTACGCGATGTACGGAGCCAACAATCCATCGAAGTGGGTGTTGAGCAATGCCGAATTGAAAAAAATGAAGGCAGAGGATTTGGTGAAATTGATCAAGGGGATGAAAAACATCCAACACACCTTGGATTATTACGGGGCTCGGGAGCAGTCGGCGGTGGCTGTATCGCTAAGAAAGTACCACAAAATGCCGGCGGATCAAACGAAGCATGAATTGGCATTTCAGTTGGATAAGTCTAAGTCGGTAAGTAAATTGTTCGTAGAAAAGGAAGTAACCCAGCCGGTGGTATATTTCACCCATTACGACCAGGTACAGGCGAGCATCAGCTGGTATTCTAGGGGATCGGTGTTGAGTGAGGTGGAGTCGCCGTTGGTATCGGCGTTCAACCAATATTTCGGGGGCGATATGAGCAGTGTGGTATTCCAAAACATCCGGGAGGCGAAGGCGTTGGCTTATAGTACGTATGCGGTTTACCGTCCGGGCAACGCCAAGGGCCGATACAATTCCATGGTAGGATTTGTGGGTACGCAGGCCGATAAGTTTCACGATGCGGTGGGTGCGATGAATGAGTTGTTGACCACGTTGCCGCAGAACGCCGATGTGTTTGAGTTGGCGAAGAAGAGTTTGGCGAATCAGACGGAAACGAATCGGTTGGAGCGTTCGCGCTATATCTCATCCTTGGATGCGAGTTTGGACCGCGGTTTTTCTACGGTGGTACCGAACCTAGAGAACTACAACAAGCTATCGACTTTGGG
>Ga0255181_1000548_pt1 | contig 12400 bp, 11 predicted proteins | sample Atl_Colum_RepC_8_FD_183621 | JGI IMG/M metagenome (GOLD analysis project Ga0255181, IMG submission 183621) | Freshwater microbial communities from Altamaha River, Georgia, United States - Atl_Colum_RepC_8d | ecosystem: Environmental > Aquatic > Freshwater > River | place: USA: Georgia...
TCACCGAGAACTGGCAGATCGACCCCGAGCAGTCCACCAGCGCGTTGGTGGTGCACCACCCCGGGGCCGGCTACTTCTCGGCGTGATAGCCTTTTCGGGATGCATCTCGCCCTTCGTCCGTCCGTCGTCGTCGCCTCGCTCCTCGTGATCGCGCTTGCCGCGCCCGGCGTCGGCTGCCGTGGCCGGGTGGGGCAGCTGATCAACAACGATCCGTTGGCCGCCCAAGGCTTCGACGAGGGTCCGCAGGTGACCCGCACGCCGGGCGTCGACTGGTCGTCGTACCGCGCGGTGTTCGTGCAGCCCGTGTCGATGGATCCGGACGCCACGCAGGGTCGCGACGTGGGCGATGCGGACGTGGCCGCGCTCCCGGGCAAGTTCCGCAACAGCCTCCAGCAGGCCTTCGCCGGGAAGTTCGCCCGCGCCGAGGCGCCGGCCGCCGGCACCATCGTGGTGGATGCCCGGATCATCCGAGCGGTGCCCAACTTGCCGCTTCGGAACATCGCCCCGCAGTCGCAGGTCGGCCGCACCGGCTACGGCTACGCGGTGGCGCTGGTCACGTTGCGCGACGGCGCGACCGGCCAGGTGCTGGTGAGCGCGCGCGAGTCCCGCGCGACCAGCCGGTTCGGGCTCGAGAAGATGTCCGAGTGGGGCAGCGTCGAGAAGAGCTTCGACGAGTGGGCCGCGGGGGCCGTGAAGCTTGCCGAGTGAATCGGGAACGGTGATGCGCTGGTGCGCGCCCGCGCCGCTCGACGGCGCCGCGCGCGCCGTGCAGCGAGCGGCGGCGCGGCTGGCGAGCCGCGCCGCGCTGGCCGAGGCCATCGGTGCATGGCGCGCGGCATACGGCGAGGCGCCGTGGCAGCGCGCGGCGGTCGTGCACGACGTTCACGGTGCGCCGCGGTTCGATGCCGAGGGCGCGCCCGCGATGGCCCTGGCGCACACGATCGGTTTGGGCGGCGCGGCGATCGCCGGCCCGGGGGCCTCGCTCGCCGGCATCGACGCGGAGCCGGTCGATGCGCCCGGGGCGCGTGCGCTGCGGCAGCTGGCCGAGCGAACCGGGGAGTCGTCGCTGCCCTGGTCGGACGAGTACTGGCCGCTTCGCCTGTGGTGCGCGAAGGAGGCGGCGGTGAAGGCCGAACGCGTGCCCGCGGATCTCCTCGGGCGCACGTTGCGGATCGAGCTTGTGGAGTCGGCCGTCGGCCTTGAGCAGCGCGTGTCGGTGCGCAGCCACCTCGGGCGCGTGCACCGCGTGGTCACCACGGTGCACGCCGGGCACGTGCGCGCCTGGATCGCCTGAGGGCGCTCACTCCTCCTCGACGGGCGGTTCGCCGGGCGAGGGCGGGCGCACGAACTGCAGGAGCGCCACGCCGCCCAGGATGAGCGGCGCGGCCAGGCCGGTGCGCGCCGGGACGCGCTCGCCGGCCAGCACGGCACCCAGCACCAGCGCCACCAGCGGGTTGACGTAGGCGTACGTGGCCACCGCCGCCGCGCTCGCGTGCTGCAGGAGCCAGACGTACGCGCTGAAGCCGAAGAGCGATCCGAAGACCACCAGGTACGCCAGGGCCCACGCGGCTCCCGGCGTCACGTCGGCGGCCGCGGGCCAGGAATCGCGCTCGACCATCGTGCTGATCACGAGCATGGCGACGCCGCCCACGAGCATCTGCATGACGCTCGCGGCCCACACCGAGGCAGGCCGTGCCGCGTGCTTGGCGACCATCGTGCCCACCGCCCACGCCACCGTGCTCACGACCACGAGCGCCACGCCGAGGAGGTCGAGCCCGCCGTCCCCGCCCGTCCACGCCGGCCCGCCGAGGACGGCCACGCCCGCCACGCCGCAGCCGAGCCCCACCAGCACGGTCCAACCGGGGATGCCCGCCCGCCCGATGGCGCGATCAAACGCCACGATCCACACGCTGGTCAGCGCCACCAGGAGCGCGGCGAGCCCCGAGGGAATGCGCTGCACGCTGACCGACACCAGGCCGTTCGCCACGGCGAAGAAGAAGATCCCCGCCGCGCCGCAGTTGCGCCACCAGCGCCAGTCGGCGAAGTCGGAGCGGTGCAGCCGGCCCCGCGCGCCGAGGATCGCCGCCATCGCCGCGGCGGCGATGATGAAGCGGATGCCCCCCAGGAGGTAGGGCGGGAAGCTCGCCATCGCGAACTTGCTGCCCAGGTAGGTGGATCCCCAGAAGAGGTAGAGGGCGGCGAACGCCCCCACGAGGGCGGTCGTCGAGGCGGGGCGGTGGGGCGCACGATCGCTGGTCACGGGCGGTGCCGGGGGAACCGTCCGGGTTCGTGCGCGGGGCTCAGGGGGATTCGGTCATCCACGACGCCGGGTTGCGCCCGACCTCGATGCCCAGGTCCGACAGCGACCGCATGGTGGCTTCCTTGAAGATGCCCTCCTCGGGCGCACGCCAGGAATCGGGGATCGACACCCAGCGGACCTCGATGTGGCCCTCGCCGCGAAGCTCAGCGGCCTCGGTCATGGCATACAGGTGGCGCAGGGCGATCGTCGTGGAGGCGCGCACCGCCACCTCCAGGCTGCGCTCGATCACCGAGGGCCACGTGGGTTGCACCGTGCGCGGCAGGGCGCGCGCGTAGTTGTTGAGCACCACCCAGTAGCGGATGGTCGGCACCGGCTCGTCGGGGTACATCCGCTTCCAGATGGCGCCGAAGCTCATGCCGCGCTTGACGTTTCCGCCGTAGATGATGTTGCTGGTGACCGCGCCGTCCACGTAGATCGATCCGTCGATCTGCCGCGGCGGGAACGCGGCCGGGATCCCGCTCGACGCCAGCAGGATGTTGCGCAGGCGGGTGAGGTCGTGTTCCTGCACCGCGGCCTGCGCGGCCTTGCCCCACCGGAACGGCTGCGGGCTGCCGTCGTCGAGGTTGGTGGTGTTGATGAGGAGGATGCGGCCGTCCTCGCTCTCCGCCGCGATGCGCTCGGCGAACCGCTCGTCGATCACCGTGTCGATCTCGCGCTCGAGGCCCGGCACCTCGGCGAAGCTCGCGTTGTCGGGCAGGAAGAACAGCAGGCCGCGCGTCTTCACCCAGTCGCCCTTCGGATTCCGGTACAGGTTGTCCACGGTGGCGAGATCGGCCTCGGTGCCGAGGAACGCGAACGGCGCGATCAGCGCGCCGGTGCTGACGCCGCTCACCACGTCGAAGTGCGGGCGCTTCAGCTTCGCGTCGGTGACCTGGCTCCATCCGCGCAGGAACCCCGTGCCGAACGCTCCCCAGTCGCCGCCGCCGGAGATCGCCAGGATGTCCAGGGTGGCGTCGGGATCGCTCTTGCGCCGCTCCCGCATGCGCTCGACCAGCCCGGTGATCGCCTCCATCCCCTCAACCATCATCTGCTTCTGGAGCGCATCGCGCTCGGCGACCAGTTCCGCCTCGGATTGGACCGGGCGCTTCTGGGCGCATCCGACGAGCGCGGCGAGGAGCATGGCCGAGAGGGCGGCGAGGCGCAGCGTCCGGAACGGGTGGGCGGAAGTCTCCATGGGGCGGGGAGCATAGGTGGGGATCGCCCGGGGACGCGTCGGCGGGGCGTTGAGCCCATCGCCCTACAATCCCCGCATGTCCGCCCACCCGAAGACCGCAGCTCCCGGCGCCTCAGCCACCCCCTCCAAGCCCGCGGTCGACCCCGAGACCGTGACCATCTCCGGCTACGTGGTCGACGAGCGGTACGGACCGTCGGCGGTGCCCACGCAGGACCCTGCCGACCCGGCGCGCGCCCATCCGCGCATCGGCGAGCCCGGCGCGTTCCCGTTCACGCGGGGCGTGCACTCGACCATGTACCGCAGCCGCCTCTGGACCATGCGGCAGTTCGCCGGCTTCGGGTCGGCCGACGACACCAACCGGCGCTTCAAGTACCTGCTGGAGAACGCCAAGGGCACCAAGGCGAACACCGGCCTGTCCACCGCGTTCGACCTGCCGACCCTGATGGGCCGCGATTCCGATGACCCGCTGTCCGCCGGCGAGGTCGGTCGCTGCGGCGTGGCGATCAGCACCATCGAGGACATGCACCGCCTCTACGCGGACATCCCGGTCGGCGACGTGACGGTCAGCCAGACCATCAACGGCCCCGCGGCGGTGATCTGGGCGATGTACCTGGCCATGGCCAAGGAGCGCGGGATCGATTGGTCGACCGTGGGCGGCACGCTCCAGAACGACATCCTCAAGGAGTTCCACGCGCAGAACGAGTTCATCTACCCGCCGGAGGCGAGCGTGAAGCTCGTGGTGGACACGATCGAGTTCGCGGCGCAGCACCTTCCCAAGTGGAACTCGGTCAGCATCTCGGGCTACCACATCCGCGAGGCCGGGTCCACCGCCACGCAGGAGCTGGCCTTCACCCTCCGCGACGGCATGGAGTACGTGGATGCGTGCATCCGACGCGGCCTGCCGGTCGACTCGTTCGCGCCCCGGCTCAGCTTCTTCTTCAACAGCCACAACGAGTTCTTCGAGGAGATCTGCAAGCTCCGCGCCGCGCGCCGCATCTGGGCGCACGCCATGCGCGACCGTTTCGGCGCCAAGAACGAGCGCAGCATGCTGATGCGCACGCACGTGCAGACGGCCGGGTGCAGCCTGACCGAGCAGCAGCCCCTCAACAACATCGTGCGGGTGGCGTACCAGGCGATGGCGGGCGTGCTGGGCGGGTGCCAGAGCCTGCACACCGACAGCATGGACGAGACGCTGGGCCTGCCCACGGAGACCGCGGTCCGCGTGGCGCTGCGCACGCAGCAGATCCTGGCGCACGAGACCGGCGTGCACCGCACGGTCGATCCGCTGGGCGGCAGCTGGTACGTCGAGGCGCTCACCGACCAGATGGAGAAGGACGCCAACCAGTACATCAAGGAGATCGACGACATGGGCGGCGTCGTCTCCGGCATCCACAAGGGCTACTTCCGCCGCCAGATCGCCGAGGCGAGCTACCGCTTCGGGCAGGAGATGGAGGCGGGCGACCGCCTGGTGGTGGGCATGAACGCCTACACCGACGGCAACGAGGAGCAGCAGGTGGAGATCCTGCAGATCCCGCACACGGTCGAGACCGAGCAGTGCGACCGGCTCGCGCGCTTCCGCGCCACGCGCGACGGCGACGGCGTGAAGCGCGCGCTCGACGGGATCCGCGGCGCGGCGCGCGCCGGCCGGAACGTCATGCCCGCGCTGGTGGACGGCGCGCTCGCCAAGTGCACCCTCGGCGAGATGGTGCAGGCGCTCGCGGACGTGTACGGCCGCTACTCGGGCGGGCCGGAGTGGTGAAATTCGTCCCCTTCCTCCCGTTCCATTTTCTCCGGCAGGTCGTCCTGGGGACGATCGTCGGCACGGTGGTCGCGTTCGGGTGGGCGTACGTCAGCTGGTCGTCGGTGCGTCTCTACGACTGGGCGATCCAGCCGATGCCCGCGGAAGCGGTGCCGATGGTCGGCGTGCCGCCGCGCGACGGCGCCTACGCGTACCCATGGATCGACGTCGATCGGCTTCGCTCGGGCACGCCTGAGGACCGCGCCGCCGCGGTGAGTGAGTGGCGATCGCAGGTGGACGGCAAGTCCGTCGGCGTGCTCCTGGTCCGCACCTCGGGACGTGACCCGATCTCCCCGTTGCGCTACCTCACCGGCGCGGGCTACCTGGCGCTCTGCGCGTTCCTGATGAGCGTGCTCATGGCATCGATGCGCTGCCCCTCGTGGGCCGGCCGCTGGGTGATCGGGGTGGTGATCGCGCTGTTTGCGGCGATGGCGGGCGACGGCCCGGACCTCGCGTGGTTCCAGTTGCCGGCGCGGTGGATCTACATGGGCATCGCGGACACGTTCCTGACCTGGACCGTGGCCGGCGCGGCGATCGCGGCGGTGGTTCGTCCGCACGCCCCGGCTCACTAGACTGGGCCTCCCGCCGCGCGCCTCCCGGGGTGCGCGGGCCGTCCACGGAACATGACCATGCCCGACCGCGCCACGCTCGACCAGCTCTCCCGCACCGCGTCCGGCGCGCTCGCCGCGCTGAAGTCGCTGCAGCGCCCCGACGGGCACTGGTGCGCCGAGCTCGAGGGCGACTCGATCCTGCAGAGCGAGTACCTGCTGATGAAGTGGATCCTGGGGCAGGAACGCGCGCCGATGGCCGACGGCCGGGACGGCCCGGAGACGCTGGGCAAGCTGGTGCGCTACCTGCGTGCGCAGCAGCGCCCCGACGGCGGATGGGGCCAGTACCCCGGCAGCGGCATCGACCTCAGCGCCACGGTGAAGGCGTACTTCTGCCTGAAGCTCCACGGCGATTCCCCGGACGCGCCGCACATGGCCCGCGCCCGCGAGGTCGTCCGTCGCATGGGCGGGGCCGAGCGCTGCAACAGCTTCACCAACTTCTACCTGGCGGCGCTGGGACAGATCGGCTGGAACGCGGTGCCGGCCATCCCGCCCGAGCTGGTGTGGCTTCCCAAGTGGTTCTACTTCCACATGGATCGCATGAGCGCGTGGAGCCGCACCATGATCCTGCCGCTGGCGATCGTGGCCACGCTGCGCCCGACCCGGTCGTTGCCGGCCGCGGTCGGCATCGACGAGCTGTTCTGCAGCGAGCGCGATCGCCACCGGCTCAAGATGCGTGCCGACGTCCCGCGCGGGTGGCGGTTCTTCTTCGCGGTGGTCGACGCGGCGCTGAAGGCCGGCGGCGCGCTCGTCGGCACCGCCCCGCGCATGCCGGCGATCCGTCGCGCCTACCAGTGGATCCTGGCGCGCGCCTCGCAGGACGGCCCCGCCCCCACCGAGGGGCTGGGCGCGATCTTCCCGCCGATGGTCTACATCCAGGTGGTCTTCCACGCGCTGGGCGTGGCGCGCACCGACCCGTTGGTGCAGCGTGCCGAGCGCGACCTGGACGCGTTCTTCATCGAGGAGCGCGACGCCGCCGGGGAAGCCACCATCCACATGCAGCCGTGCTTCAGCCCGGTGTGGGACACCGGGATCGCCAGCTACGCGCTCACCGACTGCGGCCTCACGGAGGCGGGCGATGCGTCGCTCGCCCGTGCCGCCGCCTGGCTGCGCGAGCGCGAGGTGCGGTGGCCCGGGGACTGGACCGCGAACGTCCGCGCAGGGACGAAGCCCGCGGGCTGGTTCTTCGAGTACCGCAACGCGTGGTACCCCGACGTCGACGACACGGTGATGGTGGCCATGGCACTGAAGCGCGCCGGCGGTGCCGCCAACGAGGCCGCCGCGCGCCGCGCCGCCGAGTGGGTGTTCGCGATGCAGTGCGACGACGGCGGATGGGCCGCGTTCGACCGCACGCGCAACCACCAGGTGTACGAGTACGTCCCGTTCGCCGACCACAACGCGATGCAGGACCCGTCGTGCCACGACATCACCGGCCGGACGCTCGAGTGCATGAGCTGGCTCGGGTACCGGAACGACGATCCGGCGATCGCCCGGGCGATCGACTTCATCAAGGGCCACCAGGAGCCGGAAGGCTGCTTCTGGGGCCGGTGGGGCGTGAACTACATCTACGGCACTTGGCAGGCCGTGATCGGCCCGATCCGCTGCGGCGTGCCGCGCACCGAGCCGTGGATCCAGCGCGCGGGTGCATGGATCAAGAGCGTCCAGAAGGCCGACGGCAGCTTCGGCGAGACCGCCAACAGCTACGAGGACCGGCGCCTCATGGGCACCGGCCCGAGCACCGCCAGCCAGACCGCGTGGGCCGCCATGGTGCTGCAGGAGGTCTACGGTCCGGATGATCCGGACCTGTGGCGCGCGCTGCGCTGGCTGGCCGAGACGCAGCTGCGCGCCGCCGATGCCCCGGACCCCGCGCTCAATCCCGACGGCGACCCGCCCGGCAGCTGGGTGGAGACCGAGTTCACCGGCACCGGGTTCCCCAAGGTCTTCTACCTGCGCTACCACATGTACAGGCTGTACTTCCCGCTGATGGCGATCGGGCGCGCGCTTGCCGCGCACGGCGTGCACGTGGCGGGCGGCGCGGGAGGCGCGCGCGACGGACGGCTGGCGGAGCTCGAGCGCGAGGCCGAACTGGCCCGCTGATCCCTTCGGCGTCGCACCGCGCGCGGTCGCTCAGAAGGGCGTCGTTGCGCGGAACGCGACCCGCGCGCGGCTCGCCGGATGCGTGAACTCCAGCCGCTCGGCGTGGAGGCACAGCCTCGGCGCCATGGCGCGCACCTCGGGCGGCGCGTACAGGTCGTCGCCCAGGATCGGATGGCCGATCGCCACGAGGTGCACGCGCAGCTGGTGGCTGCGCCCGGTCACCGGTTCGAGCGCGAAGCGGGTGCGCGACGGGGTGTCCAGCCGCTCCGTGACTCGCCAGCGCGTCACGCTCGGCCGCCCGTGGACGAAGTCCACCACCTGCAGCGGCGTGTTCACCAGGTCCTTGCGGATCGGCAGGTCGATCTCGCCCGCGTCCTTCGGCGGATGCCCGGCGGCCAGCGCCACGTACGACTTGGCGGTCTCGCGACGCTCGAACTGCATGCTCAGCGCGCGGTGGGTGGCGGCGTCGCGCGCCACCACCAGCACGCCGCTGGTGTCGCGGTCCAGCCGGTGCACGACGCGCGCGCCGGGCCAGCGCCCCTGCAGCCGGGCGATCAGGCAGTCGGCCTTCTCCGGGCCGATGCCGGGCACGGTCAGCAGCCCGCACGCCTTGTCGACCACCAGCAGGTGGGGGTCCTCGTGGAGGATGGCGAAGCCGTCCGCGTGCACGGGCAGGATCCTAGAATCGTCCCATGGTCGATGCCCGTCCGTCCGTCGTGTGCGCGCTCCTGGTCGCCTGCGCCCCCACGTGGTGGCTTGCCGGGTGCGCGACCCCCGGCAGCGCCGGAGCCGCCGAGGCGACCGGCACGGGTTCGGGCGGGGGGACCGCCGCCGGCGCGGCCGTGCCGGACTGGCGCGCGACGGAGGCACCGGTCCTCACCCACCACGCGCAGCTGACCTTCCCGGACCGGTTCATCAAGGCCGGCGAGAGCTACTTCAGCCCGGACGATCGACGCGTCGTGTTCCAGGCGATCGAGCGACCCGCGGACGGCACGGCGCCGAGCGACTTCTACGCCATGTTCGTGGCGGACGTGGTTCGCGACGGTGCCGGGCGCGTCACGGCGCTCGCCGACGTGCGCCGCATCAGCCCCGAGGGAAGCGCCAACACCTGCGGGTGGTTCCATCCGAAGGATCCCGACCGCGTGCTCTTCGGGAGCACCGTGGTGGCGCCGTCGAACCGGGAGACGCCCGGGTACCAGCGCGGCACCGGCAAGTACCGCTGGCAGTTCCCGCCCGAGATGCGCATCGTCGAGTGCGACCTGCGCACTGCCGACGGGACGGCCGCCTCGCTGAAGCCCGTGGTCGGCGACGGCAACGGCTACGTGGCCGAGGGGAGCCTCTCGGCCGACGGTCGAACGCTTCTCTACACGCAGGTGGACCCGAAGACGCAGGGGGACCTGTGGGTGATGGACCTGGCCACGGGCGAGCGGCGCTGCATCGTCGACGCGCCCGGGTACGACGGCGGGCCGTTCTTCACGCCGGACGACCGAGGGATCATCTATCGCAGCGATCGCAACGGCGACAGCCTGCTGCAGGTGTACGTGGCCGATCTCGTGCGCGACCCGTCGGGCACGGTCACCGGCATCGCCAACGAGCGCGCCATGACCGGAAACGACCAGGTCAACTGGTGCCCCTTCTACCACCCGGACGGCCGCCACTTCGCCTACGCCTCGAGCGAGGCGGGGCATTCGAACTACGAGGTCTTCATGCGCGACGCCGCCGCGCCCGGCCGCGCGGTCCGCATCACCACGGCACCGGGCGCCGACGTGCTCCCGGCGTTCAGCCATGACGGCCGCACCATGATCTGGACCGGCCAGCGGGGCACGGGCGAGAAGTCCAGCCAGCTCTGGGTGGCCACCTTCGACCTCGCCGCCGCGAAGGCGCGGGAACCGTTCGGCGCCGCCCCATGAGCATCTATCACGACCGGCGCCTCCTGATCCCGTTCCGCAGCTCGCTGCTGCCGCAGATCTTCACCGACACCCTGGTGATCGGAACGGGCGTGGCCGGACTGCGCGCGGCCATCGACGCCGCCGCCCACGGCGACGTGGTGGTGCTGGCCAAGGAGGCCGTCGATCTGTCGAACACCAGCTGGGCGCAGGGCGGCATCGCCTCGGTGCGCGCGGCCGACGACTCGGTGCAGAGCCACGTCCGCGACACGCTCGAAGCGGGCGCGGGGCTCTGCGATCCGCGTGCGGTCGAGGTGCTGGTCGAGGAAGGCCCGCGCGAGGTCGAACGGCTCATCGAGTGGGGAATGCGGCTCGACCTGGGCGGCGACGGCGCTCCCGCGCTGGCGCTGGAGGGTGGGCACCGGCACGCCCGCATCGTGCATGCGGACGGCGACGCCACCGGCCACGAGCTGGCGCGCTGCCTGGTGGAGCGCGTGCGCGCCACGCGCGGCGTGCGGGTGTTCGACCGCTGCTTCGCCATCGACCTGCTGCGTGCCTCCGGGTCGTCGCGGCGGGTGGTCGGGGCGCTCACGTGGCACCCTCGCCACGGCTTGCAGATCATCTGGGCGCGCGCGACGGTGCTGGCCACGGGCGGCGCGGGGCAGGTGTACCGCGAGACCACGAACCCGAAGGTCGCCACGGGCGACGGCCTGGCGATGGCGTGGCGCGCCGGCGCCGACCTCTGCGACCTCGAGTTCATGCAGTTCCACCCGACGGCGCTGTACGTCGCGGGCGCCGGTCGCATGCTGATCAGCGAGGCGGTGCGCGGCGAGGGGGCGTTCCTGGTCGATCGTTCCGGCGAGCGCTTCATGCCGGCGGTGCACCCCATGGCCGAGCTGGCGCCCCGCGACGTGGTCAGCCGGGCGATCGTCGAGCGCATGGCCTCCACCGGCGACGGCAAGGTGTTCCTCGATTGCCGGCACTTCGAGCCGGGCCGGTTCGCGGCGCGGTTCCCCGGGCTCGACCGCATGCTCCGGGGCTTCGACATCGATGCCGGAACGAGCCTCGTGCCGGTGACGCCGGCGGCCCACTACACGATCGGCGGCGTCCGCGCCGACCTGGACGGCCGTACCTCGCTTCCCGGCCTGTACGCGTGCGGCGAGGTCGCCTCCAACGGCGTGCATGGCGCCAATCGGCTGGCCTCCAACAGCCTGCTCGAGGGGCTCGTGTTCGGCCGACGGGTGGCGGCGGCGATCGTGCGCGACGCGCCGGCGGAGGTGATGCCGCGATCGATCGTGAGCGAAGTGGCGACGCACCAGCACGGCGAACTCGACCTGGCCGACGTGCGATCGAGCCTGCGGAGCGCCATGTGGCGCAACGTGGGCATCGTTCGGTCCGGGGAACGACTGCGTGACGTCGTCGACATGTTCAGCTTCTGGGGCCGATACGGCATGGACGAGGTCTTCCGGGATCCCGAAGGCTGGGAGGTGCAGAACCTGCTGACGGTGGGATATCTCATGACGAAGGCCGCGCTGCACCGGCCCGGATCGGTGGGGACGCACTGGCGAAGCGACGGCGCGTCGGCCTCGGCGGAGACCGGGCCATGCCGCATGGTGTGGAACATCGATGCCGAGGCGCCGGGCATCGTGCCGGTGACGGGTGCCGAGGCCGCGATGGCGGTCCCCGCCGCCGATGCGGGGGATCGCCCGTGAGGTTCACGGGGCGAGGTCGCCGCAGTTCCGATGGCCGGTGCGGACGCGGGGCGCCCGTGTCGCTGGCGGCGGCGCTGGCGCTGGCGCTGGCGGCGTGCGACAGCGGCGAGCGGGTCGAGTACCGCATGCGCCCGAAGGTGGGCGTCGACATGGACGGGCCAAGCGAGTTCATCGCCCCGGACGGCACGCGCGTCGTCTTCGTGGATCACCCGGCGAACGCGGGCCGCAAGCCGGATCCGGCGGCGGTCGAGGGCAACACCATCACGCCGCGCAAGCAGCTCGACGACGGCACGGTGGTCCTGCGGAACGTCATGCCGCAGCACGTGGTCGGGAACGCCATGGAGTGCTTCCGCAACGAGGAATGGCGGATCATGTGGGACCAGCTGCTCGCCCCGGACGCGCGCGCGGCGTACGAGGCTCCCGGAGGCGGCGGGTTCGAGGCGTTCGAGGGGTGGTGCGTGAAGAACCGCAAGGGCGCGATGGAGCTCCTCAACCGCATGCGCTTCGACGCCATGGGGAGCGACGTGGGCATGCGGCGGATCGGCCCCGGGCTGACGCGCGCCACGCTGGCGCCGCACCTGTGGGATCAGTTCGGCCTTCGCGTGGTGGAGTTCGAGCAGACGCCGGACGGCATGCGCCTGCGTTCGATCCGCGCGAACCCGTGACCGGCGCGCGTCACGCCACCTCGACCATCATCGACACCGCGTTGCCGCCGCCGAGGCAGAGGCTGCAGATGCCGCGCTTGCCGCCGGTGCGGTGCAGCTGGTGCACGAGCGTCACGAGCACGCGCGCGCCGCTCGCGCCA